>Ga0160422_10000834_pt1 | contig 18918 bp, 16 predicted proteins | sample Fk160mmetaG_FD_108192 | JGI IMG/M metagenome (GOLD analysis project Ga0160422, IMG submission 108192) | Marine microbial communities from the Central Pacific Ocean - Fk160115 60m metaG | ecosystem: Environmental > Aquatic > Marine > Oceanic > Photic zone | place: The Central Pacific Ocean... | reverse complement strand
TCAGTATGATAGTGAGGATGTAGATTTTGCCATGTCAGTAGGGATACGTATTGTTCGCATTGAAGAATTTTTTAACAGAGATTTATCAGAGCTTATGCAAGAAGTTAGAGAAATTGTGGGTGAAAATGAAACTTATGTTTCATATGATATTGATTTTGTTGATCCCACATTTGCACCTGGCACTGGTACGCCTGAAGTGGGTGGTCCAAATAGTTTTCAAGCTTTGCAGGTTGTTAGAGAGCTTAAAGGTCTGAACATTGTTGGTTCAGATATGGTAGAAGTCAGTCCACCTTTCGACGCAACTGGTAATACTGCATTTTTGGGAGCTTCGATAATGTTTGAGCTACTTTGTCAAATGGTAAATAACTGAATAAGATACAAAATATTAAAACATCCAATATCAGCTTGACGTATTCATTCAAAACTCTTACTCCAAGCGCGTTAATGGCGGAGTAGCTCAGGTGGTTAGAGCAGCGGAATCATAATCCGCGTGTCGGGGGTTCAAGTCCCTCCTCCGCTACCAAAATCTGGCAGTGCAATAATTTATTCGGAAAATAAAGTCACAATTCGCTTGATATAGATACAGTTTGATATCCAAACCAACCCTGCAAGGCTGCCTAAGAGTGCGCTTATCGTTTACCTCGCCAGATCATTGACTGGTTATTCAGCTGGCGGAGGTCAGCATGACCTTCTGCAATTTCGTAGCAAAGATTGACCGCACGTTGAGCTTCGTCGTTTGTAAGATTCTTATAAGCGGGGCGGACCAGATGTTCGTACCAAACGCCGTCACAAATTGTGTCCAAAACGATGCGCTGAAAACAATGATCCTCGCGAACTGGCCAATCCTGTCTGCTACTCCGCGCTAATGATGGAAGTACTTCTTTGGTTAGGTGAAGGAAAGAGTTGACTAAATCACGTGTGTTTTCCGCTTCTAGTTTCAAGCTCTAAGGTCCCCGTGACTTGTCTGTCTCGCTCATTGAGAATGAGCTAGAACATCTTGGTGGATGGTCAACCCTCCGAAAGAGTGATTGGTAGCATCCTTCTCCAGTTCACGGACTGCTTTTCGATTTGACAAACCAACAATTCAGCATACCTCTTGGTGCCAACTAGGAGGTAGGACTCATGCTGCTTGAGCATTCCGACAAAAGACTGAATGCTGCAACACGAGCAACCGGAGAGGCTACCCTTCGGGCATTTGCTACGCGCATGGGCAAACGATATACCAACGGCCGCAATTATGATCGCGGGGAAGGGAACCACCGCGATGTGTCAATGCTCTCTCCGTACCTGCGACGACGTCTTGTGCTTGAACAAGATGCAATTTCAACTGCAGTGCTTGAGCATGGAGCTGAGGGAGCAGAGAAGTTCATTCAGGAGGTTTTTTGGCGCGCCTACTTTAAAGGATGGATGGAAAGACGTCCGGTTGTATGGGACCAGTACCGAGAGGGATTGCTCAGAGATCTAGCGGTTCTGGATCGGGATCGTGGCCTTCGCCGGCGCGTAGAAGCTGCAGAAGCAGGACAATCAGGCCTAAACTATTTTGACAGTTGGGCCGAAGAATTGGTTGAGACCGGTTACCTTCATAACCATGCCCGAATGTGGTTCGCCTCAATTTGGATCTTCACTCTTGAACTACCGTGGCGGTTGGGTGCCGACTTTTTCTTAACACATCTCCTCGACGGCGATGCAGCATCAAATACGCTGGGATGGCGCTGGGTGAGCGGCCTGCACACACGTGGTAAACCCTATCACGCCCAAGGCTGGAACATCGCCAAGTTCACCAACAACCGTTTTAATCCGCGCCCAGGAGAACTTGCTGAAGTCGTCGAAGGTCTTGAAAATGAAGAACCTGATGGCCTACCAAGCGTAATGCCACTCCGTAATGTGCAGGCACCTGATCCAAACCGTCCAACGGTCCTACTAGTCACTGAAGAAGACTGCCGCCCAGAAGACTTCGATCTGGATTCATTCAACCTTGTCGGATGTGCTACACTTGCAACGAGCCACCTTCGGTCGCCACGGCCTGTTGCCCAACTGATCGAGGAATTCGAGCAGGGTGCGCTACGGGACGCTGCATTGCGGATCGGTCTGAAAACAAAAGAGTTCAAGGCAGGAGTGCCCAGTGATTTAGCTCGCTGGGCCTCTCGAGCAGGAGCCACACAAATTGCAACCCCTTACATTACTACCGGTCCACTACGGGATTGGATACTCGACGCAAAGCGAGACTTTGATGATGCTGGAATAAACTTGGTTGAATGGCGCAGGGACTGGGACAGCGCTATTTGGCCCTATGCTACTGCTGGGTTCTTCAAGGTGAAGAAACAGATTCCCAATATTCTCCAAGACATAGGGTTGACATGAATCACGTCGTTGTTATTGGCGCAGGCCTGTCAGGGATTGCCTGCGCTAGAGCACTACAAGCGGCAGGCGTGCCCGTGCGTTTGATCGACAAGGGGCGTGGTATTGGTGGGCGTATGGCAACAAGACGGACGGCTGTCGCTGGCAAGACCATCACGTTCGACCATGGTGCTCAATACCTTGCTCAAAGTGAGGACGCCGCTGCTATCGCGGCGCTAGGAAAGGGAGCGGTGGATGCGTGGCACCTTGGAGATGGGACTAGCCGTATCGTTGGTGTGCCTGGCATGGCGGCGTTACCCAGGGCTTTAGCGAATGGTCTAGACGTTACTTTGAACACACGCGTGACGAGGGTAAGGGCGCGTTGCGGCCTTTTTCAGATTGATACAGACGCTGGCAAAACGGCGGCCTCACATGTGGTCATCACAGTCCCGGCACCTCAACTTGCACCTATTTTAGGCGAGACACACCCGCTCGTTCAGCGGGCTTCAGATGTTGTAATGCGTCCTTGCTTGACCTTGATGGCTGCTTTCAACCGCGACACACCTGCGCCCTTTGTAACACGACGTGACCAGAACGCTTTGCTAACCTGGATTGCGCAAAACGATACGAAACCGGGTCGGTCTACGGCGTTTCAAACATGGGTCGCTCAGGCGAACCCGGACTGGAGTGCTGCAAATATTGATGCTGATCGGTCAGACACCAAAAGGCTAATGGTTGACCTGCTTTGTTCCGAATTAGGCGTCGTTTCTGCCGAACTTTGCCACGCGGGCTTGCAAGTTTGGCGCTATGGACTGGTGGACACCCCACTAAGCAAGTCATTTCTAAAAGACGGAATGCTTTGGGCAGGAGGTGACTGGTGTCTTGGTGCCAAAGTGCAAGATGCTTGGCGATCGGGTGTAGACATCGCGGCCAATGTCCTACACACCTTGGGCTCGCCCTTGTCAGCGAAAGCATAATTCGGGTGTCGGGGGCTCAAGTCTTTCCTCCGTTACCAACATTACTTAATAAAATCTCCGAATTGTATCGATAGTTATCCATTTATCTTGTTAATATTAAGTAATTTTGATTTTGATTAGTCAGCGTGTTTGAATGAGGCTGGCTTTTTAAAAATTTTAGAGAGTGGGTTTGAGATACTGAATTTGTTTAAGCGTAGGTTTGACGAAAATGAATCAAGAAATAATGAGATCAAAAACGGTGAGGGATATATATCTTAATATAAGTCACTTTCTTGATCACTTCGTAATGTTAATTTTTGCAAAGGCTGCATATGATGCTGGAAACTATTTTGGACTAACTTACGATGAAATAATTGTTTATGGTACCCTGAGTTTTGTATTTTTTGGAGCCTTCGCTCCATTAGCTTCATATCTCGCAGATAAATTTTCTCGAGCTTTGTTGATGGTTATTTATCATTTTGGAATTGCAGTTGCGTCTATCATAGCAGGAATATCAAGTAGTTTATTTATTCTTTCGTTATCATTGGCCATTATTGGTATCTTCGCATCAATCTATCATCCGGTTGGTACTGCGATGCTCTTGGCAAAAAATGAAAGAACGGGGTTTAGGTTGGGAATAAATGGAGTATATGGAAATATGGGGGTCGCAGCAGCTCCATTAGTTCTTGGCGCAATTTTACTTTTCGGAAATTGGCGTTCCTGTTTTATTATATCAGGAATTTTCTGTCTTATCTATGGAGTTATATTTTTCTTAGCTCTTGAGAATAATCCATCGCTAAAACAAACTAAAACTCTGCAATTGAATAGAAGTTTTGCAAAAAATTGGCAGTGGGCGTTAGCCTCTATTTCTATCTCTACTCTCGCGGGCGGCTTCATTTTTGGAGCAATGACGTTTATAATACCGAGATATTTTGAGATATATCTCGTTGATATTTCAACATCTGTCGCTGTCACTGGTGCTTTGGCAGCTGCGGTCTATGCATCTGCTTCTTTTTCCCAACTAGTAGTTGGTCGATTAATTGATATTTATTCACCAAAATTAATTTTACTGTATACTGCTGTCGGTCAAATAATCTTCATCTTTTTTGCGTCTGCATTGCATAATTGGTATTTATTTTTTATTTCCCTAGTTGCCATCTGCTTTGTGTTTGGACAAATTCCAATAAATGATGCGATCCTATCTAGATACATACCGGATGAGAAGAGAGGTAAAATACTAAGCATAAAGTTTTTACTCAACCTATGTGTAGGCGCTGCTGTTCTGCCGGTTAGTAGTTTACTTATGCAAAATGGTTACGAGTTTAATACAATATTTATTCTTATGGGCTGGATGGCCATACTTATATTATTTGCAGCTTTAATTCTTCCAAACCAAACAGAGATCGATAGGCTAGATAAAATTTACTGATTAGTTTTTTGACTTATAATCCTGTATTGCGAATGTTTAAGTACTTTCCCATTTTTGAAATTTTAAAATAATTCTGTTACTTCAAGATACTATTGATCGAGTACTTTAATTTAATAATGTAAATTCACACTAAAGTTATGCTATTTCTGCCGTTGTGCTGTACTAATCTTACTTTCTAATAGATTTTTTATAACGATTACGTGAAGTAAAAAATCTTAGATCCTTACTTCTTTTTCGATCAAACTTGCAGCTGATAATAAAAACGCATCGCTATTTGCTATGCCGGATATTAATAAACTAGTTGGCATACCATCTTTATCTGTGCCATTTGGTATGGCCACACCAGGTGTGTTAAGGAAGTTTCCTATCGCAGTATTTCTCAGTGCTTTAAGATTTATGCTATGAAACAGATCATCGTCGTTCTCAAGTAATTCTATTTTGGGGGCAGTGATAGGTGTAGTTGGCATTGCTATTAATGAACCATCTAACCGTTCCGACAGAGATTTCATTAATCTGTATCGCGCCCTTTGAAGTTTTATAACAGCAGAAGCCGACATTGCGTGCCCAATTTCTATTCTTTTTACGACGCGCCTGTCAATTTTCTCACGGTCTTCACTTAATAAACGTTTCTCATGTTCGATATAGGCCTCTGCGGCAGTTATTGTACCTAACTCACGCGCTAACATAACAGATTCTGAAAATTCAGGGCATTTACCACGGATAATTTTTATCCCTATTTTACTGAGTGCTCTTATAGCTTTTTCAAAGTTTTCAGCAACAGATTGCTCTAATTCTTCGAATACAAGGCTCTCTGGAATGTAGAGGCTTATGCTGCCTTTATTTGCCTTATAAGTTTCTTTCCCATCTGCATTACTTAGGATTTTGTCAACTAATATACAGTCTTCGACAGTTGTTGTAATTGGTCCTACTGTATCAAAGGTGGTAGAAAGAGCAAAAACACCAGTTTTATCTACTCGGCCAGCAGATGGTTTATATCCGACAACGCCATTAAAAGCTGCAGGTATCCTGATTGACCCTCCAGTATCCGTTCCAATAGCTATCGGCGTAAGACCTGCAGCCACGGATACTCCTGATCCTGAGGATGAACCTCCTGGAGAACGTGGTACTTGCTGTGAATTTGGATTATGCGGTGTTCCAAAGTGGGGATTTAATCCGAGACCAGAATAAGCAAATTCGGTTAAATTCAATTTTCCAAGATTAACCATACCCGCCTGCGTAGCTTTTTGTACCACATCCGCGTCTTTTGTAGCCTTTGGGCTAGTTCGTAGCAAATCGGATGCAGCAGTTGTAGGTTCGCCAACCATGTCAACTAAATCCTTATATGCTATCGGCACTCCATCTAGTGCTGAAAAAGACTGACCATTTTTTGCTCGTTTAGCGGCACTTTTTGCTTCTTTTATCGCTCGCGCTTTGGTTAAATTTAAAAAAATGGTAGAGTTCTGCTTTTTTATTAGATCAAATAGAAATTCTGTGTATTCAACAGCATCTAGATTCCCCGATTTTATTGCTAAACCAATAACTTCACCAGATGCTTTGAAATATTCTTCAGGATTTTTTTTCATTTGATTTTTACATCGCTCTTACATTTACTTTACTAGAAGTATAATAAAAATTCTATTTAAGAGTCTTCACAGAGGCTACAATTATAACTCTACAATATTTAATGAATACTTTTTCAGCAAGTTTTTTGTAACTCTGTAGATTTAGGTAAATTATCAATTATTTTGGTAAATTGATTGACCGTCATAATATTGAGCTTTACGAATGTTATTAGTACAAATTCACTATTAATTTTAAAAAAAACAATGGATAAAATCGTATTTATTGGATTAGGGAAAATGGGCCTGCCAATGGCCGAGAACTTGCGAGCCTCTGGTTTGGACGTTATCGGTTACGACATTAATAAGAGTGCTAGGGATACTTTTTCTGGAGTTAGTTTTGATGAAGTCAAGAAGGCATTATCACATGCAGAAACAGTAATAACAATGCTTCCGAGTGGGAAGGAAGTGAAAAAGATTTTATTTACTGATGATAATTTTCAAAGGACTAAGCCAGGAAGTGTCCTTTTGGAAATGTCGTCATCTTTGCCTCAAGATACTAAGGAAATTAAACATAGACTTGAGGGCTGGATGCAAGTTTTAGATGCGCCAGTTTCTGGGGGTGTCGCACGAGCTAAATCAGGAGAGTTGAGCATAATGGTTGGTGGTTCAAAAGAATTATTCGATAAAAAGGTTCATATTTTTGATGCGCTTGGGCAAAAAGCTTTTCATTGTGGCAAAACTGGAACCGGTCATGCAGCTAAAGCACTAAATAATTATGTATCGGCCGCAGGTTTAATCGCTGTGTGCGAAGCATTAGTTGTTGCAAAAAAAATTGGTATTGAAGAAGATAAATTTACTGAAATTTTAAACAGTTCGACTGGTAAGAATAATACCTCTGAGAAAAAACTAAAGCAATTCATCTTAAATAGAGCCTTCAATTCAGGGTTTGCGCTTGCTTTAATGGCCAAAGATGTTGATATCGCCAAATTAGAGTCTGAAGAACATGGAATGAGTTTAAAACTGCTAAATGAAGTATCCAAATATTTAAATTATTCTGTCAAATCTTTTGAAAACGATGTTGACCATACACAAATTTATGAATTTGTTGAAAACTTCGATTTAAGGAGTTAATGTCGTAAAATTTCTATTGATCAGATAATGTAATCTTTAGCTTAGATTTAGCTAAATTTCTGCTAAAGAATTTTTAATTTTAAGCCTTAAAGTGTTTTGGAGTACAAAACTGGCATCTCATTTTGAAGGTTTGATTATGAAGCCTATAACGTTACTTTCACACCTTGCTATGCTTGGTTTTTCAGCGCTTGTAGGGGGATCATTCGTTGTAAGTGCTATACTTGCTGATCAGATAAGCCCTGATTTTTTAACCTTGTTACGATTTGCGTTATCGGCGCTGATATTAATAGGTTATCTGATATTTTTTAATCGCAAGATATGGTTTTTAATTAGGTATTGGAAAAGTCTTACGATCTTAGCGGCTTGCTATGTATGTTTCTTTATATTTTTATTTTACTCCTTGAGATTTACTAGTCCAACTTCAGCGGCTACCATTTTCACATTATTGCCATTTATTTCATTATGTTTGAGCTCACTTTTTATTAAAAAATATCCTACTTATGGCAACTTTTTAATCTTGGCAATAGGAGCATCTGGAGCTGTATTTGTAATTATGAAAGGTAGCTTTGATAATTTTTTATCATTTAATTTTAATTCTGGCGATCTTTTAATTTTACTTGGCACAATATTTCATTCGCTATATATTGTTTTGCTGCCAAAATTGAACATTAAAGCCGACGCATTAGAAATAACTGCTGGAGTGACATTTTATGGAGCAATTATTCTATTTTTTATCTCTTTAAGAAACTTGAAGTTAGACGAAGTTATGGGTTTTTCAACTGAACATTGGCTGAGTTTTTTTTATTTAGTGATATTCGCTAGTATCGTATCCTTTTCTTTACTTGCGTTTGCAAGCAAGAATATTTCTAGTACAAATGTTAGCTCATATACTTATCTAATCCCTGTTTGGGCGGCGCTAATCGAAACGTTTATTATGATGGAAAAAATCCCAACCTATCTATGGTTAGGGATAATCCCAATATTAGTTTGCAACATATTATTGCTTCAGAGAACTGGTTCAAATTAGAAGCAATATCTAAATTCATACAGATTTAATATTCAGTTTAGAACTTTGACTTAGCTAGCTATGCCGAATCTACTTTGTTGCGCGTCTTTTTGAAAAATCTAAATTCTTATCGTGAACCATGCGGTCCATTGGATAGAATAGAGAAAGATCTTAAGATGGTTGCAAAACACACTGCCTAGTAAATTGTTTCCAGTTATAATCCATTCCAGGTCTAATTATATGTGGCTCGTTAAGGTTTGCAAAATGGTCTTCCCGCCAGAGCAGCATCGCGTGCTTATCTATCTAACATTAACTCCGCACCATTACCGTCAGCTACGCCACCATAAACTAACACCTGTTTTCAAGATCTTTTTCTAATAACTTTGAAAATAAAATTGTATAATTTAAGTCGCGGTTATCTTACCGTTCAAGGCTCTAGGCATCTTTAAAATTTTTTTTTTTATAGTAAACTCTCAATAGTGGTAAAATTTAGAAAATCTTTATTTGGTGGAAAATATGACAAAACTGAAATCTAAAAGTGCTGTAATTACAGGCGGCTCTTCGGGTATTGGAAAAGCTATAGTAGAGCTTTTTCTTCAAGAGGGAGCTGACGTTGGAATTTTTGATAAAAACGAAAAAGCAGTATCAGAACAATTGGAAAAATATAAATTAGAAGGACGAAACGTCGTATCCTATTGTGGAGATGTTTCAAATTCCGGTGATGTAGGACAGGCATTTAATCATTTCAAAGGCAAGTTTGGCGAAATAGATATTTTGGTTAATTGCGCTGGGGTAGATAACACGGTGCTACTTGAGGATATGTCTTTAGACGTTTGGTCTAAAATGATTGATGTTCACCTTACAGGTACTTTTTTATGTACTAAGCAGGTTATAACTGGAATGAAAAAATCTGGTTGGGGCCGCATAATTAATTTTTCTAGTCAGCTCGCCCATAAGGGAGCAGCGTCCATGGTTCACTATTGTGCTGCTAAAGCTGGAATAATGGGCTTTACACGGGCTTTGGCGTATGAGCTTTCAGACTCTGGAGTAACAGTTAATTGTGTAAACCCAGGACCAATAGATACTCCTTTATTGAGGTCTATACCGCAAGATTGGCTGGATCAGAAAAAATCTGAGCTTCCAATTAAGCGTTTTGGTCACGTTTCAGAGGTGGCGCCAGCGGTTTTGTTATTAGCATCAGATGACGGTGGATATTTTATGGGTGCTTCTATGAATATGAATGGTGGTGATTATATGATTTGACCCTGCCTACTTGTAAGAATTTTTATATTTTATATCAAACTTTTCCAATACTTCATTTTATTCTTTGCCTTTGGGAGAGCCATCCAGGGTTATTGAAAAAATTAGTTTATTGGATAGAATTAGTTTCTTGCTCAAATTTTTCAAAATAATCCATTATGTCAACTTTCGCAGTCTTTGTTAGGCATTGCTTACATGCATGGACTACATGGTCATCGGACAGATGGACTGTTTCTGGAATATCTTCGCAGAGCTCTTCACGAAAAGGGCACCTACTTTTTAAACTGCAGCCCGATGGAAGATTAATGGGGCTAGGTATCTCTCCGTCTAAACTTACACTGGTTGGTCGTTTTACACTAGTACTTGGCAAGAGAACAGATGAAAGTAAGCCAAGGGAGTATGGATGCCTCGGGGAGGCAAATATTCTGTCCGCATCGCCTTGTTCGATGATCTTTCCTAAGTAAAGGATCGCAACTTTATGGCTAATGTGTTTTACTGCTGACAAATCATGTGAAATGAAAAGATAGGATGTAGATAAATCTTTTTGTATCTGGATTAATAGCTCCATAATTTCTGCTCTTGCAGTTGGATCTAGCGCAGAAGTTGGCTCATCTAAAATAATCAGTCTTGGATTGGAGACAATGGCTCTTGCTATTCCGACCCTTTGCTGGAATCCCATTGAAATTTCGTTGGGATATCTATTCATATCCGACTCAGAAATGCCTACACGATCAATACTCTCGCGGACAGCCTTTTCTAAATTATGTCCATTAGATCTTAGATTTTTTAAAGGTTCACTTACTATATCATATAATGTCATCTTTGGATTTAGCGCCTCGGCTGGTTCCTGGAAAACTAGTTGAATTTTGCCCATGAGCTCTGGATCACGAAAGCTTTGCCTTTGCCCTAATTTTTTATTCATAAAATTTATTTTACCAGAAGTCATTTGTTCTAGGCCTAAGAGGCATCGTCCAATCGTTGTCTTTCCAGAACCTGACTCGCCAACTAAAGCTAAGGTTTCTCCACTTGAGAGACTAAAAGAAACATCATTCACCGCCTGAACAACTGCCGAGCTGCCAGAGATCGGAAAATGTTTTACCAGATTTGATACTTCGAGTAATTTTTCTTTTACAGGCCCTTTATTTTCTACTGGTGTGCGTGTGCTAAATTCGTTGTGCGAATTAACTTTTTTTGACCCTTGAAACTTTGACGCTGATAATAACTTCTTAGCATATTCATTCTTTGGGCCCTTAAAAAAGTCAGTAGTGGATTTATCTTCGACGATTTTACCATTGAATAAAACACAAACTCGATCTGCAAAATGCGCTGCTACACCAAGATCACGTGTCACAAAAATTAAAGAAGAACCTTTGTTTAAAACTAGATTTTTTAGGAGCTCTAAAACCTGAGCTTGAACTGTAACATCTAATCCGGAGGTTGCATCATCTGAAATAACAATTTCTGGATCACAAGCAAGGGAAATTGCTATTATAACGCGCTGAGCCATTCCTCCGGAAAGTTCATGTGGATACGCCTCAAAACGACGTTCAGGATCAGGTATTTTTACATCTTTTAATAACTGAATAGCCTTTTTTTTAGCCTCTTCCCGTGTTATTCGCAAGTGATGTATTATAACATTACTTATTTGTTGTCCGATCGTTTCAAGTGGGTCCAGTTCACCTTTTGGGTTAGAAACAATTGTTGCAATTCTGTTCCCCCTTAGCTTAGTTAATTCTTCATTACTAAGATCTATTAAGTTTTTGTCATGATAAAGAACTGCTCCAGAGTTTAGACGTCCGGGTTTAGGTATCAGGTTCATTATTGCGCGAGAAAGTATTGTCTTCCCAGAACCCGACTCCCCAACCAGTGCAATTATTTCTCTGCTTTTTATATGCAATGAAATTTCATCCAAGACTACTTTCTTGGTCTTTCCATCTTCGTTTGGAAAATCTACACTTACATTTTCAATAGAAAGTAAAATTATTTTTCTCCGAGATGTTATGTTGTACGTGGGTCAATATAAAAGTATAAAAGGTCAACTATCAGGTAAATCACTAAGGAAAAAACTGCCGAAACTAAAACGAACCCTAATACAGGATTAAAGTCAGCGTTTAATACGCCATTGACCGCATATTGACCCGCGCCGCCCCAACTGAATACAATTTCCACTAACACCGCCCCTCCAATTAGAAAACCAAAAAGGACGCTTACTATGGTGATTACGGACGGTAGGGAATTTCTAAAAGCTTTTCTAGCTATCACTTTTTCTGGTAAACCACACAGTGCACCATATTTACTGAAGTCCTCATCAAGCATTCTTTCCATGGTAGCTTGCGTCATTTTTAATATCGGCCCTGCATTTATGAGGCCTAAGGTAACTACAGGTAGAATTAAATGTCCAACTGCATTTTTAAAGGCTGCAAAGTTCAAGTCTATAATACTATCAATTAACAATGAACCGGTAACTGAGGGAGGTGGTATTATAAAAAAGTCTATTCTTCCCAATGGAGCTGGTACTATCGTCAGCACGGTGTAAAAAATATAAATAAATACTAAGCCTAACCAAAAATCTGGGAGAGCACCCGCAAATAGCCCATAGTAGTCAGCCGTCCGTCGAGTCACACCTTTTTTTAAGCGCGCTCCGGCTCTGCCTAGTGGTATTCCTATTGCTAATGCTAGCAATAAACTTAATACAATTAGCTCTAAAGTAGCGGGAAATCTTTGCAACAGATCCTCTGCAACTGGCCTAGTGGTTTGCCATGAATTCCCTAAATCGCCACGTAATACGTTCGAAATATATATTAAAAATTGTTCAAAAAGTGACTTATCCAGCCCTAACTCTGCTCTTAAGTTTTCTAAAACTGAGGGCGTAGCAAATGGGCCCGCCATTAGTACAGCGGGGTCTCCAGGAATAAGCTGTAAGAAAAGGAAACTTACCAGTGTTATACCAAAAAGTTGTGGTATTACAAAAATTAGCCGTTTTCCAAGGAACAAATATAGTCTTTTCATTTACCCTTCCAATTCTAAGACAATAAAAGTTTTCTGGTTCTTACTGGATCTGCAAGTATTTCAATACTTGATCCTACCAGTGCAAAACCAAGTACAGTCACTGCTAGGGCTAACCCCGGAAATATTGAGGGCCACCAATGCCCGGTAACAATATTTTGAAAACCCATTGAAATCATGCTTCCCCACTCTGGAGTTGGAGCCTCCACGCCCGCACCTATAAAACTGAGTGCGGATGTCAAGAGAATAGCCCATCCGATATTCACAGATAACTGAGCTAGAAGAGGCGCTATTGAATTTGGAATGACATGGGCAAGGATAATTTTAATGTCACTCGTCCCAGCCAAGTAAGCGGCTTCAACATAACGCATTCTTCGAATAGATAGGCATTGAGAGCGCATTAGTCTTAAGTAAATTGGAGCGTTAACGAAAGCTATTGCCATTACGAGACTTTGAATACTTTGTCCCAGTACCGCAACAACTGCAATAGCAAATACAAAAACAGGGAACGCTTGCACGACGTCAGCGCTCCGCATAATAAAGGCTGAGCCAAAACCTGCAACTTTTCCTGAGCCATCGTAGAAACCAGCAATCGCACCCAAAATTACCCCTAAAACTGCTGACAATAATGTACCTAGTAATGCGATTGCAAGGTCTACTCTTGGAGCATATAGAACTCTTGAAAAGACATCCATTCCAGTTGCGTCTGTGCCCATTAAATATGGCCATTGGGGAGCTTTAAGATAGTTTTTTGCGTCAGATTTTATTGGGTCAAAAGGAGCAAATAAAGGAGCAAAGATTGCAATTATAATAATTAAAAAAACTATTATATAACCAAGCATAAAATCTGGTCGTTTTTTGAGTACACGAAAAAAAAGATTAAACTTGCCTGTCATAATTCTTCCGGAGATTTTTTTTGCAGCATAGTGCCATTTAATATTTCAGACGGCTTCAAGTGTGAAGCCGTCTGAAAAGATGTTAGCTTTTATCGAAATCTTGAAATCGGATATTGTTAGATGTGTAATAAGTCCATCCGTTAAGATTACTATTCCTAGCCATTGTGTAATTTGGATAAGCAACAAAAGTCCAAGGCGCTTCGTCCATCACTATCTCTTGTGCCTTTCCCATCGCATCGAGTCTGACACCTTCGTCTGCTGTCTCAGCTGCGATTTTAAGAAGACCATCTACTTCGCTATTCACATAGTTTGAGTAATTAACAAAGCTTTCACTATCAAAATATAGAGTCATTGAGTAACCAGGATCTGGACACCATGGACTATCTACATAAAAGATCATTGCTTTTTCTCTTTGTGATACCGCGTTATAGAAAGATCCAGCGGGGACTTTCTCCAAATTCAAATTAACACCTATTTCGCGAAGTGCTGATTGGTATAATATTGCAATTGGTTCTTGAACTGGATCGCCTGCATTGTAAGACAGTGTTGACTCAAACCCATCCGAAAATCCTGCTTTTGCCAATAATTCTTTGGCTTTTGCTGGATCATAGCTATATGGCGAACCGCCAATAAAGCCTGGATATATGTTCGGCATGCATCCATCCAATGGGCTAGCCAGTCCCTGATAAACAGAGCTCATTACGTCTTCCATTGGGAAAGCATAATTCATTGCTCGGCGTATATCTACGTTATCAAATGGAGCCATTTTAGCGTTAAGTTCAATCCAGATCATAAATGATGCTGGTACAGTCTCAACCGCAACATTAGGCACACCTTTCAAGCCTTTTATTTCCAGAGGTTGCAAGTACTGCGCTATATCAACAGCTCCCCCCTGTAATAGTTGTACTCGCGAGGCAGATGTCGGAACTTCTTTGAATATTATTCTATCAATGGCAGGTTTTCCCTGCCAGTAATCTTCTCTAGCAGCAAATACAGCTTGCTGTCCACGAGCCATACTTTCTAATCTATATGGTCCAAAACCGGCACTATCGTTTTCTATAAAACCCTTTGCCCAAGGGTCATCATCTGTTGCAACTTCTTTACACTTTGTTGAATCATAAATTGGATTATACAGATTTGGGTGAATTTTTAATATTAGTGGGTTCGGATTATCAAGATTGAAAGAAATGGTATATTTGCCTTCAACTCTAACGTCTTCTGGGCGGCTTAAACCTGAGACTTTTGTATAAAATCCCCCTATGGCCGCAAGTCCAAACTTACGATCCCATGTCCACTTTACGTCTTCTGCAGTTAGTTCATTACCCCAATTAGACATCACACCTTCGCGCAATTTAAAAACGATACGCTTGGCATCAGGTTGAAGTTCCCAAGACTCAGCTAGCTTTCCTTTCATATTCACGCCGCCTACTTTATCTGCGTAATAAGCCGTATCTTCTCTTTGTGCTGTAGGCACTGACGCGTCAGGCATTTTCTCAAATTCGACAAGGCCATCATATAGGGCTGCGACTGCTTCAAAAGTTCCTAATGACACGTCATATTCGCAATCAAGACTTTGAGGAGTGGCTGGGGCTGCAATTACCATGGTGCCAGCGTGACCTCCAGCTAGAGCAGCTTGACTCATCAAGTTTGGGACTAAAGCCATTGATGACATGGCTATCGATTTGTTCAAAAATGTCCTTCGCGTAAGATCGTCTATCTTCATTTTTGTCTCCTATGTTCCTAAATTTAAATTCCTTCTTACTCTTATTAATGAAATTAGGTTAACTCTGATATCAAAACGTGTCTAATGCATAGTTTTCCTTTAATGATGCAAAATTTGCATCGCTCGACAAATTTTTTAATTAAAAAAAAAATGGCCTACTGAATGTAGCGATCTAATAAAAATTTTTACCTAAATGTGGTAAGGTCAGTCTAATCGGCGGATACTGCATAAAAATATTACAAATTGAGTTAATCAATGGTATGATTAAAAAGTAAGCACAACTCTTAGCTTAACCTGTAAAAACGAAATTGATGAGGGAAAAATATGTCGAAAAAAATAATGTGTGCATTCGGAACAGACATCGATTCGGTCGCAGGCCAGATTGGGTCTTACGCTGGAGGAGACTCACCTTCAGATATTCAAAGGGGTATTTTTGCAACTGAAGTTGGTGTCCCCAGATTATTAAACTTGTTTAAAAAATTTGATTTGACCACTTCATTTTTTATTCCTGGCCATACTATTGAAACTTTTCCGAAAGAAATGGATATGATAGTGGAGCAAGGCCATGAAATTGGTGCTCACGGTTATCTTCATGAAAACCCTATCGCTATGACCGAAAATCAAGAAGAAGATGTGTTGGTCAAGTCGGTTGAGCTAATAGAAAGCCTCTGTGGCAAAAAGCCGACTGGGTACGTAGCACCATGGTGGGAAATGTCGAACTCTACAGCTGCTTTGCTTTTAAAGCATGGATTTTCCTATGACCACAGTCAAGGTTATCGAGATTTTCAACCATTTTATGCTAGGGTAGGTGACGAATGGAATGTCATAGATTACACGGCATCAGCAAAAGATTGGATGAAGCCATTAAAGCATGGTCATGAAATAGATTTAGTCGACATTGCTGCTAATTGGTATGTTGACGATTTGCCACCAATGATGTTCATGAAAAAAGTTCCTAACAGTCATGGATTTGTTAGTCCGCGGGATATAGAACAGATGTGGAAAGATCAGTTCGACTGGGTGTATCGCGAAATGGACTATGCTGTTTTCGCATTTACAATTCATCCAGACGTATCAGGGCGGCCGCAGGTATTATTGATGCTGGAAAGGTTAATTGAATACATAAATCAACATGCAGCTGCCGAATGGATGACGTTTGACGAAATTGCTAATGATTTCAGAGCTAGGTTTCCCTTTCAAAGCAAAACCAGGCCAGAGGTTATTTGAAATGTGTGCAAATTGTGGTTTCCCTGAAACTTTAGGTTATTGGTCTGATGCTGGTAGTATAACAGCTAATGATAGAATTAGGAGCAGGATAATAAGAGCTAAAAAAATCAATGATATCCTAATAAACTATAATTTGCGCTTCAGCGATGACGGGACCAGTCAGTATTGCCAGGTATCAAATTTGTTAGGAGAAGTAAAAGTTATTACTCAAATTGACGAAGTATGGGAAGCTGCTGCGTCTTTATATGGGCGACCGATAGATCCATTAGAAAAGAACTTTTTCGCTTGAAACGTTTTGGGTTCACAGTCAGTGGATAGAAGAATTCAACTTTCAATTATCTCAGGATTTCTGGGAAGTGGTAAAACTACTTTTCTTCAACATAAAATTTTCAAGAAAGACCATAGTAGTATCTGCATAGTAATAAATGAAGCTGGCGATATTTCCATAGATGATGTTTTGTTAGATGATAAGATTGAAAAGATAAAAATATCGGGTGGATGTATTTGTTGTGATAGTAATGCTGAATTTGTTGAAAAGTTGATTGATTTGTGTGGTATACGTAACCACGCTAATGCAGATTTTAATAATCGCATAGATACAATACTTGTAGAGACAAGTGGAATATCTGATCCAGCCGCGATATATGATAGTATTGTAAATCACTCGATTTTAGGACGAAATATTGTTGTCAAGGGGATATCGGTTTTACTGGATGCTTTTGATAGTAATACTTTTATATCAGAGCCGCTGATTGCGAAACAATTAGCTTGTGCAGATGACATCTATATAACTAAAACTGATTTAGTATCCAATGAAGTGGTCGCACAAAAGTATAATATTGCCAGATACTTTAATCCATCTGCTTTAATTAGATCATGTTCTAAGGGTGAAATACAAAATTTAACTGAAGAGCAAACTCGGCAGTTTGGCATAAAGTCTATTTTGCCTGATGCAAAAACTAAGAGAGTAAATAGTTATGAAACATTTATTGTTAATTTAGAGGAAAATACTGATTGGAATAATTTAGTAATCTGGGTCTCTGCCTTACTTTCATGCCACGGTGATAAAATACTTCGCTTAAAAGGTATAATTAACTCACCTGCTGGGAGATTATTGGTACAGGGTGTGGGTCCAAATATACAGAAACCTCAAAGGCTTCCTAAAGAATTTTATGAAAGTAAAAATTTTTTAGTTCTAATTGGTCGAGGTTTTGACAAAACGGATATTAAGAGGTCGGCAAACTTTTTAAATACGTAGCAATATTTGGATGATGTAATATTCTCAAAATTTGGCGATTATGTAGATGGCACTATGCGTTAAACATTATTAAAATGAAAAGTTGGTTAGGAATAATTTATTTACAGTCTAAAAATAATTTTCTCTGAGTTTCAATATCTTAGAGATAATGGAAAATCGTAAATGGTCTCCGGTGTTGGTACCTTCGATACTCGTCCAGAGCAAATAAAAAAGTATCTACGTCTTGCTGCAGTAATTGAAGGTATTACAAACTCAATTGAACATCCTGGTGAGTATGCTCTTTTCCATTGCGAGATATCGAGCGAAAATCGGTTTATTGTAGAAACAACTGGTTTTGATAAATTTTTTAAAGGCAACTAAAGTTTTTATGTGGAAATCGACATATATCAGCATATTGCTATCTGGTAGATCGTAAACTTTATGGGAATCCGCTAATTTATCATAGAGCGTGCGGGTCATTTAGTAATTTTTTTTATATTTAGTATTTAGGCGGAAAAAGTCTGAAATAGGTTTGGCAATTTCAATGGGGATTTCTTCTGCCATGTAATGTCTCGCATCAATTGCTTCGCCTTCGACTCGATCTGCGCGGAGCCGCCACAAGTCAAGTGCTTTAAAACATTTTTCAATAACCGCAAATTGTGCCCAAAGCACTAAAGGGGGCATTTCCAGCTTTTTTCCTCCGTCTGCATTATCATGCTCAATATCTATACTAGCAGCAGCGCGATAATCCGTATATCTGGGACTCAAATCCCTCTTCCGCTACTAAAATTCTAGCGTTATTATCCGTCACTTATAAAACCGAGTAACAAATCAGTCGATATAGCTAAGCTGCCAGAATCAAAAAATTCGTAAAAGTGTGTGTGACGGAGGTTACTAAAGCTAGACTATCTCGTTTCAACTTGACTGGATGTGTTGATGCCCGTTGATTGGTTTGCAAAACCGCTGTAAACTGGGTTCTAGTTGGAGAAATTCAGTTTGCTTTCTCAAGAAATTTCGAACGCTCCGAGCGGGGCGGCAGGGGATGCCATGGACACGTATTTCGATCTGGGCGGGTACAGTTTTCCCGTTACAACGCAGTCGACCGAGGCGCAAACATGGTTCGACCGGGGGATTTTATGGACCTACGG
>Ga0160422_10000833_pt1 | contig 18928 bp, 15 predicted proteins | sample Fk160mmetaG_FD_108192 | JGI IMG/M metagenome (GOLD analysis project Ga0160422, IMG submission 108192) | Marine microbial communities from the Central Pacific Ocean - Fk160115 60m metaG | ecosystem: Environmental > Aquatic > Marine > Oceanic > Photic zone | place: The Central Pacific Ocean... | reverse complement strand
GAGATGGAGAAATTCAGAACCGGTCTGAACGACCTTGTTAAAACTTTCGTTGAAAAGGTTAATGGAATTTACAACTCGACGGATGAACCTGGCGGGTATTTGTTTGGTTTCGATTCCTTTCTGACCCGACCAGTCACCGGAAACAACGAGGTAATGGAAGATTCCTACGGACTTTACGGTTTGGAGGGAGATGGTGATTTCATCCTCTACCGCGATGAAGTCGACATGACTTTGCCTACTGCGGAGAGCGATACTTTTCGAGTCGTCAACTCCACGCCCATTTACCCGAATGAGCTTAAAAATGATCCGAACGCAATTTACGTTCGTGGCGAACCAGATACGGATATTTTTCTTTCAAGTGACGCGGGTCCTGCAATCTACGAATTTTACGGCAGCGCCAGAAGAATGCAGAACGTTACCTTTGAAGTCGATACGACTTATCCTGGCGAAGACCAACTTATGGGAACCAAGGATGATGGGAGATCCCTGCTTCTTGGCTACGAGGATATTCCCTTCCGTATCGAACAGGGAGAAAAACCATTCATCTTAGGGGATAATTTTGCCTTTGATGCGGTCTTGGAAAACGATTGGAATTTGGCCACCAGCCTTCGCGTGGATGATGATTTGACCGCCGATAAGATCAAGGCAACCGATGAGTTTGCCGAGGGCGAAAACGATGTTGCCTTTGAGATCAGCAAACTCGCGGACGGTGTTTTCGCCGACAAAATATCCGTACTGAATGCGGATATTGGAAACGAAATGTCCGATTTGAACGACAATCTCGATCATCAGAAATCAATCGAGACTTTACTTCTCGATCAAAGGCGAGCCGTAAGTTCGGTTTCAATTGACGAGGAAGTTTCCGACCTTATGCAATTCCAGAGGTCGTTTCAGGCATCGTCGAGGGTTCTGAATACTCTCGACAAAATGCTGGAATTGGTTGTCTTGGGGTTGCTTAAATAACCATGCGACTACCCAATATCAGCGTCTCCGAAAACGTTACGAATACGATTCGTTCCTTGGATATGCAGAGATACGAATTGGACCGTCAAATATCAAGTGGTCAAAAATTGTCTCAACCGGAAGACGATGGCATGCGGATTGGAAAATTGATCCGAGTCGATGCCCAGAAGAACCAACTTGCCCAATTCCAAAGGAATGCCTCGTATGCGTCTGAATTTCTCAATGCCGGGCATCTCAACCTAGATAACCTGAGGGAACTTAACCTTCGGGCTCAGGAAATTTCCAGAGTGGCAGGTTCGAACTTAAACGAATCGGCTGGTGAAACCTATGGGTTTGAGGTCAATCAATTGATTGAAGAGGCTTTAAACCGGGTCAATGCATCACACAGGGGGCGGGCTCTTTTTTCAGGTACCGAATACAAGCCAAATTTTGGAAATTCTCAGGTTAAGCTGGGGCAAGAGTACAAAAAAATCATTTCGCTCAATAACAATCTTGTCGGTGAAGAGAGCGGTGATGGCACGCGCAGGATAAGCGCCGGAGAACAGGTCATCTTCAAAGTAAACGGTAGGGAATATGTTGTGGATGCCAAAGTGGACGGGATTACAACCACACAAATCATCGAACTTGTCAGAGATTTAATCAACCAAGATACCAAATTTCTAAGTGATTCTCCCGAATTTGATACGGCTGAATACACCGCCAGTGTTCGAGGAGGGGCCCCACCCAATAACCAAAGAAATGAACAAGCGACTCTTTATGCTAAAGTTTCGGATAATGGTGAACTGGAAATACACGGAACCGTGGGTGAATCTTACCGAGCTTCCGTTGATTACGTGACCAAGTGGGATCCCAGTTTGTATTTCCCCGAACAAACCCAAGCGAAATTGGACGCCAAGGCCAACTCCTTGTTTTCGGGCTTGAATTTCGATGAGTTGACCCCTTCCGAAAAAGATCAAGTGCGCGATGAAGTGTTTTCTATGGGAACACCCGTATACTCACTCACTTCCGTGCAGGTGAATGATCTCACCGGTTCAACCGGTGGCTTGGCTGGTGATTACATTTTGACCGACAATGGTTCCGAGATTCTTCTTGAGCCCGCGGAGCAGTCCGGAAATACATGGCGCAAGACTCCCGACACTTTGGATTCGAGCATTTTGGATGCCGCTCAATTCCCAACTTTTGATTCCGTTAGTCAATACCTGCTCGATAATGCCGTTATTGCAGTTGGAGAAACCCCTACAGCGGATTGGGAAAGAGAAATACCGGTTTCATCGGAGTTTTCCGAGGGTTCCTCCAAGCTCGTCGTTCAGCATTCCGATCCTTGGAAAAGGCTCAATACCTATGAATTGGGAGCTATTGCGCAGTTTGAAGGTAAATTATGGCAGTCGCAGATTGACGATAACGTGAACCATAAGCCATCGGGGGTGGACACCTATTATTGGAAGGAAGTCCCCTCGGGGTACGACGTGGAGAGAGAGGATTGGAGCATCAAAGCGGAGTCGGTGGATAATCGTTTCTATTTTATGGCACCGGATGGTCGCTTTTTCGACGTCGAGCAGGATGCCATTTCCTACACCGCAAGTATGCTCATCAATTCCTTCACCAAGGACTATTCGAGCACGGATGAATTGGAAGCCGATATTCAGGCTATGGTCAAGGAGGTTACCTATCCCGTGACCAGATTTGAGGTAAACGGTTCGGAATCCAAAGGCACGGTTACCTTTGACACTAAAACTTTGGATTATCGGTTGGCTGCGGCTGGAGGTGGAGCTGACGTCATAGACGGCTTATTTCTGAAAGGAACAATCGCACGCCTTACCGATCCGGTCATTAATGAAGGTTCCGTGGTGATTCATGAGGGACGCTATTATCTGACGACCGAGGCACAGCCATTGGCGGGATTCGATGGCAATGCATGGAAGAATTTGACACTTGAGCAAAGGAGTGGAGACGGGGCCTTTCTTCTCGGGGACAGTCTGCCGGTGGAAGGCAGGGAAATTGTTTTCGAGTCGAACTTGCCATTTTCCGCTGAAAAGGGTGAGTACGTTTACGATCGACCCAACGACAAATTTTACGTTGCCACGACAAACGTTACGAATGCGACTTCCGTCAATGGAACCGATTTCAAGGAAGTGGGGGCGCTCTCTTCCGTGCAGGGAGCCGAGTGGTCTTCGAATTTCATCTATGATAAGGGGCAAATCGCTCTTTATGAGGGTAAGTATTACCAATGTCAAAGAGACAACTTCAATAACGTCTTGGAATCAGGTGAATTTTTGGGTACGGCCATGGTTGTGCGTCCTGATGACGAGTACATCATCAATGAGAATAACCTGAAAGTCGCCAATGACATTTGGTTGCCTCTTCAGGGGCAGATGGATCATGTGATGAAATTTTCTCCTGAAAGAGATGATGCGCCTTCAGTGACCATTCAATCCGCAGGGAGTTCGGGTATCGACGCTTCCGCCAAAGCGGTCGTGGATGCCCATGGAAGAATCGTTGGTTTGAAGGTAATGAATCCGGGAAGGTATTTTTTCGGTACGGACAGTACGGGAACCGTTCCTCCTGACTTTGAAAAGGCCAAGGTATTGCTGGAAAATGGCCAAGAGTTGGAAGCTACGATCCTTTGGGAGGAAAATCCAAGTGATCCAGGACCTTTCAGGATCGCTGGTTTTGACATATCCGACGAACCTGTCGCCACGGGCGCTCCCACAGGTCCCAGATTGGGAGACACCTTTGATTTTGCCACCGGATCCAAGGCATTTCTCGACCATCGTGATTCTGAAGGAAACTTATTGAGCGTCACTTACATGGGAGGTAACCAAAACTCTCAAACTTTCGTGGGTAAGGATACCGCCATTTCTTACATGTTGGATTCTTCGGGGGATAAAACCAAGGAACTCGGTGATATTGTAAATAGTTTGGTTCAGTTGCGGGATGGTCTCAGCAACTCCAGCCCCAATCTTTATTCTCAGGAGATTGCGGATGCGGAACAGGGTCTGATTTCCATGGAAGATAATTTGATCAATAAGATGGGTGAGCTTTCCGCAAAAATGGTAAGAATGGAGACAGTGCGGGCCCATGACGAAGATTATTTGTTGCAGTTGGATCAACAAATCTCCCGCGACTTAGACGTTGATTTATCGGAGGCAATCATGCGCCTTACCCGAGTTTCGACTGCCTATCAGGCTGCCATGCAAGTAGGCGCCCAACTCTTGAACACTTCACTTCTGAATTATCTCTAGATCCAAGCTTGTCTTATGAAATTAAAAATAGACGAAGATTCGAATAATCCGGATATCGTTGGTTCCGAAACCAGAAACCAAGTGGACCTACCCCAAGGTTTGTTTGGCTTTTCTGAAATTCGTTCCATGGAACTGGTATATGATGAAGAGGAATTGCCATTCATGTGGTTGCGTCAGGATGATCAGGACGGACTCGCTTTCATTGTCATCGAACCTGGTGGGATCATTCCGAACTATTCGGTTGAGGTGGCGGACGCTGACGTTCAAATTCTTGGCATTTCCGGGCCGGAGGACACTATGATTCTTAATATCGTCACCTTGCCAGCCAACCAAACTGGTAAGATTTCCCTTAATCTTGTCGGGCCGATCATAGTCAATCGAAAAACTCTTGTCGGAAAGCAGTGTATCATCAACAACCATGAAGAATATTCGGCTCGGCACATCTTGGATGTGAGTGGTGAAAGTCTCTGAATCGAAGGACTGAGAGACCATGTTGATCTTATCTCGTAAAGTTGAGCAGGGAATAACCATTGGTGATGAAATTGAAATTTCCATCACGAAGATCGAAGGGGATTCCGTAAAAATTGGAATATCCGCGCCTCGCTCCATATCGATTCTTAGAAGAGAGATTCTCGAGGAAATGCAGACTTCCAATAAAGCGGCTGTCGTTTCCAGTGTTCCTTCTCAAACCACTTTGAAAAGTACTCTTGCCGCAGGTTCTGCCAAGAAGCTGATTGCTCAGATGCGGGCAAAGAAAAAATCCGCTGATCCGGAGCATCAGGACTTGGCTTCCTAATTAGGATTTATAAGTTGTTGGCTGACTCTTTAAAACGATCAGTAATTACGCATGTCCAAGTTCAGACCTTTTCGAGCAATCCGACCTTTGCCCGAAGATGCAAAGCAAGTTGCATCCCGCCCCTATGATGTGCTGAATTCGGATGAGGCAAGGCTGGAAGCGGCGGACAACCCCATTTCATTTCTAAGAGTAATCAAACCCGAGATTGACCTGCCTTCGGATTCAGATCCTTATGGTGAAGAGGTATACCGGCAAGGGTTGGCCAAGTTGACCGAGTTCAAGGAACTAGGTATTCTGGTTCAGGATCCGGAAGCTTTTTTCTACGTATACCGACTTACCATGGATGGGCGCACTCAAACGGGGATCGTGGGATGTTGTGACTATCAGGAGTACTATGACGGTAGCATCAAGAAGCACGAGCTTACGAGAACGGCAAAGGAAAACGACAGGGTGAGGCATGTTGAGACTCAAAATGCCAATGCCGAACCGGTTTTTTTCTCCTATCGTGGAAAGCCGGGAATCGACTCTTTGGTCAATGAGGTGACCCGTTCCCCAATTGAATATGACTTTGTTGCAGAAGATGGCATAAGGCATGAGTTGTGGGTGGTTCGAGATCGACGACTGATCGAAAATTTTGAATCGGGCTTTGCCGAAGTGCCTGCACTCTATGTGGCGGATGGACATCACAGAACAGCTGCAGCGGCGAGAGTGGGGCAAATGAGGAAGGAAGATAACTCCGACCACACCGGGGAAGAAGAATACAATTTTTTCATGGCAGTTCTTTTTCCCGATGATCAGTTGAAGATTTTTGATTACAACCGAGTCGTTCGTGACCTCAATGGCCTTTCGCAAGAGAGTTTTCTTTCTGCAATCAAACAAAGTTTTGAGATTTCAGCTATCGACGGAGAGCTCGCTCCTACCGAAAAAGGAACTTTCTCGATGTACCTGGGTGGCGTTTGGTACCGCTTGAAAGCGAATAAGGAAAAACTCACTTCCAGCCCTAAAGAGGGATTGGACGTCACTTATCTGTCGGATGAAGTCTTGGAGCCAATCTTGGGGATATCTGATTTGAGAAATGACCTTCGCATAGACTTTGTGGGAGGAATCAGGGGATTGGGGGAATTGGAGAGACGAGTTGATTCGGGTGAAATGGCGGTGGCCTTCGCTCTTTTTCCCGTATCCATGGAGGAGTTACTTGCCATTGCCGATGCGGGTGAGATTATGCCCCCTAAAACAACCTGGTTCGAACCTAAGCTGAGAAGCGGACTTTTCATTCACGATTTGGAGTGATCGATTCTTTGCAAGGAGGGGAAATGCTGGTTCCTTTCGCATTGCGCAAGTCTAATGATGAAGACACGTTGATAGTCTTTGCATGAAATTGCTTATTTTGAGTTCATCCACTGGGGGCGGTCACGATATGCGCGCCAAAGCCCTTTTGAGTTGGTGGCAGGATTATGGCAACCAAGGGAGTATCTGTCGTCCCTTGGATGAAGGTTTCTTCGCTTATAGAATGGGCACTCAATTTTATAATTTCATACAGGTCAGAATGCCCTGGTTTCATCACTTCTACTTCAGGTTTCTGGAATACGCGAACTTACACAGAAAAAGTGGTTTGATTCTCGGCGTTTCCAATTTCAAGCAAAACCTACGACAGGTCAGACCGGATCTTATTTTGAGCGTTCACGCTCATCTCAATCATGGTTTTTTCGATTTGGCCAAACAGCTTTCACCAAAGCCTTTGAAATCGGTCGTGTTTTGTGGTGAATTGGCGGATGGACCTGGTTTCAGCAGGCATTGGATCAACCCCAGCGCAAACCTTTTTGCTGGTTCCACTGAGCAAACTTGTCAAGCTGCGGTTCGTAGAGGCATGCCTTACGAAAAAGTCGAGAATTGCGGTCTACTTCTCAGGTCACCATTCTATGGACAACCGGAGGAGCGGAGGAGATTATCTTGCCTTCGGACTTTGAAGATTGATTCGGAGTCTTCCTTTCTACTTTTGGCAACAGGTGCGAATGGAGCAAATCGACACTTGGAAGTTTGTCGGAGCTTGGCTGAAAACGGAAAGGAAATTCAAGTGGTGGCCTTGTGTGGAAAAAACATGGTTTTGAAAAAAAAGCTAACCGATTTTGGTCAAAGTCGTGGCTTGAGAATACTCGCTCTTCCTAAAATGGGAGGTGAAGAAATGTTTCATTTGTTGCACAGCGCTTCCTGTTTGTTCGGAAGACCTGGCGCAGGTCTGACTTCCGAAGCCTTGGCCTGTGGCACCCCAATGATTTTCGACCTTTCGGGAGGAGTCATGCCCCAAGAGATCAACAACATGAATTTTTGGAATAGTAGGGTTGAAGAAGTTCTATCGCTTAAGAACGCCGAAGATCTTCCAAACTTATTGGACCGAAGGATCCCTTCCATTAAAATGGATCTCCCGCCTAAGCCCGAAAAATTGATCGGATTGCTCGATAAATTGGGCCAAAAGGATGATTGAACTCGAAAAAAAAGAGCTGAAGGCATGGGCCTTGGCCCGATCGATATTCGGAGCAAATCAGATTATTTGCGAGGATGCCGGTCGACCCAATTGCTTTGACCCTCGTACTCCTTTCCAAAACAGCATTTTCCTGAGCTCTCATGGCGGATTGGAGTTTTCATATGATTCTTTGGAAAAGTTGGTTGGAAAGGGTTTCTCTCTTCCAAGGATGAAATCCTTTTTCCGATCCCCCATTCTTTGCTTTAGAAGCGTTTTTGCCCTATTGAGAATAAATAACTTGTACGGCGTAACTGAGCCAAGCTTCCATCAGGTTCAAGCGATTTTTAGAGCGAGTGTTGAAGCCACTCTTGCTTATGCCAATCATCATGCGGAAGCCCGGGGTATTCTTATGGGTGAGAGGGGAAGTATATCCTTTGTCATCAAAGAATTGGGGGAACTCATTCGGGTTGGTCCCAGGCCGGGCGGACTGTGGGAAGTCTTAGAAGCTTCGGTCGACGAGAAACCGGCAGTCATCTTGTGCTTTCAAAACTTGCAAATCGCTTATCTCTCCGCATTGGGACAGACCAATCACTTGACGGATCCGGTAACGGGAAAGTTTGTCCTTGCAGGAAGAATCCCTTTGATCGAAAAATTTGGCTTTGTCTCCAGACTTGCGTTTAATGATTTGCCAATGCCCAAAAGATGAGTGATAGAAGCCAATCCGAAATGCTCTTTGACCGTGCCCAAAAGGTCATCCCTGGTGGAATATATGGTCACGTGTCTCCGGTTGCCGGATTACCGGATTGCTTCCCTCATTACTGTAGAAAAGCGGAAGGCTGTCATTTTGAGGACGTTGATGGAAAGCAGTGGATGGATTTCATGTGCGCCTACGGCGCCATTTTGCACGGATACTCGAACCCAGAGATTGATGATGCCGTTCGGTCTCAGCAAACTTCGGGATCGGTTTTCAATCTTCCTTCTGCAGTGATGGTTGAACTTGCGGAGGAACTTACCCAAACGATCGATTTCGCCGATTGGTCTGTCTTTGCAAAGAATGGGTCCGATCTAACGACTTGGGCAATACGGGTGGCCAGGCAATACACCCAAAGACCCTACGTCATAAAGGCAAAGGGCGCGTACCATGGGGTGGATGCTTGGTGCGACCCCGGGTACGGTGGTCGCATCGATTCCGATCGCAGGGAAGTCTTGGAATTCGAATGGAACGATGCCACCGAGCTTGAAGATCTTTTGCGAAAATATGCCGGCAAAGTCGCATGTATCATTCTCACGCCTTACCATCATGCGGCATTCGCCCCTTCGAAGTTACCCGCTGATGGGTTTTGGCAACGAGTGCGCAATCTATGCGATAAGTATGGAATTCTTCTCGTACTGGATGACGTCAGGACTTTTGGAAGGTTGTCGGTCCATGGGTCTCATCGTTTTTTTGGTTTTAGACCTGACATGGCGATTTACTCGAAAGCCTTGGGAAATGGGTATGCCATTTCCACCTGTTTGGGCATCGATGCCTTGAAAAAGGCATCGATGGAGGTTTTTCTTACGGGAAGCTGTTGGAATGATGCCCTTTCCATGACCGCGGCCCTAGTTTCCCTGCGTATTTTGAAACGGGACGACGTTGCGAGCGAAGTTTCGAATAAGGGGGCTCTTTTTGCCAAGGGAATGGAGAACCTTGCAAAAGAATACGACTACTCTTTGCGTATGACTGGGCCCACATCCATGCCATACCCGTGGTTTGATGGCGATGATGACATGTTTCTGCTGCAGAGATTTTGCAGGATGGCCGCTGGGGAAGGGCTGTTTTTCCATCCTCACCACAATTGGTTCATCAGCAATGCCATGGACAATGAATCCATTATTCACGCTTTGTCTCTTGTGGAAAAAGTGTTCGAGAGAATGAAGGAAGCGAATGATTAGGCGAATTTTTCGAGGATGAAGCGCCGAGCGAATTCCTCCGTGGAGTCAGTTTTAAGGATGGCGTCTTCAAGTTTCCAGGTGAGTCGTTTCAGTCGAAGAACAATATCTTCGAGTTCCTCTCGGGATAATTTGCTTCCTTGTACGATTTGAGGCATAGTCGAAAAAGCGAAATCTCCCAAAAGTGATGCGGTGTCTCGGTCCGCAAAAACGTCCGTTAGCATTTTCAACAGGTTTTCCGAAGCGGAGCTCTCATCGGGAGGGATCTTTGACCATATCTGATCACATTTTGTGGCAAGCAAGGTGAGAATTTGCGTAAGCCCTGCAATGGAAATCTCTTTTCTTTTCAAATCGGACAAATTCTTTTCATCGAAAGGCTTGAGGTTTTCCTCCAGCGCTCCCCGCAATTCCTCGAATCCATTGGGATGGATCAGCGTGGTGCCGTCAAGTTGAGCGCCACGATCATTCAGGTTGATGACAAGGCGTTCTTGGGAAATCTTGGCGCAAGCCTCGGAGGTTTCTCGCCAATCGGAAAAAAATGGGGTTGGAACGGACTTCTCAAAATTACCGGGGATTTGATGGTATGTCTCCGCATGCAGCGTGATATGAGTCCTTCCGGTATTTTTCGCATATCGATGTTCTCCTGAACCACTACCGGCGAGATCCATACCGACCAGCATGATCGCCGCGGGGCACAGGAAATTCGCAAAATTCAATGCAGTCAGACCTACGTTGTTGATAGAGAGAACCGAGGTTTTGCTTATTCCTTTTTCCGCTAACCAGTCTTCGCTCACGACTCGTCCGGATAAAAAAGCCTTTTTCCTTTTCCATTGATCCGACCAACTGCCATGGGATTGTGAGGAGAGAATGGCATAGCCGGGAGAATAGTCCGGAAAACTGCATGATTGAAATGATTTTTCCGGATCAATGTTAACTACGAAGTGAGGGGTAATGCCCTGATTGACCAAAGCTTTCAAACTGCTGTCCGTGGCAATGATGATTGGTTTTGGAAAAGAGGCGTTGAGCAAGGGGAGAGTTGCATCGAGCGAAGGTCCCGCGCCAACCACAATTGCGAGGGAGTGCTCGCCAAGGGATTTCCAGTCATCCGGTACGCGTTCCCTCAAATAATCGGAAAAGTTATGGAAAACTTGGATCTGTCTGAGAAAACCAGTTTCATTCCTCGACCTTCTCGCTCTCAAAGTTGTGTCGATTTCCTGGATAATGGTGGTAAGCAGGGCGGCATAATCGAAATTCTCGCAGTCCGCCGTTGCCTTGCTTACTTTGACGACCGGAGGATTATGGTAGTCGAGAGAAAGAAATTCGGTTAGTTTATCCCTGATCATTTGCCTGCTTTCTCCTGCCTCAAGGTAATGAATCAATTTGTGATTAAGGGGCTTGTAATTGGGGGAAATCAGTAAAACACCACTCGAGAATCTCTCGGTCTCCGCAAGAATGTATTCTTCCTCTACTTGACCAAGCAAAATGGCGGTTGTGGCATTTCCAACCTCGGATTCCGATAACCAAGGAGAACTCATCAAGGGATCCTGATTATGCGAAAGGGTAGGCGGAAAGCTACCTGTAGGAACAGAACTGCGTACTCAATCTTTCGCATCGACTCTATCATGTGAATTTCGTATAATGAATCGCTAATCATGTTGAATGACAAATCGATATTGATCACAGGAGGAACCGGCTCTTTCGGGCAACGGTTTGTGCATACGGTTCTGCAGAGATTCAGCCCCAAGCGGCTCATCGTCTATTCTCGAGACGAGTGGAAACAATCGGAAATGCAGGCTAACCCCGATCTTAAGCATGGTTCTCTACGTTATTTTCTTGGAGACGTCAGAGACAAGGATCGGCTATATCTTGCCATGCAGGGGGTAGATTACGTAATTCATGCAGCGGCTCTGAAGCAAGTTCCGGCGGCCGAATACAATCCACACGAATTTATAAAAACCAATGTGGACGGCGCGACGAACATTGTTGAAGCGGCTTTGCGAGCCGGTGTTCGGAAGATCGTGGCATTGAGCACCGACAAAGCGGTGAATCCGGTTAACTTATATGGAGCTACCAAACTTTGTTCGGATAAGGTTTTTATCGCCGCAAACAGTTATTCCGGCGGAGGCGGAACCCTATGCTCGGTGGTTCGATACGGGAACGTTGTCGGAAGCCGAGGGAGCGTTGTACCTCTTTTTGCTCGTCAAAGAGCTACGGGTAAGCTGACTATCACAAATCCTGACATGACTCGTTTTTTGATTACTCTTCAAGAAGGAGTCGACTTTGTTTTGGATAGCTTGGAAAACATGGTTGGGGGAGAATTGTTCGTTCCCAAAATTCCGGCCTGTTCGGTTTCTGATATTGCTCGAGTGCTTGCTCCCGATTGCACATGGGATACCATTGGGCTGCGACCGGGTGAGAAAATGCATGAGATTCTCATTCCTGAAGACGAGGCGCGTAACGTCCTGGAGTTCGATAAGCATTTTGTCATTCAACCGATCCAGGCTTTTTGGGGAAATAAAATTGGTATTTTGGGCGGGGTTTCCTGTTCGGAGGGTTTTCGTTTTGCCAGTAATTGCAACTGTGATACCTTAACGGATGACGAGCTAAAGGTTCTCCTAAAGGATTTTCTTCCATAGGAAAAATTTCAAGTTTTGGGATTCGAGAACAATTGGCTTTTGGGTGACGCTCCCCCTTTGTTGGTAGCGGAACTTTCAGGAAACCATGGCGGATCTTTGAATAAGGCTTTCGAACTCGTTGAAAAAGCTGTGGAATCCGGAGCCGATGCAATCAAGCTACAAACATACACCCCAGAAACAATTACCGTCAAAGGCCGTTGCGATCGTTTCCTTTTGAAAGATGGCCTTTGGGCAGGTCAATACTTAGACCAGCTCTACGCTAAGGCCATGACTCCATGGGAGTGGCATGAACCACTGGCGCAAAGGGCTTCCGACTTGGACGTTATGCTCTTTAGCTCTCCTTTCGACGAATCTTCTGTGAAATTCCTAGAGGATACGCTTGCTCCTCCAATCTACAAGATTGCCTCCTTCGAGATGAACCATTTTCCCATGCTTGAAGAGATTGGGAAAACCCGTAAACCGGTTTTGGCCAGTGTCGGAGTTTCCACTTTGAATGAGATCGAAAAAGCCATTTCGGTTCTTCGGGACGCTGGATGTCCTCAAATCATCCTTCTTCATTGCGTGAGCGAATATCCGGCAAAAGTCGAGGAGTTCAGTCTGCGAAGAATCAACTTGTTGCGTGATCGGTTTGATTTGCCGATTGGGCTTTCCGATCATTCCTTGGGGCATCTTACTGCGGTGGCGGCGACCGCCATGGGCGCTCGGGTTATTGAAAAGCACTTCACTTTAGACCGTGAGTCGACATCTACCGATGGAGCTTTCTCCATGCTGCCCGATGAGTTCAGGGAAATGGCGAAAGCTGTCCGAATGACATTCCAAGCACTGGGTTCCGCTCAGGATGGCGATGACGCAGCCAAACCTAAGCCAACCCGTTTCAAACGATCAATTCTCGTATCTGAAGACATTTCCAGAGGAAACCTTCTCCGCCCTGAAAACATAAGGGTTGCCCGACCGGGAGATGGGCTGTGCCCGAGTCATTGGAAGGATGTTTTGGGAAAGAGGGTGAACAAGGATCTTAAGATCGGGCATCCACTTAGTTGGAGTGATTTGGAATTGTAGAAGTTCCTTTTTTGCATCCAAGCCCTTTAGGCGCTAGATTATGTAGTGCCACCATCATCTCATTCTCATCCATCGGATCAGCCGATTCCTCGATTTTCCGGTTCTCAGGAACAACGTTTGCGTAAAACTTGCGTATGGGTCTCTGAAAATTCGCCGGGAAGGCGTTTGACCCTTGAGGAAATTGCTGAAGTTATGGGAGTTTCAAGGGAAAGAGTCAGGCAAATTGAAGCTCATGCGCTCAGAAAGTTGCGTCATCCGTCTCGAATGCAACGCTTCAATGAATTAAGGAACTAGATACCTTTTCACAAGGGGTGATTGAAATACTTTGCCACTTTCCTAAATTCTGGCATGGAAGTTAGGAGTGGATGATTTTTCAGATAAATGGAGGGAAGAGGATGGCTTGCTATTGCTTAATGGCGTAAGGGGTTTGGGACCGATAACCCTGCGACGGTTGTTGGAACGGTTTCGGGGTGATCCGCTTTCCCTTTTGAAGGCTTCGAAGAGAGATTTGTTGCAGGTGCGCGGTGTGGGCAAGGGTGTAGTCGATTCCATTGAAAACGCGGTCAACTCGGATTGGTTGAAGAAGGAAAAGGGCAAGATCAAAAAACATGGCGTCGACTTCATTACCAACGCCGATTTCCCGCCTTTGCTCAGGGAGCTTTACGATTGCCCGGTTGGTTTATACGTCCTGGGCGCTCTTCCCCCGGGACCCTATGTCTCGATCGTTGGGACGCGCATGCCTTCGAACTACGGTAAGCGAATGGGGAGAGAAATCGCCTTCGACTTGGCTCAAAGAGGCTTTTGCATCGTAAGCGGGATGGCTAGGGGAATTGATGCTGAGGCTCATCGGGGAGCTCTTGACGCCAAGGGTAAGACCATCGCTTTTCTTGGCAGTGGACTCGATGTGATTTATCCACCCGAACATATTGATCTCTATCGTAAAATCTCCGAATCCGGTGCGGTTCTGTCGGAGTTTCCCTTTGGTAGAAAAGCAGACCGGAGGACTTTCCCGATGCGTAATCGTTTGGTTTCCGGTATCTCTAACGGTGTGGTGGTGGTGGAATCGGCAGCCTCCGGAGGGAGTCTGATAACCGCAAGATTGGCGGCTGATCAAGGGAGAATGGTTTTTGCCCTGCCCGGAAGAGTTGACCAGCAAAGCGCTTCGGGTTGCAACCAATTGATCAGGGATGGGGCTACTTTGATTCGAAATGCGAATGATGTGATTGAAGAGATCGAGCCTACCCTGACGGAAATCGAGAATTCAGGGGGAAATTCCCGAATGCAGGAAAACCTTCCTTCCCAAAAAGAAACCGTAGAATCTATATCCGGTATCGAGTCAAAGCTTCTCAAGGCTTTCCGTGAGGGAGATCACTTCTCTTTGGAGGAATTGTGCAAAATCTCCCGCATGGAAGTCTCGGAACTTTCATCCAACCTCACGATGCTCGAGTTAGGCGGATTGGTGAGCAGGCGAGCCGATGGAAGATTCGAGGCAATTTGAAGGAATGGGGCTTGGACGTGAGTATGAATATCGTAGCCGTATTGGCAAATGGGGGATTCTTTTGGTTGATTTTCGATGTCACCTCCTTAAAAAGGTAAGAACAGTTTAGGGGAGCCCTCGGAATTGGGCTGAGAGGAATGCATATCCCGCAGTCGACCCTTCGAACCTGATGCGATCATCCATCGCCGTAGGGAAAACTTAGTGTTCCTTAGAGCACTGACAATCTCCGGCGCTTACAAATCCTTACTACCATGATAAAGAAAGTCGAAGATTCCGAAACCAATGAATCCCCACCGTTTTCAAATTCCAAGCGCGTTTACGTTTTTGGTAAAAACCAAGAGATTGCGGTCCCCATGCGTGAAATTTCTCTTTCCCCCACGAACCTTCCCGAAGGCAAAAAGGAATTGAACGACCCCGTTCGAGTCTACGACACCTCCGGTCCTTGGGGAGACTCTGAATTTCACTGCGACCATGCGAAGGGATTGCCGGCTTTGCGTAGCAAGTGGATTCGCGAACGCCAAGACGTCGAGGAAATCGAGGGCCGTGAAACCAACCCCATGGATAACGGATATCTTTCCGAAAGACATGCCGACCGATCGGATGAAAGGACGGGGGAACTTCCTGACTTCGATCGTTCCAAACTGAAGGTTCTTCGTGCGAGGAAAGGAAAGGTTGTGACTCAACTCCAATATGCAAGAGAGGGAATCGTGACACCCGAAATGGAATTCGTGGCCATACGCGAGAACATGAAGTTGCAATCCCTTTGCGAAAAGATCGAAACCTCTCCAGCCAATGTCCGGAATTCGACCTTGCATCAACATGCCGGCGACTCTTTCGGCGCATCCATACCTAACGAGATCACTCCCGAGTTCGTTCGGGATGAAGTGGCCCGTGGTCGCGCGATCATACCTGCAAACGTCAACCATCCCGAACTCGAACCGATGGCGATCGGTCGAAACTTTTTGGTCAAGATCAATGCGAACATTGGAAATTCAGCGGTGGCCTCCTCCATCGAGGAGGAAGTGGAAAAGATGCGTTGGGCTACCAAATGGGGTGCTGATACCCTTATGGACCTTTCAACGGGTAAGAACATTCACCGGACTCGCGAATGGATCATTCGGAATTGTCCTGTGCCAGTTGGAACCGTGCCCATCTACCAAGCTCTCGAAAAAGTCAGGGGCAAGCCCGAGGATCTCACTTGGGAAATTTTTCGTGATACTCTGATTGAGCAAGCGGAGCAGGGTGTTGATTATTTTACCATTCATGCGGGAGTACTCCTTCGTTACGTTCCCATGACCAGTCGGAGGATGACGGGAATCGTCAGTCGAGGTGGTTCGATTATGGCAAAGTGGTGTCTGGCTCACCACCGTGAAAATTTCCTTTATGAAAAGTGGGACGAAATTTGTGAAATCATGGCTGCCTATGATATCTCTTTTTCCATTGGAGATGGTTTGCGTCCCGGTTCGATTGCGGATGCAAACGACGAAGCTCAGTTTGCCGAGCTAAAGACCCAGGGCGAGCTAACCACGCGGGCCTGGGAGTATGGCGTTCAGGTTATGAACGAGGGCCCTGGTCACGTGCCCATGCACATGATCAAGGAGAATATGGACAAGCAAATCGAATGGTGTCATGAGGCACCCTTTTACACGCTTGGACCTCTGACTACCGATATTGCTCCAGGATACGATCATATCACCAGTGGCATAGGAGCCGCCATGATCGGCTGGTACGGTTGTGCCATGCTGTGTTACGTAACCCCCAAGGAACATCTTGGACTGCCTGACCGAGAAGACGTTCGTGAGGGCGTTGTCACTTACAAGTTGGCAGCTCATGCAGCGGATTTGGCAAAAGGTCATCCGGCGGCTCAATACCGAGACAACGCCTTATCCAAAGCTCGTTTTGAATTTCGTTGGGAGGATCAATTCAACCTGTCTCTGGATCCGGATCGGGCTCGAGACTTTCACGATCAGACCTTGCCTCAGGAAAATGCGAAAACGGCTCACTTTTGTTCAATGTGCGGCCCTCATTTTTGTTCGATGAAAATATCGGAAGAGGTTCGGGAATATGCGCGCCAACATGGGGTGAAGGCGGATGGCAAAGTCTTGGAGGATGGAATGAAGGAGAAAGCCAAGCAATTCGTGGAATCCGGAAGTGAATTGTATTCTTCTGAATCGAGCGTATGAGGATTTCGGTTAACGATGAGAGTAGGGAGATTCCCGAGGGCAGCACCCTTTCGAATCTATTGACTTCGTTGGCCTTGGAGGATTTGCGAGGGTGGGCGGTTGCGATCAACGAACAAGTGATTCCATCCGAAGAAATGAATGCCCGCAAACTTTTCGAGGGCGATCGGATTCTTTTGATCCAAGCGACTCAGGGAGGATGAGTTCGACCTTACGAATTGCGGTCATTTCCTCGCCAAATTTCCAAAAAGGTGAGCCCAAAATGGTTACCGAACTTCTTGAGAATGGACTCGATAAGTTTCACCTGAGAAAACCGGAGCATTCGGTTGCCCGAATGGCGGAATTCCTGAATGCGATCCCAAGGCGCATGCTTAAAAAAATCATCATTCACCGAACGCCCGAACTTCTTAAGGACTATCCAGTGGGGGGGTATCATCATACGGCCCGCGAATCCCTCAAGCCCTTTCGCCGTTCGCGTAGTCGTTCACTCCACAAACTCAAGGAGTTGGCGAACGTCGAACCTGAATTGAGTTACGTCTTCTTCGGCCCTGTCTATCATTCCATTTCAAAAGTCGGACACAAGCCCAAGGTTCCACTTGCAGACATACGCAAGAGTTTGGCGAAATTATCCAAGAACCCCAATCGGCCCATGGTATACGCTCTCGGTGGCATTCGTAGGAATAAGATAGGTTACCTGATGGACACCGGTTTTGACGGCGTTGCCCTGCTTGGTTCGATTTGGGGGAAACCGAATCCTGTTCATGCCTTCAAGGAATTCGCCCGCACGGTTGATTCCCATGCCTCTCGGTTGAAGGGAGGATTCTGAAGAGACTCTCGTCTGCCCATGAACTTGAACCCCCCTGATTTCAATCACTCCCTTTATTGTCTGACCAGCGATGAAGTCGATTTGTCCCACTCCCAGCAAGTTCAGAGTATGTGTCGTTCGGGCGTAAGGCTCATACAATTGCGAAGTAAAGTCCTTCCCTTCGATCTTTTATTTGAGGAAGCCAAAAAGTCCGTCGAGATTTGCAAAACATTCGGAGCAACCCTGATAGTGAATGATTTTATCGAAGTTGCCAGTCGCTCGGGCGCTTCGGGTATTCATCTTGGTTATCAGGACGCGAGTGCCGCTCATGCAGCCGACCTTTTGGGAAAGGGTGGGGTGATCGGAGAAACGGTTCATAGTTTGGAAGAAGCCAAGGAGGTCAGGAAAAGGGGAGTCTGTTCTTACGTCGGTTTGGGCCCCGTCCGTGAATCTTCGACCAAGAGGACTCTGCAGCCTCGATTAACCGGGAAAGAAATCAAGGAAATCATCCATCTTCTCAATCCTATTCCGGTTTATCTGATCGGAGGTCTTGGCTTATCGGATTTTAATCTTTTGGAATCCTATGGTGTGACTGGAATTTGCATATGTTCGGGGCTTTCGAAGGGCAAGCAGTTTGGCGTTCACCTGCAGGCATTTGTCGAACAATCCGACAAGTTGAAACTCGTTAAGGCATGACGGAAAAAAAGGATTTTCTTCAGTTGGGTGGCGAGAGTTTCAGTTCTCGGCTTTTCGTGGGAACGGGTAAGTTTTCTTCTGGGCAGATGCTTTCGAAAGTTGTCGGTTCGAGCGGTACTGAGATGGTTACGGTCGCAATGAAACGGGCCAATCCCAAGGGAAGGGAAGATTCGATCCTGGATTTCCTCGGGGACGATCAGGTTAGGCTTTTACCTAACACGTCAGGAGTGAGAGATGCAAAGGAAGCCGTTTTTGTCGCCCAAATGGCGAGGGAGGCACTGGGTACTTCTTGGCTGAAGCTTGAAATTCATCCCGACCCCAAATACCTCATGCCTGATCCAATCGAAACTCTGCTTGCAACGGAGGAGTTGGTGAAGGAAGGCTTTACGGTTTTGCCCTATTGTCATGCTGATCCGGTGCTTTGCAAAAGATTGGAAGAAGCGGGTTCTTCGGCAGTTATGCCTCTCGGCTCTCCAATTGGTAGTAATCGAGGTTTGGAAAGCAGAGAATTTCTTCGTATCATCATAGAGCAAGCGAAGGTTCCCGTTGTCGTCGACGCGGGGATCGGATCACCTTCCCAAGCCGCGGAAGCCATGGAGATGGGAGCAGATGCCGTTCTTGTAAATACGGCTTTGGCGGTAGCCAAAGAACCCATTGCCATGG
>Ga0160422_10000832_pt1 | contig 18931 bp, 22 predicted proteins | sample Fk160mmetaG_FD_108192 | JGI IMG/M metagenome (GOLD analysis project Ga0160422, IMG submission 108192) | Marine microbial communities from the Central Pacific Ocean - Fk160115 60m metaG | ecosystem: Environmental > Aquatic > Marine > Oceanic > Photic zone | place: The Central Pacific Ocean... | reverse complement strand
TCTATTCTTCAAAGTCTTTATTGAGGATGCAACTTTCATAGAGAGTTATATTATGCCTTCTTCGCGAGCTTCGTCAATATTGAAACTACTCAATGCTAGCAAAATTTTATTGCAAAAAAAAACCAATTATTTAATGTGATTTGATGACATCAGAAGAATCAATACCCGCTAAGAGCCGGAATCCTGAAAATTACACATTTCTCGACAAGGAAGCTCTTGCCAAATACACTACGGACACGGGCAAGATTTTACCTCGGAAGTATACAGGGCTCACCCCCATGCAACAGCGCAAAGTTTCCAAGCTTATAAAAAAAGCACGCCACATGCAATTGGTTCGCTGATTCGTTGACTTTTAATTACACTAAGCGATCAAGAGCATTCCTGCAGGTTTCGCTTCTTGCAAATCTTCCCTATTGAATGGAAGCCTTGCGGTTCTTCCGACTGAAACAGTGTATGGTCTTGCTGGGTTTGGTACGAATCGAAGTACAGTCAAAAAGATTTTCGCTTTAAAGGGAAGACCTTCTCGTAACCCTTTAATCATGCATGTGTTGAACGTACGTGAAGCACAATGCATATCTCATTTTACTGCATCGGCTTCGAAAGTTGCAGAAGCTTTCCGGCCCGGGCCTCTAACTCTAGTCTTACCCAAAAGGAAGATTGTCCCAAACGAAGTTACGGCCGGCCTGAATACGGTTGCCATAAGATCTCCCTCTCATCCACTCTTCAGAAAAATGCTTAGTGAAGTTGAACTGCCACTCGCTGCACCAAGCGCAAACCGAAGCAATCAAATAAGCCCGACCTCTGCGGTTGAGGTTTTGGATGAATTTGGTGACGAGTGCCCCCCAATCTTAGACGGAGGATGCTGCGAAATAGGTTTGGAATCAACCGTTCTTGATCTTTCGACCGAAGTTCCGCGAGTCCTGCGACTGGGCCCTATATCATCTAGGGAAATTGAGCTTGTCTTGGAGCGAAGGGTACTCACTTCCACGCAGATTTTGGAGCAAGACGAAAAATCAAGCAAATCACCGGGCAACTCGTTTAAACATTATGCACCCCAAACCCCTGTAATTCTGCACCAGAACGTGCACTTGCTCAAAGTATCCAAAAAAATTTCGCCAAAAGATGTCATTATAGTTCCTTTCGAAAATGAAATTCCGCTTTTAGAAAATAAAGGAATGCAGGTGTTATCATTTTCCAGCTCAATTTCTCATTGGGATATCGCAAAAAATCTTTATTCAAAGCTAAGACAAGCTGACAAAATGAATGCTTCATCCATGCATCTCGCTTTGATTCAAGGAGAAGAAGGAATAACAAAGGCAATAAATGATCGATTAATCAGAGCATCCGCCCAAAATCCCATTACTTTTTAAGATTGTATAATTTCTTCTTGTTTTCCTCTCGTAATGGTGAAAAAGTATTCTTATCCCTTTATGAAATGAATACTCTTAGCCGTATAACTTTACCGTTTTTTTTACTCTTCCCATTTGCACTGAGAGGTCAAACAGACGAACAACTCCGGGACCCCGAATATTTGGTCGAGCAGTACAACCAACTTGTTGCAAAACACAATGCTTTGATCGAAAAAACGAGGACTCTTATAAGTCAAAAACAGCAATCTCCTCAATTTGACGTGATTGAAGATTCCGCTGACAAACTGAAATTGAACCAAGCTGTAGCTAAGGTAGCAACTTTGGAAGGCGAGCTTTCTAGAATTAAGCAAGAGGAGATGCGAACTAGCACGAGCAATCAATATCTTGACGACACGAACGCCAGACTCCGAAGACAACTGCAAGAGTTAAAGGCGGATGAGCAGGAACTTGTCGTCAGAAACAAGGAACTAACGGCAGAAAATCGCAGATTAAGTAATGAGATGAGGTCCGCGGATGCGGAAGACAAAAGCCAATATTCGAAAATTCGTAACTTGGAACTCGAAACCGCCACCGTCCAAAGAAGATCAAAAAGTATTCTTGCTGAAAACAAAACTTTGCTTGGTACCAACAAAACCCTTTCCGCTGCAAACGAAAGCCTAGAAAATGAAGTTGCAGTTCTGAGACAAAAACTCGGCATGCTCGACGTCGACAAGGAAACGAATGAGGCTCGCCTTAGAGATTTAAATGCCATTTTAACAAGCAAAGACAACCAATTGGCATCCTTTGAAAACGTGGAAGTCGAATTGAAAGAGGATTTGAATCAGGCTCGAAATGAAATCACAAGGCTTACCGGTACCGAGAAACTCTTGAATGATAGAATTGCAGCTCTTAAAACCGAAGAGGAACTTAATGACAATCGTATCCGTGAATTGGAAACTGATGCAGATGCCAAAATTGCTGAGGTGGACAGTCTGCGGGAATTGAATAGCGATCTAAAGTTTGAAGTTGCACGCAAAAACGAACAAATTCAATCGCTCGCCATTTCCAATGACGAATTAATGGCCAAAATTGATGAAATCGGTGAAAAGAACGAAAAGCTTAGGCTTACCGAATCAGCCATGAAGGGAGAGCTTTCCGCTCTTAGGTCGGAACTCACATCCTTAGGAATCGAGGAGTCCAGGATTTCCGATCAATTAAATGGCTTGCGTGACGCAAACGAAATGCTTTTGGCAAAGGCGAAGTCTCTCGAATCCGAAAACTTAGGACTTATTGAGGCTATTGATCTTATGAGATCAGAACTTCAGAACATGGGCACGAACGAACAGGGTTTGATCGCAAAGGTGAGGGAAATTGACACTCAGAATAAACTTCTTCTTAACGAATCCAGTTCGATCAGAGAAGAATCCGACTTTTATAAAGACAAATCCCGCAGGATGGAAATCCAATTGAACAAGGCGGTAGGTAGCGAAAGAGCAATGAATGAAAACGCGTTGGTCCTAGAGCAGAAAAACATCTTCTTGGAAGAAGAAATTGCAAGACTGCAACAACAGGGTGTGCGGGATTTTGAAAAACTTGCGAGAGAGGCACAACAGATGCAATTGGAGTTATCTGAAATTTCTGGTCGTGAACAGATGACAGAAGGACAACTTAAGAACTTACAAGCCGAAAATTCCAGACTTATGGACGAGCTCCAAAATCTCCAACAACGAGAATTGGACTACAACCGTCAAATTTCACTCCTCAATGAAAACAACAACAATTTGTTGCAACAAATTGAATCTACCCAAAGATTAAGATTGAGGTTAAGAAATGATATCATTGGCGTGATCGATCAAAACGATCAATCTCCAAGATGATGAATTCTCAAATCTGAATTCCTTAGCTATCGAAACGACCCATAGCCCGAAATTTCTCGTACCTTCTGTCAGGCAAGTCCTTGCTTTTCTCAAGTCTGACCAACTGCCTTGAAAGTCGGGCGCTGATAGTTTCAGACATGAGTTGCCAATCTCTATGAGCTCCGCCAGTAGGTTCATCCAATACTTCATCAACAATCCCAAGGTCCAAAAGCTGCTTTGCATCAAGTTTAAGAGCTTCGGCGGCATTTGAAGCATAAGCTCTATCTTTCCACAGTATGGCGGCGCAACCTTCCGGCGATATGACAGAGTAATAGGCGTTTTCCAGAATCATGATGTGGTCGGCAACAGCAACTCCGAGCGCTCCACCCGAGCCTCCCTCGCCAATAACTAAAGCCAGAATCGGAACTTGGAGTCTAGCCATTTCACGCAAATTTACAGCAATGGCTTCAGCAACATGCCTTTCTTCAGCGCCAATTCCTGGAAAAGCTCCCGGGGTATCGATGATGGAAATTACAGGTAAGGAAAAGCGATCCGCCATTTTCATCAACCTAAGAGCTTTTCGATAACCCTCCGGATTTGGGCAGCCAAAATTTCTTTTTAAATTCTCTTCAGTATTTCTACCCTTTTGCTGAGCGATCAGCATCACTTTCCTGCCATCCAACTCGGCTGGGCCACCGACAATAGCGGCATCGTCCTTGAACAAGCGGTCCCCATGCAGTTCTTCAAAATTAGTAAAGATTTTTTCAATGTAATCCAAAGCGTAGGGACGGTTCGGATGCCTGGACAGTTGTACCTTTTGCCAAGGGGAGAGATCGGCATAAACAACCCTTTTAGTTTGTTCTATCTTTTTTTCGATTGCTTTGATTTCATTAGTAAAATCCAAATCAGAATCTTTGGAGGATCTGACCAAATCTTCCAATTGCTTTTCCAAATCCAACAAAGGCTTTTCAAATTCCAAACTATGTTTTTTATTTTGCATAGGCTTCCTGTTTAATGGTTAGGAAATCTTAATCTGATCAGGAGCCCTCGGCAAGTTCTTCCTTCCATCCCAAAATCCTTGCCCTTGCAGTTGCCTCTTCGGCCCCATCCTTATCCCCTTTTCTAACAAGTATTCGAGCAAGGCTAACAACGGAGGCCAAGTCTTCCGGTTCTAACTCCAATGCCATTAAGCAAGCTTGTTCCGCATCATCCGTTTCATTTAAAGCAAGATGGACTTCAGCAAGAGCTCGCCAAGCATCGAAACACGAGGGTTTTTCATCAAGAATTTCAAGTAATAATTCCCGGGCCTTGATTTCTTCTCCAAGAGTAAAAGCCAATACCGCATCGCTCAATTTGTTTTCAATATTCATAACCTTCGAAATCATTAATTGAAGTCCAGCTTCGTAATGCAACGCGAAAAACAAAAGCGAGAATTCCAAGGTAGCATAAGACTTGTAATCATATTCGGGAATAGACATTCTGTGCACTTACTGAAATTTCTCCATGTTATCCACTGACCCAGAATTCAAGAAACTTCTCCTTTTGCACAGCCGAGACCGTCGTGAGAAAAAAATGTTGGACGAGTTGAACAGTATTCCCGCAGAAATCACTCGAACCGAAGAGAAAATTCTTGTTGAAAATCAATCCATAGAATTAGCCATGGAAGAATGGAAAAGCTTAGAGGCCAAAAACAATTCCTTGGAAAGTGAGATCTTATCAATAAGCGAACAAATCAATAGACAAAAGAACAGACAATTGGAGGTTAAGAAAAACGAAGAATACCAAGCTCTTGAAAATGAGATCATATCTCTGAAAACCAAAGAGTCCGAAAAGGAAGACGAACAAATAGAAGTCCTTGTCAAAATAGACGACGCTAGGGAAACGGCACGGGTTGCGGAAGACAAGATCACTAAAAGAGTAGTTCAACTCGAAGTCAAAAAAAAGGGATTAATCGAACGTGAATCGGAAGTAAATCATGAGTTAACTGTCCTCAAAGGGGAAATCCAAACTTCCAGGTCTGAGGTTGAGGAGGAAGCGCTAAGAATTTATGACAGAATCAAGAAAGTCGTCTCGCGCCCTCCTTACTTAGCTCCCCTCACTGATCAAAAATGCTCAGGTTGCAATCTTAGGGTTTCAAACGATGTAGTCTCCTCGGCGCTTGTGGAGCAAAAGCTCACTCAATGCGATCAATGCGGTCGGATCGTTTATATAGAAAGATAGGCTTTTCTGATTTACCTATGTAAAATTGGGCATGAGCCTTCTTCAAACAAAAACGATTTCATTCGAATGGAATCTCTGATGAATTTCCTAGAAGCGGTCGTTCGCTGGTCATCCTTTTGGTTGGCTAGAGGAAAGTCCGGACATCTCAGGGCAGGATTCCCTGTGAAAACGGGGGGAGCCTGCATTGATGCAGGTTCACGGCAAGTGCAACAGAAAGCAAACCGCCTTCCTACGAAGGCAAGGGTGAAATGGTGGGGTAAGAGCCCACCGCCACAAAGGCAACTTTGTGGGCAAGGTAAACCCAATCCGATGCAAGGCGAAATAGGAAACCGGGTTGCCCGCCCTATGGTTTCGGGTACGCCGCATCCTCCATGTGGAGGAATTCTTGCTATGCAAGGATAGATAAATGAACGACAACTCAAATGCAAAGGCGAGTTACAGAATCCGGCTTACAGCTTCTTGGAATCCTTTTTCATGCATTACTTTTCGTTTGACGAAAAAGTACCACAAAATATCATGTTCTGATGGCAAATACTAAATCAGCCCTTAAGAACATAAGAAAAAACAAAGCGCGTTATATTCAAAACCGCACCATATCCAGCAGGCTCAAGACCTTGGAAAAGAAGTTTTTAAATGCCGTTTCAGAAAAAGATAACGAAGGTGCAAAATCTTGCGCATCCAATTTCATCTCAGCATTGGAAAAAGCCAAAAAATCAAACTTGGTGCATGCCAATAAAGTTTCGCGAAAAAAATCTCGTTGCTCTGCTTTGCTTGCGAGCTTCTAGATTACTTACTTTTTAAATGTGACGGGAATCATTCTCGTCTTTCTCGCTGTAACCGCTCTCTTGCCTCTTGTGGTTTACTTTGTTTTTCTTTAGGTACGCTTCATGGACGTCATCTGCAGTCATACCCATGACTTGTGCCATAGAAATGAGGAAGTGAAATAAATCCACAATCTCAACTTTAGCATTCTGCTTGTCGAATTCTTGGTAGTTCGCCCACCATTTCCAAGGAACTGAATCCGTAAGTTCAGCCAACTCCTGTTGCATAGCTCGCACGTAGTTGAGAATCCATTTGGCCCGATCCTCGTCGTTCATCTCATCCATGCAAACCCCAATCCTTCGATTCAGTTGTTCTTGCAAATCAAATATGTTTTCCAATTTATCCATATGTCATTCATAAGAAGCAAACGAACGCCTGAGGCAAGAGGTTAAACTTGAAAGAATGATCTCTTTTCACTTGTAGCTGAAGGATCTTCGTTGTTTGCTAGAGGGTTTATGGAAATAATGGCCAATGAGCTATATTCGAATCCAAAGTCATTTCCCCAAAGCAAGCCTGAAAATCGCTCTTCTCCTTTTACAAAAACCAATAATTGTCCGAATTAATGAAATCTAGAATTCGCTCGCGATGGTATCGCGCTAATGAAAAACCCCTCGAATCATCTCAAGAAACGTCTACCCAGCAAGCTCCATTTGGAGAAATCGACCTGTCTCAACAAGATTCCATCAAGGATGACTTGAGCAATGCCAAGCCATTGGCCGATTCGGATCGAAAACGGGGTCATAATTCACATAGAAAAAACCATGACAGGGCTCCCCGCCCGAATCGTGACAACCGAAATAGCCGACAAGACAACCATAAGGACAAGCAAGCTAAGGAGCAAGGGAGTAAAGGCGAACGCCAAAATCAAACGCATCGCAAACGTCGTTCGAAACATAAAAAAGATCATCGAAACGAAGACGGCAAAAATCACTCAGGCCAGGCAAAACGCAGAAAGAATCCCAACAAAGATCAGCAGCGAAGTCCAAAAAGCAAAAACCTTCATGCAAAAGACAAACCTACGGAACCGAAGTCCGGACTAGGCAAATTCATATCTAAGATTTTCGGAGGTTGATGGATCGCTCAGGATCTCTGTTTCACTCTTTGTCCCATTCATGGAAGTTTTTCGTATCCAAGGCGGTTCTTCGCTAAGCGGAAAAGTTCAAGTTAGCGGGTCAAAGAATGCCTCTCTCCCACTTTTCGCTGCATGCCTGCTCACTTCCGAAGAATGCATCCTAGAAAATGTTCCTGATCTCTCTGACATTCGTTTCATGGGAGAAATTTTGTCCGCACTAGGTGCGAACGTAGAAAAACTCGGTTCAGGCAAGTGGAAGATTCAAGCATCTTCAATCATGCCTCGGGCACCCTACGGTTTGGTTCGAAAGATGAGAGCTTCAGTATGTCTTTTAGGCCCTTTGGTTGCAAGGCTTCGTCGGGCAGAGATTCCGATGCCTGGTGGATGTGTAATTGGAAACCGACCCATCGACCTTCACATTCGGGCACTTCGAGGTCTCGGAGCCGAAGTCGAATTGAGCGGAGGAACCGTCAAGGTAAACGGAAGACACCTAAAGGGAAATTCCATTTTCATAGGAGGAAGGCATGGAAGCACCGTAACTGGAACTGCCAATGCGGTGATGACAGCCTGCCTCAGTCCCGGACATACCGTTTTGGAAGGATGCGCATGCGAACCCGAAATAACGGATCTCTGCAGAATGCTAACCTCAATGGGAGCACAAATTTCCGGGATTGGATCACACACCCTGGAAATCGATGGGGTGAAGAACTTGTCAGGCACTCATTATACCGTAATCCCGGACCGTATAGAAGCAGCAACCTACGCTTTGGCTGCTGCAATCACTGGTGGTGAAGTTTCCATTCTAGGTGCAAATTGTAGGCACTTGGGCGCTTTTGCCAATCTCATGAATGAAAGCGGAGTGGAGTTATCCGAATCGGAAAAAGCTTTAAAGGTTGCCCTTTCGAAGGACGGACTGCGTCCGATCGAGGCAATTACCCTCCCCTACCCCGGATTCCCTACCGATCTTCAAGCTCAAACTTGCGCGCTCGCTTGTATCACTGACGGTCTAAGTATTTTGACTGAAAGGGTTTATCCCAGCAGGTTCATGCACTTGCCCGAACTTATGCGCATGGGCGCTTCAATTTCCTTGGAGGGATCGAGTGCGATTATTCGTGGAGTCAAACGGCTAAACGGAGCTCCTGTGATGGCTTCGGACCTTCGGGCGAGCGCGGCTCTAATCCTCGCTGGGCTTGCCGCAAAAGGAGAGACTTGGGTACAAAGAGTCTATCATTTGGATCGTGGATATGACTCCTTTGAATCAAAGCTCAACTCCATGGGGGCGAGCGTGGAAAGACTGACCGAAGAAGATTTGCCAAAATCATTCCTTCAAGCTACGGATAACTGAAACAATTTGAATAAAGCAACACCCACTGGTAAGGATTTCATGGATCAGGCCTTGCATACGGAGCAGGAACTTGAAGCAGCTTTGCGCCCTCCTGCCTTTATCGACTTTACCGGGCAAAGAAAAACAATCGAGCGACTCCAAGTTATGGTCGGAGCAGCCGCAAAGCGAGAAGAGCCTCTTAAGCATATCCTCCTCTGCGGGCCACCTGGATTGGGAAAAACCACCTTGGCTCATATTATCGGATACGAGTTAAATAAGGAAGTCCGCGTGACCTCAGGTCCCGTTATTGACAAACCGGGCGACTTAGCCGGACTCCTGACTAATCTTCAGGGCGGTGACATCCTATTTATCGACGAGATTCATCGCATTCCCAAGACGGTCGAAGAATATTTGTATTCGGCAATGGAGGACTACCGTATCGATATCATGATCGATCAAGGCCCCAATGCACGAAGCGTTCGCCTGGAAATTCCTCGATTCACTCTAATCGGAGCGACCACAAGGGTCGGCTTGCTTTCCGCGCCCATGCGCAGCAGATTCACCTTACAAACCAGACTTGACTACTATGATCGCAATGACCTGACTCAGATAGTTTTAAGAAGTTGTGGTTTATTGAAATGTCCCATCGATCAAGCTGGAGCAGAAGAAATTGCAACTCGGGCTAGAGGAACTCCTCGAATTGCCAATAACCTAATACACTTTACCAGGGACTACTCCGATGAAAGAGCGGATGGCAAGATCGATCGAGAAATCGCCGGAAAGGCTCTGGAGCTTTTGGAAATTGATGAACGCGGGTTGGATGAGATGGACAAAAGAATCCTTTCAATGCTGGCAAACAATTACAAAGGAGGTCCGGTCGGGTTGGGGACAATCGCAGTCGGAGTGAATGAGGAAGAGCATACTTTGGAAGAAGTACATGAACCCTTTCTCATCCAAGAGGGATACTTGAAAAGAACGGCGCAGGGAAGAATTCTGACAGAAAAAGGGTGGGAGGTTTGTGGGATGAAGGGTCCAGACGATACCGGCGCCAGCCAAATGGAACTTATGTGAAATGTTGGAGTTTGCTCGAAACAAGAGAAAACAAATGAACGAAGGATTTGCAGAATCGCCTCTTATCACTCTCGACTAATCGATTTATTTCAGAGATGGAGAAATCCTCCAATTCGAGGATTTCGGCAAGGTTCGGCACTGGACTGACGATGTTTTTGTTTACATAAACTCTTACGAATTCGTTTCCCGTTTCAAGACAAGGACTCAGTCGAAGAAGTTCCAGTAATTCCAAATGATTGACCTCAACCCCCACTTCCTCCTGAAATTCCCGAATTGCCGCATCCTCGTAACTTTCTCCGGCATCCACATGGCCTGAGCATGTCGTAGTCCACAAGAGCGGTTCCGTATCCTTCTCCGCAGATCTCCTCTGTAAGATCCATTTTCCTGAATCACTGCGTGCGAAAATGTGCACGGCTCGATGATAAATTCCCTTCCTATGGACCTCCTCTCTCGACTCCTGCCCAAGGACACAATCGTTTTCATCCACACAGTCAAACATTTCAATCATGGCAAAAATCAAAGAGTAAGATGGTATAAGGGTTAAGTGAAATCAAATTTATCCACTTTTTGATTGGCTTCCGTGACTATACGATGGATAACCCAAGTGTAGTGGATACAACCTTCAAAATCTTAGGCTCAAGCAGTTCGGGAAATGCGGCTCTTCTGCGAGCAAGCGAATGCAACATTCTCATAGATGCCGGATTATCGGGAAAAAAAATTCAAACGCTACTCAAGGAGGACGGTCTTTCACCAGAGCAATTGGATGCAATCTTTCTCACTCACGAACACAATGACCACTGCGCTGGAATTCGCGTTTTATCCAAGTTGGGCAACTTACCCATTTTTGCGAATCGAGACACTATACAAGCTATTCAACCAAAACTTCCACGACGCCCCAATTGGAAAATTTTTGAGACTGGAAAACCCTTCCGCTTCCAGTCCTTTACGATTCATCCCTTCAGCGTTCCTCACGATGCCTATGATCCCGTTGGTTTTTATTTCGAATGGGGAAAGGACGATCTTTTCGAACCTAGGTCCAGCCTTGCCTGGGTGACTGACCTAGGCTTCGTCCCAACCTTAGTGAGGGAAAGAATCAGGCAGGCTAGAATTCTCGTAATCGAATCAAATTACTGCTCAAAAATGCTCGAGGAAGATTCGAAAAGACCATGGAGCCTCAAGCAAAGAATTCGAGGTAGACACGGTCACTTATCGAATCAGAGCACTTATGAACTTCTTGAATCTTTTGAAGATTCGAGGTGGGAGAAAATTTTTCTCATGCACCTGAGTAAGGATTGTAACACCGTGTCCGTAGTAAAAAAGCAATTTGAAAACCTATCCGGTCGGGGCAAGCGTTTCGATGCCTTTGTGGTAGATCCTTGCACGTCAGAAACTCTGCCCATATGAAAAAACTTCTCCGTCAGACTAAAATAATCGCAACCATCGGTCCCGCCACCGAAAGCGAGGAGATGTTGGAAAAGCTTATTGGAGCAGGAGTGGACATATGTCGTTTGAACATGGCCCATGCGGACCACGATTGGATCAGATCAATCACCGAACGAATCAGAAAAGTAGGAGAAAAACTCAAGCGTGAACCTGCCGTCATGATGGATGTAAAAGGTCCTGAAATAAGAACCGGATACCTATATCATGAGGTGAATTTGAAACAGGACGATTTGCTTGATTTGATTTTCGAAGCACAGCCCAATCCACCTACTTCTGAAGGTGTATGGAAAATTGAAGTGAATTACGATAAACTCCCCGAACATATAAAATCGGGAGACACCATCTTATTGGACAATGGTTTGATCCCGCTTTCCGTGCTGGAATCCTCCATCGAGAGAATACGCTGCCAAGTTCAACAGGACGCAACCCTCAAAAGCCGCAGGCACGTTAATTTGCCAGGAATAGAAACCGGACTTCCCTCTCTTACGGAAAAAGACAGGAGGGATTCTATGGTTGGAATCGAGTGTTCCCATGATTACTTCGCTCTCTCTTTCACAAGAGATGCGGATTCCATAGACTTATTCCGAAGCTTTCTCCGTAAAAATGGATCCGACGCTCAGATAATTGCCAAAATCGAAGATCACAAGGGAGTGCAAAACATTGAGGAAATAATCAAAGCGTCGGATGCCCTGATGGTTGCCCGAGGAGATTTGGGCATTGAATGCGCATTCGAAGATTTGCCGATTATCCAGAGGAAAGCCGTTGGTTCGTGCCTTGCCGGCGGCAAACCAATCATTGTTGCCACTCATATGCTCGAGTCGATGATTGAATCTCCAGTTCCTACAAGGGCCGAAATAAGCGATGTTGCGAACGCAGTGAACGAGGGCGCGGACTGCATTATGTTGAGTGGTGAAACAACGACCGGTAAGTACCCCATAGAATGCGTGCAAATGCTCAACAGAATCGCTTCCCGAATGGAAGATGAAATTCAACCTGGACTTACGGAAGAACTGAAGCTTTTTCGACCTAAGGCAAAGATGCTACGTTCTGCCGCGATGCTTGCGATGAGAATTGAAAACTCCGCAGTTCTCGTTTTCACTCGAAGTGGTGACCTTGCCGCAAAACTTGGTGCCCTGAGACCAAATGGAGCCCCTCTGTTTGCTTTTACGGATGTGCGAGGACTACATCGTCGCCTAAGGCTTATTTGGGGAATTGAACCTTTCCTAATGGATTTTTCCGATGATCCGGAAATTACCATTCAAAACGCCATCAATCGATTGCGCGAAGAGGAATGGATTCATGACGGCGATCAACTCGTTACCGTGACCAACGTCTTCGCCCATGATAAGGTTGTGGAGAGCATTCAACTCCGAGAAGTCGAGCCCCTTTGATCCACTCTCGAGAAAATTACCTCTTCGTCCAGTACCAAACCCAAGCGAAAATGCAGCTTGTCGCATAGGGAAAGACGGCGGCAAGGGCTGGCTCTATGAGACCCTCCTCTCCCAAAGCATCAAAGGAAGTTCTTAGGACGTAAAAAATGATTACTCCAATCAGAGTAACGCCGATCATTTCACCAATCGAAATTTTACCCCTCCCGAAACCAATGCAAAAAGCGAAGAAAATGGCCGCCATACAACTTGGAGAACAAAGTAAAATTTGGGCTCGCCTCAATTCATAAGGAGCCAGGACCCGGTCCTCCTTTCCCTGAAATTCCTTCAAAATCCGATTAAGCTGTTCGAGCGAAAGGGTTTTGGGGCTTTTCCTAAGAAGAAGATGGGGCATGGGGTCATCTCCCAAATCCTTGAGCGAGAGACGATCGAATGACTTGTTCGTTAGGGGACCGTCAAATCCATCTTCGAGAAATTCGGCTTCGTTTCGTTCAAGGGCTCTCCACTGGAAACCTTCGTTATCCTGCCCAACCAAAGGGACGCCCAAACCGCTCGGAAATGCGAGGAAACGACCTTTCGTGAAAACCCAACCCGCATTTTCTCTGAAAACGGCATGCTCCGCGCGGATTCGAAACGAGTCATTTCCTTTCGGATCGTAACTGTATAGTTGAAGGTTATTTCCAGCCATGCGAATTTCATCAAATGATTCGAAATACCACGCTCTGGTACGATCAATTTTCATCTGTAAAGGCTGAAGCTCGAGAGTCTCTGATTCGAGGTCTCCCTTTTCTTGATGCCGATTCGATGCAAGCCAAACAAGGCATGCTGGTATCAAGCCTAGAAGAAGATAAACGAAGAGCGCCAAAGAAGGAGGCACTCCGGATGCCTGAATGGCAAGCCATTCTTTTCGCTGGCGGAGAAAAAGAAGACAAAAGAGGGTTCCGGAAAAGCAGGCTATTGGGGAAATCCAAGGAAGTTGTCCCAAAAACCAAGCCGAAAACGCCTGCAGGCCTCCATCGTAAAGAAATCGGTTCAAGAGCTCCGTATCATCGGCAAATGCGAAAATCATGAAAACCATCGAAAGAAAGGCAAAGCACAACAAAGACCAGGCGCACCAACCCAAAGATAAGTGCCGGACGAGAATGCGGTATTGAAAGACTTTCATCGGATGGACTTATTTTTGTGGTTATCACTTGCATCCGTCAAAGGGAATTCTCAAGCTTGCCGTATTAGCGCCACATTTACATGATCATGAAAACCATTTCGCTCGTTCCAGTTTGCCTACTTTCCTTTCTGGGACCTTCCTTATTCGGAGCTTCATCCCGAGAAGGTGATACCTTCGCCAAAAAGATCGATCTTTTCTTTGGGGAATACATCGTGAGTCCATTGGCTTCTCTTATGTTCTGGCCAATCCCTGGGATTGAAATGCCTTTGGTCGTTGCTTGGTTGCTTGGAGGCGCTCTCTTCTTCACGGTTCGAATGAAGTTTGTTAACATCCTCTATTTCAAGCACGCATTGGATCTGGTTCGCGGCAAGTTCGAAGACCAAGCGCAGACTGGAGAAGTGAGTCATTTTCAGGCATTGACCACAGCCTTATCCGCAACCGTTGGTCTCGGTAACATTGCCGGCGTTGCCATTGCCATTGGTATGGGTGGACCCGGGGCTACCTTTTGGATGATATTAGTGGGCTTCCTTGGTATGTCCTCCAAATTCACCGAATGCACTCTCGGCCAGAAGTACAGGAAAGTTCGAAAAGACGGAAGAATCATGGGAGGCGCGATGCATTACCTGTCCGAGGGTTTGAAGGAAAAAAACCTCGCTGGATTGGGTGGTCTCTTGGCAGGTCTTTTTTGTGTACTTTGCATTGGTGGTTCTTTCGGTGGAGGAAATGCCTTCCAAGTCGTACAATCCTTGGACTTGATCAAAACCGTCGCTCCCTTCCTTGAGCAAGTTCCATGGGCCTATGGATTACTCATGTCCCTTCTTGTCGGATTCGTTATTGTCGGAGGAATCCGAAGCATTGCAAAGGTGGCTTCCTTGGTCGTTCCATTCATGTGTGGAATTTATGTGCTCGCCTGTATTTTCATCATTGGAACCCATGCAAGTCTCATACCGTCCGCCTTCGTGCTGATCATCGAAAGCGCGTTCAACCCAGATGCCGCATTTGGTGGGTTTATCGGTGTTTTGATCATTGGAGTAAAACGGGCCGTATTTTCGAATGAAGCAGGGATCGGATCGGCTGCCATCGCTCATTCCGCCGCAAAAGTCTCGCACCCCGTTGAGGAGGGAATCGTAGCCCTGCTCGAACCTTTCATTGACACGATTGTCGTATGCACCATGACCGCCTTGGTCATCATTCTAACGGGTGCGTACTCCGATCCGAACAATGCCGAATTCATCGCTTCAAACCAAGGAGGTGCTCTGACCTCAGCTGCCATGGGCAGTGTCATTTCGTGGTTCCCGTACGTTTTATCCGCAGCAGTCTTTTTGTTCGCATTTTCAACGATGATATCCTGGTCCTACTACGGCGAACGCTGCTGGGTATGGTTATTCGGAGATCGCTCTTCGCTTTTATATAAGGTTTTCTTCCTCCTTTTCACCTTTTTGGGATCCATCGTCACTGCTACGAATATCCTCGATTTCTCCGATCTCATGATCCTTGGAATGGCATTCCCCAACATACTTGGCTTGCTTTTGCTCAGCGGACAGGTGAAGGCGGATTTGATTGATTATCACAAAAAGAGATTTAAGTGACTATTTAATTTGACATTTACGGGAGAGAGCATCGATTATACGCTATCCATCATCATAGTTTAATTTTATCCCAACTTTTCTTTAATCATGGACGAAGATTCAGTTCATTTATCTGATTCAGAAGAAGCCCGCGCCTCAATCACACGGCTGTTGAAGGCGATTGAGGGCTGGGCTTCGAAAGAAAGTCAAAAGAACGAACTCGAATTGACCGCTTTCGGCGCAGCTTTGGCATCCGGAATCATTTCCTTTCACGATTTCACGTCGAAGGACTGCAGAACCTGCCAGCCATTGATCGGAGCGATCGCTCGAGCCAAGCAACACTTGGAAAAAGAGCACAAGAAATTTGATTCCGAAATCGACAAAATGCACATCAAATTCGCGCAGGAAATGGAAGAGCTCGATCTGAAAATCATCCGCGACCGGAAAGAATTCAAGCAGTATTTGATCTCTCTCATTTACGCCGAGGAATACAATAAACTTCGTCTATCCGTTTCCAATATTTTCGAGACCCTGGATGCCAAATCGAGGTACGAAGACGCTCCCTCTTAAGTACTCTTTCCCCTAAACTTCGTTTTAGTCAGCGTAAGGGAAGTAAAGATAGCCCAAGAATAACCCACAAAGGCAAGGTGACGGTACCTGCCAACATTGTGATCATGATGGATCTCATGGCCATATCTCGGTTCCCAGAGTAATTACCGACTATAACAACGGCAAAAATACCTGCAGGCATGGCTGCTTGAATAACCAAGATTTGCCTCATCCAATCCATGTCCGCAGGCAAGGCGCCCCAAGCGACAAACGCAAGCAACAGGCATGGAAAGATCAAGTTTCGAACTAACAACGCAGCGATTTCCACTCGATAACCCGGAGAAAATCGGAATCCACTCATTAATTCGTAAAAGCTCCCCCCAATCAGCATCAAACCCATGGGGATCGAACAGTTTCCAATCATTTCAACGACTTCCCAAGCAAAAGAAGGTACGAACGCTCGGCCACCCATCGATTGCATGATCAAAGCCAAAATCACCGATAGAACCGGTGGATTGACCAAACCCTTGAGACTAAATTTCTCCGTAGTAAGCACAAGGATACCGACAGTCCAAATGGCCACCTCCACACCCAAATTAAAAAGAATGATCTGAACCACTATCTCGGAACCAAACAGGGAATGAGCCACGGGTATGGCAATGAAACCGTAGTTGAAGATTCCCGTGCAGAAACGAAAGGTTTGGACTCCCTCCCCTATCCGAATCAATTTGGAAACTACCCAAGCCAAGCCGAAGCCAAGCAAAATGGATGCAAATCCAAAAGCTGGGGTCAGCAAAGTGGAGGCATTCACGATCACTTCCTTCGAGCCCAAAATATGATAAAAAATAAAACATGGGTATAGGATTCGGATTGTGACCATACTTAATGACGCATCCGCTTCCGCACGCAACCAAGCTGCCTTTCTTGCCAAGGCGCCTAGAGCCAGAAGGATGAAAGGAGGCAAAATCGAGATTAGGATTCCGTCTAAGTTCCCCATCGCCAAATCCGATAAAAGAAATCAAAACTTTAAGCAACCAACGAATCAAACTTTAGAGAAAAGAACTGTCTCAAAACAACTGCAAGAACCTTGGCAATTGATCTTGCTTTGCAAAATTACAATTATTCGATTCGATGAAATTGGCATCCCCCAATGAATCTCGCTATTTGCACAAAACGCCTTACCTCAGGAAAAATACTCCTCCTTTTTCCCCTGTTGTTTGCTATCATTCCCTTTTTTTGCGGATGCTTACCCCAGAGAGTGCCAAACCCTTCCCCATTCCGTTCTACAAGTGAAACCCCTTCCGCCAAAACTTACCACGAATTCCTATCCTTAATTGAACAATCTGAATTTTGGATGAAGGAAAATTTTGAAAGGAAAGAATTCCTGATTGCAAGATCACCCAAACAGGAAATGATTCTTCACCAAAGAGTTGACCTTCGAATTCGCGAGCAAATTCTCCAAAGGTTCTCGGAAGGTTACCTTCTGGAGCAGGAAAAAGATCACTTGCTTTCAAGATGCTCGGATCTGCGAGAACTTTGGCAGAACCAGAGGAAGCGAATTACCCTCAAACGATTTCAACTCGGCTTGCCTCGCTAAGTCCATTGAATGCGCTTTCTTGTTCCTTCAATGGCATATGGCTTGTCTCATTTTCATTGATGGCGGATGGATTTTCGAAATATATTCGGATTTTAGAATTTTTTGCAGAACCAATCATTCAATCAAATGAACCAAGAGAAAAAAAAAGTTGCGGTGGTCCTATCCGGATGCGGAGTCTTTGACGGCACCGAAATTCATGAAGCGGTTCTCACCCTACTTGCGGTCGAGGAGGAAAACGCGTCTTGGCATTGCTTTGCTCCCAAAATCGAACAATTGCATGTCATTGACCATGCAAAAGGTGAAGTGGTCGAAGGAGAAAAAAGAGATGTTTTTTCTGAAAGCGCCAGGATTTCAAGAGGATCTGAAAAGCTTTCCGAACTAAGCGAATACGATCCAAATGACTTTGACTGTCTGCTTTTCCCAGGGGGATTCGGCGGTGCCAAGAACCTCTCTGATTTTGCCATCAAAGGTCCTGAAGGGATTGCCTTGGATTCTGTTGAACAGGCCGTGCGCAGCACCCACTCTCTGGCGAAACCAATTGGTTTCATATGCATTACTCCAGCAAGCGTGGGTGCCCTTACTCTCGGAGGAGATCAAGTTACCTTGACCATTGGAAACGATCGGGAAACCGCTTCGGTTATTGAAGCCCTTGGGTCCAGGCATGAGGATTGTTCGGTGGAAGACATCGTGGTTGATTATCAAAACAAGATCGTAAGCACACCAGCTTACATGCTCGGACCAAGCCTCAAACAGGTTAGAATTGGAATTGCCAAACTAGTTAGGCAAGTGCTTTCGATGACCTGAGGTTATTACCTTTTCAAAAAGGCCATTTGGAACCGGAAGGCTAAGTGGATTCTTTTTTCGATTTCATTGCCTTGAAAGCGGCCACTGCCAAGACTAGCCAAGAAATCATGAGAGTTATTCCTCCAATTGGCGTCAAATAGACTAAACCTGGAATTTGCAAACCAACCGAAAGGTAAATGCTAAAGCAAAAGAGCATCGTACCTACGATGAAAAGGATTCCACTCCACTTTAAGATAGACGATTGGGGAAATCCATTTTGATTCAGCAAAGCAAGGCCAATTACACAAATGATTAAAGCATTCACCTGATTGTAACGAATTGCAGTCATGAGCATACGAAACTCTTCTTCGCTGACAATTGGCCTTAGCCCATGTTCAGAATATGCGCCAAAGGCAACCGAGAGAAAGCCAAACAAAGCACCTACTAAAAGAATCATTTGCGTAGAATATGCGTTGTGTATACCTAAGGCAATTGGGAAGATGTGCAAAGAAGGAAAATGCCTTCTTTGCGAGACAAATTAAGATACGACGCTTAGCATTGAAGGGAGTGCCTATGAGAGTCAGTAGACCTGACTCACTAAATAGGAAAGGGTCATGACCAATCCCAACATTACCAATATGAAACCCCAATTTCCGTTTTGTTCGCCTGTTTCCATAAATTTTGAATTGCAATTTTCATACCAGTGAATTCCCAAAGAGCAAAC
>Ga0160422_10000831_pt1 | contig 18948 bp, 12 predicted proteins | sample Fk160mmetaG_FD_108192 | JGI IMG/M metagenome (GOLD analysis project Ga0160422, IMG submission 108192) | Marine microbial communities from the Central Pacific Ocean - Fk160115 60m metaG | ecosystem: Environmental > Aquatic > Marine > Oceanic > Photic zone | place: The Central Pacific Ocean... | reverse complement strand
TACAATAGCGATATTAATGGCGGAGATCTACAATATGGGGATATATGTGGGGTACAAGAGTTGCAATCGGATCAATTAAACGAATATGCACATGAACGAATAAATTTATATAACAATATTCATGAATTAAAAATGCAGAGAAGTAAACAAAATATAACTCCTGTAGAAAATGGGAATGAAATATTAAATAATAAATATATGGACGAAAGTAAAATAAGTGTATCTAGAGCATTTACAATAGCAAAACAAAATGAAATAAAAAAAGAGCGGCAAATTCAAGCATTAAAACAAATTAAACAAATTACATTCAATTAATATTATATAAAAATCTTTTTATGGATAAAATAAATTTAAATGTAATATTAAATCGCGAAAGTATAGAAAATGAAATTTTAACATATTTAGATGAAATTATAAAAACAGATAATGTTACTATAAAAAGATGTATTTTTATTTATGGTGATCCTGGTATTGGAAAAACAACATTTATAAATAATTTATTGAAAGATAAATATGATAAAATATATTATGATGGAAGTGATCCAAGAACCAAAACATCAATAGAAAATCTTGCAGATAATAATATAGCACAATATAACGTATCGAATTTATTAAATGGTATAAAAAAACAAATAGTAGTGGTGATGGATGATATTGAAAGCATGAATACAGGTGATAAAGGAGGTATAAATACGTTAGCGAAATTAATCAGGCCTAAAAAAACAAAGCGACAAAAAAAAGAATTAAAAACTATTAACCCAATGATATGTATTTCTTCAAATAATATTGATAAAAAAATAAAAGAAATAATGAAAGTATGTCATGTAATAAAATTACCAACACCAACTACACATCAAATGAAAACAATATTTGACAAAATAAATTATAAAAATAAAGAAATACCAGATTTTAATGAATTATGTGGTGACCTTCGGAGTTTAAAAATGAATATACAACATGAAATTAAAATTAATAATAGTAATATAAATAATAATAATAATACATCACGTGATGTGAAAAGTATAGTATATAATTTATTGAAAAATAGATATAATTTTAATGATCATGATATTTTAATAAATGATACACATAGAACAATTGTAGGATTAATATATCATGAAAATTTAGCAACTATAATAAACAAAAAATTCGATGTAAATTATATAAAAATATATAAGAAAATTTTGCAAAACATATGTTATGCTGATTATCTAGATAGAATAACATTTCAAAAACAAATATGGCAATTTAATGAAATAAGTTCTTTATTAAAAACGATGAAGAGTAATCATATATTGCATGAAAATATAGAAAATCCATCACATAATATAAAAGAATCGGATATAAATTTCACAAAAATATTAACAAAATATTCAACAGAATATAACAATAATTTCTTTTTTCAACAATTATCATTTAAATTGTTAACTAGTTATGATGAGACATTGTTATTTTTTAAAAGTATTAGGGATAATATAAGCGATTATTATGAATTAATGACAATATATGACATATCGGAAATAGATATAGCGCGGGTGTATAAATATATAGATAATATAGAAAATTATGAAATAAATAGTAAGGAAATAGACATGGATGATTTTTTGTCACAAGATAATTAACAAGATCAATATAGATATATAAAAAAAAATTAAAAAAATTATATAGATAACTAAATTGAGAATTTCTAAATAGTTGGTGACAAAAAGAAGGAACGTTTTATTTACAAATAAAAATTTATCCACTAAATATAAATGCAATTAGAATTAGGTGATATAATAAAATTATTTTCATTACAATTAGACGAGTTTCATGAGCAAATTTTCGTAATAATATTTATAAGTAAAGAAAGGTTGGTAATACAAAATATAATATCAAATAAAATACACGATTTGCCGATAAAAGAGAATAAATTATTAAATAAATTAATAGAAAATATACATTTACTTAAGAGACATGAAAAACAAGGATTTGTACAACAAAATAATTTATCAATAAATACATGGATAGATATTCAAGGTAAATATAAAACAGACATACCATTTACATTAACAGGGAAAATAACAAATATAGATCATGATATGATAGAAGTAACGATATATAGTTTAGAAGAAGAGACGATAATTTATATTGATTTTGCGTATCAAGGAATATCACCAGATTCTAATATAAATACAATAAATATTCGTGATAAACCATTAGAAGATTTAAATAAAGATACATCTGAAATATCAGAGAGTCTAATACAAGATATAGAAAATGAAACAATAAATATAGATAAAATAGTATTTCACGAAGATTTAGAAACGATACGAGTAAAAGAAATAAAACAGTTACATAAACATGCATATAGTTTAGATAATCAATTAAATGATATGGTTGAAGATATATTAGCAAATAATTCTAATCCTGGTAAACAATTACTAAATGAGATATCAATATTAACAAAACGTTATACAGATTTATATAACGAATTTATTTACAAAAAAGAATCAAAAAAAGATATGGATAAAAATTGGAGTGTTGATGTTATATCAAATAAACCTTTGTTGTTCATAGGAGATGACTCATATAATGATGAATATATAAGAAATACAGATTTTAATAAACATATAAATGAATTAGAAAGCGATTTAAATGAACAATATACAACTAATTCTTATGCGGAAAGATATCAAAAAATGTTAGAAATAATAAATAAATTTTATGAAGTAAATGATTATGAATTAGATGAAAATACTAAATCATTTGATTACATAAAAAGGTGTATAGAAACTAATTTACAAGAAAATCCGAATAGTATAGATAGTTATTCGGTTTGTACAAAATCAAAAGACAACACAAGAAATCCCATAAATAAAGCTCTTTCCACATCGTCTTTTAAAAATATTATAGTTTTACCGAACGACAAAATTCATAGAAAATCAGTAGTATATTTACCAGAAGCTCTTATATTAGATGAAATAATTAAATTAAAATCAGAAAATATATTAGAAAAATCTCTAGTAAATAATATTGGATTTACAAATTATAATATAAATCATAGTAAGATTTATGAAGTTATTTATGTAAATGAGCAAAGTGATAATAAAATATTTGATAAAATATTTACAAGATATTTACATTATAAGTATGATGAATCAAAGATGACATATGAAGATTTTAGAAAGAAGATATTACCATCAAATGATGAAATTATTATGAAGATAATTGAAAAATTGGATGCAAAAAATTTGTCTCTTTATTCAGTTATAAAAAAAATGAATAGATTTTCATTAAATAAAGATGATATTAATATAGGAACATATGAAAAAGTGAAAGAATTATTGGATAGAAAAATGTTAGAATTTAAACAAGAACTTTTATCAAAAAAAAGAGAAAGTTCTATTTTATCGAAAGAGTCACAAATAAATAAATCAAGATTTTCAGAAATATACAAAGATGATATAGAAAATTATATGGATGTAACAAATTTATCAACATCAGAAATATTATCAAAAATGATGGATATGGATAATATAGATTTATTTACATCATTAATATTATTAAAAAAAAATGATTTTTTGGACTTTACAAAATTTGATAAAAAGATTAGTGATTATATAAATGCAAATGAAGGTCGTATAAGTAGTAATAAATGTTCAAAGTATTATTTAGCTAAACAGTATAGTTCAATAAATCAATTAGAAGAAGATAATAATAAAATAATATACTTTGATAAAGAATTTGATAAAACGAATTATAATTTATTTGACGAAAATACATTAGAAAATAGAGAAGAATGTATAAAAATATTAACAACAAAATATAAAATAGAAGAAGAAGATGCAATATATGAATATATATCTATGAAAAATAAACAAAGAGAAGTTCGTAAAGGGGATTATGCATTATTATATACGGAGGGTAAATTTATGATGTTTATACGTAATAAAGAAAATGAATGGGAAGTAACAAATAAATTTTCAGGTATGAGTGGAAAAGAGATATTTTGCAATATACAATCAGATTGTTTTTCAATACCATCAAATAGTTGTTCTAATTTAAAGGATAAACAAATATCTAATACATTAAAAGATGCCAAAGATTCAATAAATGATTTTGATACAGATATTGTTAAGAAAAAGGCAGCATTTAAAGAGATAATGATTAAAATAAACGATCAAAATATACAAAAATTAAGATTAAATAATAAACATAGAGAAAACAATGCTTACAAGCAAAGTAGGATGTTATACAATATAGGTGTAACATATATACCATCAGATATAGAAGAATCGCCGTATAATAATATATTTCAGTCTATTTTGAATATAAAAGATTTAAAATTAAGATATGAATATGTAATAAAATTTTGTGCAAATTATACTCGTGATGCTAATGTTCAGATAGAAAATGAATCACAATATTGGAAATATTGTGTAAAAACGAATATGAAATTAGTTCCATATTTTATTTATAAATTAGCAATAAGTTATCATATAACTAAAACTTATACACAAGAGATAGAAAATATTTGTAAAGATCAAGGTGTTTTAAGTGATGATAATGATAAATTTATTGATAAACATTCGGGTTATATAATTAAAGAGATAGATTTTACTGATACGTATCAACCGGATTATACACCATTAAGAGTAGCGGTTTCTCCAGAAATAGATAAATATGATAATATAAAAGATATTTCAAAAGAATACAAGCATTATATTGTAAAAATAATAGAAGCTATGTCATTATATATGGTAATAAAATTACGAGATTCACAAAAAGAATATATAATGAGAAATGTAGTTGAAGATTTTAATAAATATTTTGAATCAAAACCGATAAAAGAAGAGGAAAAGAAATTAAATGCTCATTCACATTACATAATGTATTATACTTTATCTTATTTGGCTATTGAAATATTATGCGCTGTACCAAATATACAAAGTAATGATACTTTTCCGGGTTGTGTAAAATCGTTTACAGGATGGCCTGTAACAGATAAATCAGATACATCGGGATTATTATATATAGCTTGTGTAGCATTAAAATTAGCCAAAAAAGATTATCCTTGGAAAATATTACATAGAAAAATAAAAGATATAAGACCCACACCAGATAGCATATGTTCAACAATTCAAACATTTTTAGATAAAATAATAACAAAAGTGTCTGTGTTAAGAAAAATAAATAATAAAATAATCTATAACAAAAAACAAAAAGATATTATAGTAAAACCAGTAGTAAAAAATGCTAAAATATTTTTACCTCCACAGGAAAAATATGAAATAAATTTTACTTTAAGAAAAGGATTGACTGGATTATCTAGAAATGATTTACAAATAAAATCATTTTACTATACAATTTCTTTATTCAAAAAAATTCAAGATTTGGTTAAAAGTATAATAGAAGATTCAAGACCATTAATAAATGAACCTTTACAATATTCAATAAATGAAAAAAAAACATTTATGACTAATACAGAAATACAAGAACATTTAAAAGAATTGACTCAAATTAATAAATTATTAAAAAATAAGCAATATACAAAGATATATAGTAAATTTAATAATTATGAATTACATTTTCCCAAAGTATTAAATGAATTTTTAAAAAATAAAGAATTGATGAATTTATATTTGCAGAATAATTTAAATGATAATGAGGAATTAATTAGAGAAATGTATCCTAATTTACCGGAAATAATTCCTAGAGATAAAATATTGTTTTCTGATATGTTGAAAAGTAATTCTATATCATTAAGTAATAAGGATTTTGAAAAAATCTATAAAAATAATTATGAAGATATTCTATTTGACAGTTCCATATTTTATAAAAAGCAATTAGATGTTAAATTTGAATTTGATGAAATTATTGAAAATGATAATGATAATGAATTTATAAAAAATTTATTTGAAATGATAAATAATGATGACATAGAAATATTTAAAACCAATGCAATTGAAGAAATGAAAATAAATGTTGAAAATATTTCAGAATATATATTTAATTATGGCGAACAAAAAAATTCAGATAAGAAAAAACTTAAAAAAACGATGGAAAGTTTAGTAGATAGTACATTAGAAATATTTAATTTTTGGGAACCTATTAGAAAAATAGAAGATGAAGTAAATATTTGGCGTACAACTTCAGAATCTATAAATGATATTGAAAATGAAACAATAAAAAATGCAACAAAAAATATAATAAATACTATAAATTATTTAACTAATACATTTCCACAATTAATAAAAAATAGATTATTAAATACAGGTAATCGTTTTTATAATGTGTCTTGTCCTGATCATTGGGATATATCAGATATACATAAAAATGATATTATTAAAATAATAAGAAATTTTTATAATTTTATTGATAAATATAGCAAATGTCCTAGTGAAATAATAGAAATATTGGATAATTATAGTATTAAGGTAAAATATTATTCAAAATTATGTAATCTAGTAAAACGTCATTTTGAAATGAATGAAAGTAGTGAAACCTTATATATATCAATACTATATATATTATTTGAAACAATTAAATCATTAATGGAATTAACAGAAGATATAGAACATGTAAAAATAACAAAATGTGTAGCAAATATGATATATGATATTTTTTCAATTAATTATTTTAGTGATACTTTTAAACAATTTAATATTTCAAATGATGAAGTATATTCAACTATAAATAGAATAAAAGAAAGTGAAAAAAATACGATATTAAAAAAATTAGAAGAAATGAATGATGAACAACGTGATATAGATAACGAATATAAAAAATATTCAATTGGTGATTGGTCTTCTGGAAAATTTAGAACTTATGATAAAAAGGAATATGATGAAGGTCAAACATCAAATATATATAGAGATAATGATTTTATGTCAGGATTATTAGGCGAAATATACACTAATGATTTAGATATAGAAGAAGCATTTGATATGTCGGAATTACCGGATGATGATATAGATCCTAATTTCGATGAATAAAAAATATTTATATAAATTAATATAATGTTAAAATTATTAAGTTTTGTATTACTAATTGTAATATTAATTGTATTATTTTTTGGTATTAATGTAGCTAATAAAAAAAGTTTGAATGATGTACATGATATTCAAACAGGATATACAATAGATAAATTATATATTACTGAAACAGCTGATGACACTGGGGTGTTTACCGGATATACACATTTATTTTATTTATTTATGAAACACCCATATGGTTCACAACATAACATTATAAAACGAGATGATGGTGTTAATTCATTCGAAATTTATATAGATCAACACAATGTATTAACAATAAAAATAAAGAAAGATGCAGAAACACAGAATGTAGAATATTTAATGCCTTTGGGAAGATGGATAAATATAGGTGTAGTAGTAAATGAATATGCAATTGAATTATATATAAATGGCACGTTACTTAAAACAATGATAAATACAATGAGTAACACAACCCCAGACTTATACAATACAGATATTACTATAGGCGATTCTACAAAAAGTGGTAATTCAAATAATGGATGGATCTCATCGTATAAATATTTTGATAAACCATTAGATGCTAAAACTATTAATGATTATTATCAAGAAAATGTTAATAAATACAATAACCTTAAAGATGAATATGGATTACGTTTAACAATAGATAAAAATGATGAAGAATTATTAAATTATGAATTTTAAATACAAATAAAAAATAAAAGATTTAAAATTATGACTAATTATTTATTTATATGAATATTGTAGATTCTCCTTTTTACAATATAAATACAATAATAGACAATGCAAATATTCATATAAATTCTATAGAGCAAGAAACAAATTTAATGAATATATTAAAAACAATATATAAACCAATTATAGTTGTAAATGAGGAATATCTTAATACATATTTACTTTATTTAAGTAATTCGTTTTATCCATTTATTTTAATAACTATTTCATGTAATAATATTGATATATTGAATGACGTATATTATAAAGAATTAAATAAACTATTAGATAATCAAAATTTAATTGTATGGTTTTGTTCAGAAAAAAAAAGCTCTCATTATAAAATTAGATCATATCCGATAGGACCAAAACGCATAGATAATTCAATAATGAATTATGATGCAAAAAATAAGATGTTCAATAGTATAAAAGAAAAATTGTTATATTATGATTTTACAGGAAATAGTAATTTAGATAAGTTTTTATCTAATAATTACACTGCTGTAAAATCTGAAACAATGGATAATAAATCTTATTTAAAATGTTTAGAAAAATATAAATTTTGTGTAATTTCACCATCAAAACAACAACAACATCAAGTATGGGAAGCCTTATTATGTGGTGTTATTCCTATAATTGAATCATCAAAATCAAATGACTTATATATAAATTTACCAGTAGTTTTAATACATAATTGGTTAAGTATAACACCAGAATATTTAGAAGATATTTATATGGAAATAATCCAATATAAAAATTATGATTTTGAAAAATTATATAAATATTATTGGTTAAATGATTTATTGATATATAAAAATAAAGAAATAATATGATATAAAAATTGAAAAAATATATTATTATTTATTTTTGCTGTAAAATAAAAATAATGACAGAATTTGATGATGATGTAACAATTAATGATATTATCAGACGTGTTAATGAGCTAAATGATATAGAAAAAAATTTATTTATTAATAGTATTAATAATATTAAAAAAAAAAAGGAAAATACAGAAGAAGAAAAATCTGAAAGAAAAAAAAATGCGAATGAAAAACGGAAAGAAACAATTGCGAAACGTAAAGCAGAAACAGTTAAGAATGATGAAAATAAATTGAAATTGGAAGAGAAAGTAGAAAATAAAAAAATGGTGGCTGAAAAACGTAAAATTACACTAGCTCGTAAAAAAAAAGAAAGAGATGATATTCGTATAGTTGATGATACATCAAGTGATGATTCCAATAATGTAAAAACAATTAAACTAGTTGTGAAATCAAAAATCAATAAACAATAAAAAATATCTAAACATACAAAATTATAAAAATGATAATGAAAAATAATATTTTTATAATTTTATCAATAATAGTAAACAATATTAAAGGTTGTAAAGGATTTATTTTTTCAGGTGCTACAGCACCATTAGGTTTTTGGGATCCATTAGAAATATCAAAAACAGTAGATATAGGACATTTAGCTTTTTTAAGAGACGCAGAATTAAAACATAGTAGATGGAGTATGTTATCATTAATAACAATTCCAATGATAGAAAGTAAGACACATTATCCAGCAATACATGAATTTGATAATTTATCAATAGGAATGAAATGTTTAGTAATGATATTTATTAGTATAGGAGAATTAAATATGATGTTAAAAGGATGGAAAAATCCATTTAATAATAGAAAAAATTTATTCAAATTAAAAGAAAAATATCAACCAGGTGATTTTGGTTTTGGTATAATTGAAAATCTTGATTATATAGAGCATGATACAATAAATAATTTAGAATTAAATCATGGAAGATTTGCAATGATAACATCAATAATAGTAATGTTATTAGAAAATATATACGGAATTCCTTTATTTTCTACAGCAAATTTAGAATTGATTAATTAATTTACATAGAAATATAATCATCTAATGTTAATGATTTTTTTCTAGTGCGGATAAGCTTACTTTTAGGATCATAATCTTTATAATGATTTTTATAAAATAATACACTAGTGAAAATACTATCAACATTAGATTGAGATGTGGTTAATGTATTAACATCAAACAATGCAGATTCCAGTTCACTTTTACGTGTAAGCATTTGATATTTACCCGGTTTATTTAATTGCATAGCGGGTGCTATAATAAAAATGTACGAAGAATTATTTTTAATATCAGATTCAAGGGAGTATAATATAATCATATTAGATCTTATATCATCAAAAGCATTTGTGTTATTGGATAAAAGAATAGTGGGTATTTTGTACAAATTAACAAACATCCATATATCTAAATTGCATACATAAAAATCATCATCATTAATAATTGCACTAATATTAATATCTGTATTAGATAATTTATATAAATTTGTTTTCTTTTGTCTTTGCATTGCTTTATGAAATTGTATTTTATTCTTTTCTATTTGTTCTTTATACAAATATATAAGATCTTCTTTAATTTTTTCAGGTGTTATAACTTTATTCATATATGCCTGATATATTTCTGAAAGTAATTGTATTGTACAATAAGATATATTATCATAAACACGTACAAATGTTTTGTCTGGAAATAATTTATCTTTAATTTGTTTTATAGTTTTTCCCAAATATTTTGGTTTTTGAACACATTCAATAGAATCTATATTATTATATTCAAAATCAATATTATGTGTAATAGTATCTGCAGTTTTGTTTAATGAAAAATCACTTGGGTGTGCGGCTTTAAGTGTATGTGTAAATAAATCGTTTATTTCAGAATCATATACTAATATTTCATCATTGTTTAATGAAGAACTTTCTGTAGGGAAAAAAAATAATTGTTTAGGATCTAAAATAAAATCACGTGTGGTTTTATATCGTATTAATTCATCGGCAACCTTGGTTAAATATGTATTACTATTTAGATCATTTGTGATAAGGTTAATTTTAGGTATTTTTAATTTTTCTCCCTCACAAAATAAATTTGTATTATTAGAATTACATAAACTTACATTAGATATTTTTGACAATTCTTCTTCCGTATAATTAATGAATTTAACATATTTTTTTGTAATATTTTTAAGGATACTAGAAATTTTTTTGATCTTATCATCATATGGCAAAGATTCGTCTTCAATATATAATTTAATTTCATGATGTGATTTCATATTAGAAAGTTGTGCTAATTTATCACGACATAATAATCTAAAAGCGTTTAAGAAAGCTTGTTCACATTTTAATTTTTGTGCATATGAATTATTAAAATTAATTTTATTAGAATAAAATATACTTTTATCTACATTAATAGGATTAGTATCAACAGATTCAATGGGATATTCTCTAACAATATCATTTGAAATAGGAGGATTGAATTGGATAAATTGATTAGTTTCGGTATAAAGTCCTACTAATTTACCTTGTTCTTCTAATAAATATCTAGGCGAACAATATATTTCTTTATTATATTTTTTAACTTGATTTAAAAATTCAATTGTGTCATCATAAGAAGACCAAATTTTAATATTATCAATTAGAACGATATCTACATTTTTTAATTCTTCATTAACTTTCAAAGAATATTCGATAGAAGAAGGGTAACAAGGAATAAATCCAGTTAAATTATTATTAGTTTTAAACTTAATTCCAATACATTTAAAATCGAAACCCACTACTAAATATATTATTTCCTGATTAATTTTTTTAATTTTATCTATTAGTGTTAAAAGAGAATCATTTTCATGATATTTAAATTTTCTAGGTATGCTGGGCATATTAAAAGGATTACATTTGTCACATAAATGTTTTTTTATTGATTTAATAATATTTTTAATTTCTTTTGGAATTGATTTTTCTTTATCAAAGATTGGATTGTAGATTTTCTGTTTATTATCTATGATTTCAAATAAAATAATAGGTTCAAATACATCATAATACATATTTGTTTCTTCATTTATATTTGTTTGTTTTATTAATATAATGGTTTGTTTATTAGAATATAAATCATTACTGTATTGATTAGATGGACATAAAACATCTATGCGATTAGTAGAGTCTGTATTAGTTATATCTAAAATAATCAAATCAACACCATTTGGGAATAATTTTGAATATGGTTTACAGATAATATCCCATAAATAAGTGTAATCAATATATTCACTATCGCTTTTAATGAATTTTTTAAAATTTTCATAGGCACGAATAATTGTAACTAAAAATATAGGCGTAACCTTTGCTATATCATAAACCTTTGTAGTTTTATATTTTTCTAATAACTCACCTATATCTAAATAATGATTAGTTTTTGTTGAATTTCTAGAGGGTGGATCAGGAGGAGGATTTGGATCTTTTATAGTGCTATCAATAATTTCAAATTTATTAATAATTTTTAAATTAATATTTTGCGGAGAATCTGATTCTTGAAATACTTGTATTAAATTTCCATTTTGTAATTTAACAAAAATATCTATATCTATTAATTGACATATTTTCTCTTTCATTTCTTGTAATGTAAAATCTGTGGAATTTACAATATTATATATTTTTGTAATAGCAACCATAAATGATTGTTTTTGATTATCTTCAATACCCAATCGTAGCATACAAGGTGTATTAGTTTTAATTAAATGTTCATTAGACTGTTTATAACACGTAGTATTATCAAATTGAAGCATATATTGTAATTTTAGAGGTAAATAACCTAGTTGTCCTGGACCCAATTTACTAAATTTAGCGGTTAGGTCACTAACAGATTCTTGTTTAAATATATATCCATCATCGTCCCGTTCTTTTTTAATAGATCGTTCTTCAATATTGTGCTTATCTGATAAATTATAATGATGACTAAATTTTGATGCATTTTGATTTACTCTATTTTTTTGTACAAGACTAACCAATTGATTTTCTATATAATTACCTGAATTATCAGCTTTCGCAGCTTTCATACAACAAGGCATAGATAACCCCTTCTCGTGTTTAGACGATTCAATAAATCCTGGATAATGAACACGATAATAATCTGGATATTTTTTCTTACCATCACCATGTTCAACATCATGATAAAATTCGTATATTGATTTACCAGCCGGTAAATCTTCTATTGTTTTTGGAATTTTATCGTAGGGAATAATAGCATCCTTTCCTCCACATTTATTTTCTTCAAAAATTTCTTTTTTACTTAAACTAGTTTGTGTTTTTAAACACCAATATCTTGGACATATATAGTATGCTTCTTTATCAGGACTACTACCATATTTAATATATCCATAAAAGGAGTCGGGATGATTATTAGAAATGTCAATAAATTCCTTTTCCGTTAACATTACAGGTTGTCTTTTATAATTTGGTGGACAAGATCTTGAATAAGCATTAAATCTAGAATCACTTTTTTTAGGGAATAAGGTTTCGTCATGTTCAAACATTTTTTCAAAAAATAAGGTTGGATTTTTTAAACTACTACTTTTTCCACCCCCTATCATAGTATCCTCAAAATCTTCTTCTTCATCATCATCGAATACAATATCATCAAATTCATCAAATTCATCAGATGTATCATCTAATTGAGAAACATCATCAATATTACTAATTTCAGTTAATTTAGATTGTACATCAGTTTTTGATTTTTGACAATTTTTTATATCTTGATTAATATCTCCATATTCATTATAAAAAGCAAAAATAAATTTGCAATATGTATTTATAATATTTAAATAATTAAGATTATTGATTTTACTAATAGATATATGTAAATTATTACTATTTTGTTGTTTTTCAAATTTACCATAAACAGGAAATCCAGGATGTTTAACATTTTTAAATCTCATATTTTCAAATTGTTCTGCTTTTTGTTGTAAATCATTAATAACATCTAGAACTTGCTCTCGTATTTTATCATAAGGGATATCGGGATTATTTAATATCATATAATCAATTATATCTGAGGAATTTTGTGTTTTTTGAAATTGATCTAATATGAGTTGTTCGTTGGCACCCATTTGTGCAAAATTGGAAATTTTTTTATAGACGAGATTAAAATATTTATCATCATCTGATTCAATATAATTAAAAGAATCTGATAAACAAGGTAATAATTGTTTAATTGAATTCATTTTTGTTATTGGCATTTTTGATTCATATGTAATGTCTATAATTTCTACATTATTATCTAATATTTCGTCAAATATAACTGTTGAATATCCATATTGAGTAGTGTAATTATTAATTTTATGTAATAAAGGATTAAGATGCTTATTTAATATATCTTCTATTTCAGTAATATTAAGTAATGTATGATTATTCATAGTAATATGAACAATACCATTGGAATCAAATTCACAAATTAAATTGTTTACATCATTATTTTCAGGTGTATTTATAAAAATAGCCAATTTATTACCTATACCAGATATATTTTTAAGTTCGATTATTTTTTTCCTAGATAAATAAGGTATTTTTTGATTATCTATAGTTTTTTGATGTGAATATAATTTAATCAAATTTTCTATTTTCATACCAGGATTAAGTTTTAAGAATGGATATTCATATGTTGTATGTAAATAATCGAAAATAATTCGTAAAGGAAAATTTATTTTAATTAATGGATAAATTTTAAAGTATATATGTTTAATACCTTCATTATTTATTTTTATATCACTGTAGTTATTAATTCTATTTAAAATATTTTCAGATTTTTCAATACTATTTTTATATTCATCTGTATCATTAAAATCTAATAATTGTGAAATTTCTTCAATTCCATTATTGTATAAAAAAGGGAAATAAGTTTTACTAATATATGATGAGTGTATTGATTTATCATAAAGTGAAAATAAATCTTTTGCCAAACAGAAATATAAACTATCAGTATGGAGTTTTGAAGTTTCTAATAATAATTTATTGTATTGTGTATTAACTTGAATATCGTTTGAGAAATTTTCTGTTTCTAATAAAAATGGATTAACAATAAAATTTTGATTTTTAGAATATAAACTTAATGAAATATACATAATTACTGGTTCATCGAAATTTAAATTTAAAATATCATAATAATCATAATTAGATTTATATGGGATATCATCTATGTTAATATGACTAAAATTTTTACAAAAATTTTTTAATATAGAATATGTAATTGGTGTTAAAAAGTTATTGGTTAAAATATGTAAAATTTTAAGTGTAGAAAATTTAATAGGGATATGTGTATATAGATAAATTTCATTAATAGAAACATATTTCCGTTCTTTTTTTAAAGAAATTGCAATTTTTTTTTTTATTATTTCAATAGTATCTTGATTATTAATAGAAAAATCTGTTTCTAATTCTTTTTCAGATGTTTTATTCTTATAGATAATCTTCATTAATATATTGGAATATTAATTTTTAATATTTTATCATATTTATATCTTGACTAAAGAATATAAATATGATAAAATAAATAAAATAATGACAGAAAATTACATAGTAATACATGAAAATATTCGCAATAAATTAATGAATTTTATAAATCAAAATCAAGTACCGAATATTTTATTACATGGTCCTCCTGGTGGTGGAAAAAGGACTTTGGTTAAGGAATTTATTAATAAATTATATAGCGATCAACAAAATGATTTGGTTATGTATGTAGAATGTGGTCATGGTAAAGGAATAAAATTTATAAGAGACGAAGTTAATTATTTTGCAAAAATGAATTGTTGTGGTGCATCATTTAAGACAATAATATTATTAAATGCAGATAAATTAACAATTGATGCTCAATCTGCATTAAGAAGAAGTATTGAACTTTTTTGTAAAAAAACACGATTTATAATTATAATTCATGATCAAAGTAAATTATTGAAACCTTTAGTTTCAAGATTTTGTGAAATATTTGTACCTTTACCTGTAATTAAAAACAACAGTGAAAATTTACATCAATATAACAAAATAAGTTTATTTAATAAAAAAGAATTGAAAAAAATAGTTTCATTAAAAGAAAGAATAAATAACATTTCTGAAAAATCAACAATAAATGATATTTTTAATTTAACAGAAGAACTTTACAATAAAGGATATACAGGTATTCATCTTATTGAATATATGTTTAAATCGGAATATTCAGCATGTGATATTTTATGTGTAGAACAATTTAGAAATCATATAAAAAGTGAGAAACTTTTAATATTTTGTATATTAAATAAAATTATTAATACGTTCGATAAAAGTTATTAATAATATTGTATGAATGTAAAATATAAATGGACGATTTTAATTTGCAAAATTTAAATGAATCTCGTAATGAATGGGTAGCAAGATTAATAACAATTATTTCACCTAGTATTTTTCAAGGATTAAAACAAATATTTGATGATGCTGTAAAATTAGCAGTTTCTACAAATCAAAAAGATAAATATTTAATGACATTTCAAAACATGTTAACTCAAATTCCAAAATGGAATAATGATATAATTAAAAGTGAAACAGAAAGAATTATAGAATCTACACAATGTAATTATATTGAAGATTTAATTACTTGTGTACATGTTATACAATTAAAAGCTTTAACATGTGTAAGAGTAGGTCAAAATGAAAAGGATATTGAAATAAATATACCAAAATTAAATGATTTTTTACATAAAGTGTATATAAATACGGCCCGTGCTATTTATTCAAATATATACTTATTTGAACAAGAAATATTACCGATACAAATACAACAAAATTATAATAAAGTAGATCAAATTATTAAAGAAAATATTATTCAAACAATTAGACAATCTATGCCTATTGAAGAAATATTACGTGCATATTTAGAAGAAACTGCTTCTAAAGCATTAGACAATAAAGAAATTAAACAATCTGATTCAATAATAGAAAATAATACACTTATAGATAATGAAGTATCAGAAAGTAATAATAATGTTAATATAGATTTATCTGAAAATACACCAGAATTTAAAGAATCAGAAGTATCTTCAGAACCTAAACTTGAAGAAATACAAATAATGGCTGATGATGATATATTTGATAATATTAAATCTACCGAAAACGAATTAACTGAAAATAATAATCTTGCTAATAATGATTATGAAATGTCAAGCCCTATTAGTGTTGATAATAATAATGAAGAAAATACCTTAAAAGAACATAACGTAACATTTTCTGGTATACCAGATGATGAACCTTTTTCTATAATTTCAGATGATATTATCATAAACGATAACGATAAATTATTAGGAATAGAAACTCTTGAATAAAATTGCGTTAAAAATAATAAAAAAATATTTGTAATTATACTAAATAATGATGTATATATATATTTTATCTGCTTTAGCAATTTCGCTAATGTTTTTTATATATAATTATGTATTTTATTTATCTACTAAAAAACCAGAAGAAAAAGATATATTTGTAAAAGAAAAAATAAAAGATTCTTTTGTAATATTTGTATTAAGTAGTGGTATATATTATTTAATACAAGAATATTTTCATAATGATTTTGTTAGTAAAATATTTCCAAAACCCAATACTAAAAATGCAACAGAAATTTTCACAGATCAACCAGGATTTTAATAATAATATATAATTATATTTCGATATAAATATAATTATTTAAGATAATAATATTTATGAGTTATACATTTCCAGAAATGCCCAAAGAATATTTCGATATAAATAAATGGTTTACTTGTACATTTCAAAAAAACGATACTACAGGAAATACTATTGGATATAAATTCAATTATGAAGATCATTTAAATCTTTTTTTAAACGCAAAATTTACTAGTAAAGAAAATGTAATTTATGTCATAGATGCTTTCGATAACATTATACATACTATTCCATTAGAAGAATACAAAAAATATGTATCATGTGGAGAATGGGATGATCCAACATTTACAAAAAATGAAAGAAAATTGGCTTGGCAAATAGAATGTTTGCGAGTAAAACAATCTATTAAAAAAAAAAACGAAGAAGATTTATTTGAATGTAAAAAAGAAAATAATGTTGATGATGATTTTGATTTTGGCTTTTATGATTTTGTAGAAAATACCGATAATATGCCAATACATTTACGTAATACATTATTAAATAGTATTGTAGATAAAAATGATAAAGAGTCATTTAGTTGGATACCTCCTTCAAAACCACCTAGAATTTCTAGTTTAACAACTTAATTATGACAAAGGAAGATAGGTTTCTCCAATTACGGGTGTATTTATTCTATCTAGATATGTTTCACCTGGATAAATTCTATCACGAATATTTACCATTTCAACATTTTTTTCTGTATTTGTTATTTTTTTAAAAGTAGGTGTATTTAATCGATCTATATATGTTTCACCAGGATAAATTCTTATACGTAAATTAAAAAGGTCTTTATTTTTACTTCGTAACTTTTCATTAATACTAAAATTATTATTCATATTCATTCTTTTTTTAATAAATATCAATAATAATTTTTCAATTTTTTATATATCATTTATTTTTATTTTAATTTCATCTATATTTATTATCTTTTTATTCTTAATTTTTTTACTAGAAATTATAAATTTTGAAAACATAGGTTTATCTAATTGATTATGAGGTGTATGATCTTTAACATCTCTTGCGATCATCTTATATAATTTAAAATCAGGATAACGTTCTTCACCATTTTTTTTATAAAGAACATTACGTTTTTTGTAATCTAAACACCATTCGTTAATCAAATTTTGTATTTCATCATTTTCAGAATCATTTACATCTTCTATTGAATCAAAAAAGTAATCAAATAAAGAGCAACCTAATCTACATAAATCGAAACTAAAATTAGGTTTAACAATATCATTATCAGGATTAAAATATGGTTCAACATTATATTGTGAATAAGCATCGCCATCTTTTGAAAATGAATTACTAAAATAAGTAATATTATTAACCGTGTAAATACTTCTACCAAAATCTATTATTTTCCATATTCGACCATATGTTGGAACTTTATAATATACTCCAGCATAATGATAATATATATATTCTTTATCTGTTTCATTATACATTATATTTGAAGTATGTAAATCATTATGTACAAAATTAAATACGTCTTGATATGTAATTAATATAAATATTATTTGTAAAAATATTGAACACCAAACCTCTTCATCTATATCTTCATTATGCATTAAATTATCTAATGTATCAGATATTGTTTCCATTGCAATTATATTTACTGGAAAATTTTTTATGTACATATTTATTTCAGGAGTTTCATCATCATCTTCATCATCATCATCTTCATCTTCATCATCATCATCATC
>Ga0160422_10000830_pt1 | contig 18950 bp, 18 predicted proteins | sample Fk160mmetaG_FD_108192 | JGI IMG/M metagenome (GOLD analysis project Ga0160422, IMG submission 108192) | Marine microbial communities from the Central Pacific Ocean - Fk160115 60m metaG | ecosystem: Environmental > Aquatic > Marine > Oceanic > Photic zone | place: The Central Pacific Ocean... | reverse complement strand
TTGATTTCCTCGACCAGGTTCTCCGCGATCCCGGGATTTCTGTCCACGATGGACACGATGGCTCCCTCGTTCGCGAAGGAGCGGGCGATGGCGGCTCCTATTCCCTTGGCTCCTCCAGTGACTAGCGCGACCTTGCCGTCGAGCTCGAGGTTCATCGGGATTCCACGACTTTCTGGGAGGAGGAACCGAGGTGGTCGATTCCAAGCTCGACCAGGTCGCCGGCCTTGAGATAGGTCTCAGGGTCCATTCCCATGCCGACCCCGGGCGGCGTGCCGGTGGACACGACGTCCCCGGGGAGAAGGGTCATGAACCGGCTGACGTAGCTGAGAAGAAAAGGTATCTTGAAGTGAAGGTTGGAGGTGTTGCTCGACTGAACGGTCTCTCCGTTCACCTTCAGCCACATGCCGAGGTCGTCGGGGTCGGGTATTTCGTCAGGGGTTGCTAGGACGGGCCCGAAGGGAGCGAAGGTGTCGCAGCTTTTTCCCTTTACCCATTGTCCGCAGCGCTCCAACTGGAAGGCTCGCTCGCTGTAGTCGTTGTGAAGAGCGTACCCGGCCAGGTGATCGAGGGCTTGTTCCTCATCCAAGTAGGAGGCCCGCTTGCCGACGACGAAGGCAAGCTCGACTTCCCAGTCCGTCTTGTGGCCGTCCCGGGGCAGAACCAAGTCGTCGTTGGGCCCGCAAAAAGCGGAGGATGCCTTGAAGAAGATGACCGGTTCCTCGGGGATTTCCATGCCCGACTCGGCGGCGTGGTCGACGTAATTGAGACCGATGCAGACGATCTTGCTGGGCCTCGCAATGGGCGAACCGTAACGCTCCCCCTCTGCAAAGAGAGGCAGGTCGTCCGCGTTTTCCTTGGCCCAGGCGCCGAGTCTTTCCAGTCCGTCGGTCTCGAAGAATACCTCGTCGTAGTCTTCGCCGAAGGACGATGCGTCGACCTCCCTGCCGTCGGGAAGGAGCAGGCCGGGTGATTCTTCCAGGGGTTCGCCTTTTCTGATCAGTTTCATTGGTGTGCCTGTGGTTTACCGTAAGTTCATGGTGCCGCCGTCGACGTCGTAGACTCCGCCGGTGATGAAGGAGGCTTCGTCGGAACAGAGAAAGGCGGCCAAGTCGGCGATTTCACCTGGTTTTCCCATCCGCCCGATGGGCTGATATTCGGAGAGTTCACGGAATTTGGAATCCCTTTCGTCCGCAGCGGGGTAGTATTTCTCGAGGAAGCCGTCGACAAACGGGGTATGGACCCGTCCCGGACAGATGCAATTGCAGCGTATGCCCTCGCTGATGAAATCCTTGGCCACGCTGAGGGTCATGGCGAGCACCGAGCCCTTGCTGGCCGAGTAGGCAAAGCGCTCGGAAATGCCGAGCTTGGAAGCGATGGAAGCAAGATTAAGGATGGTTCCTCCCCCGTTTGCGGTCATTGCCGGAAGAACCGTCCTCAGACAGAGAAAGGCTCCCTTGGCGTTGACCTTCATGATCCTGTCGAAATCCTCCTCGCTCGTATTGGTGGCCGTGCCGACGTGGGCAATCCCGGCGTTGTTCACCAGAATGGAGGGCGCTCCCAGTTCTTCTTGGGTGACCACGAGCGCCTGCGCGATTTCCTCGGAACTGGTTACGTCGCAGGTCAGGTGAATGGAGGATCCGCCTTCTTGGCCGATTTCCCCGGCCGTTGCCAGACCGGCCTCCTCGTCCTGTTCCCAGATCGCCACCGAAGCCCCCTCTCGGGCGAAGCGGCGGGCGATGGCTTGGCCTATTCCCTTGCCTCCTCCGGTTACGATAGCGGTCTTTTCCTTGAGCCTGGTCATTGGATGAACGATTGAGCAACCTACAATGACATGCCTCGTTTCCATGGCAAGAAATCATCGCGTCCCTGGAGGAAGGCCTTGGTTTTCTTGTCGCCGGAGGCATACGCAATGACTGCATCGAGAAGGGATTCGCCGAGGGACTCGACGGTATTCGAACCATCGATCACCGGACCGGCGTCGAAATCGACGTACTCGGAGAAGGACCGGGAAAGCTTGCTGCTGCTCGCCACCTTGACCACCGGACATATGGGGTTGCCGGTGGGTGTGCCCAGTCCGGTGGAGAAAAGGATCAGGTTCGCGCCCGCTCCGGCCATGGCGGTTGTCGATTCGACGTCGTTGCCGGCCGTGCACAGAAGAGAGAGGCCGTCCTGGGTTATCCATCCGGGGTAGTCGAGGACGTCGTTGATGGGGGAGGTGCCTCCCTTGCGGGCCGCTCCGGCGGACTTGATGGCATCGGTAATGAGGCCGTCGCGCACGTTGCCCGGGGAAGGGTTCATGTGAAAGCCCGACCCGGCTTCCTTGACCCGGGCCTCGTAGTTTCTCATGATCTCGATGAAGCGGTCTCCGGTTTCGGGCTGGGCGCATCGGTTGACGATTTCCTGCTCCACTCCGCAGAGTTCGGGAAACTCCGAAAGGATGACCCTTCCACCCAAGGCGACCAGGAGGTCGGCGACCCTGCCCATGGTCGGGTTGGCGGATATTCCGGAAAAACCGTCGGAGGCCCCGCACTCCATCCCGAGGCAGAGCTTGGAAAGAGGCGCGGGGCTGCGTTGCAGGAGGTTGATCTCGGCCAACCCCTCGAAAGTTCGTCGGATCGCCCGTTCCAGCATCTCCCTCTCCGAATCGAACTTATGCTGCTCGAAAACGAAAAGGGGTTTGTCGAAACCTGGGATGCGCTTGGAGATTTCCTTCTTGAGGATAGAGACTTGGGCATGTTGGCAACCGAGGCTCAGCACGGTGATTCCACCGACGTTCGGGTTGCATGCGTATCCAGCAAGCAAACCGCATAGTTCCTCGGAAATGCCCCGGGTTTCGCCACAGCCCAAGCCATGGCTGATGAACTTGATTCCATCGACGTTTGGAAAAATGGGGGAGGGGGAATGATCTTGCTCGGCTTGCAGGGAAACGGAGTCTGGGTCGAGCCCGTCGGAATAGACTGCAGCCAGATCCCTGGCGAAAAGCTGGTATTGATTTCTGCGCTGGAAGCCAAGCGCATCGAGCATGGAATTCTTCAGCGTCTCGATATTGCCGTTCTCGCAGAAGACCATGGGGACGACCAGCCAATGGTTCGCCGTGCCCACGGAACCGTCCTTTCTGTGGAAGCCCTGAAAGGAGTGGCCCTCCCATTGGACGACGGAGGGTGGAGTCCAGGACCTTTCGGATCTGGATTGCCCGTAGTCGGATGAACGGTGGACCAAGTTGTCCGTAGTGATCCGCCTTCCTCTGGCGATGGGTTCGGTCGCCTCGCCGACGAGCACGCCGTACATGAAGGCGGAATCCCCCACGGAAAGATCGCAGGCAGCCACCTTGTGCTTGGCGGGAATGTCCTCGGCTATGGCAACGACCTCGTCGCCCCACTCGATTTCCTCACCCGCCCGCAGATCCCGCAGGGCGACGAGTAGGTTGTCGTCCCGCGACACCTCGAGAATCGATCGCCTTTCCTGCTCGTCGGTCATGGGAATGAAAAAAAGCCCCTCAGCCGGAAGCGGAGGGGCTTGGTCTGGTTAAAGTGTGACTAGGAAGATTTCTTCCAGCCTGCGAGGGCGGTCTTGGGCTTGCCCGAGACGTCGCCCCGTCCGTTCTTGGTAATGGTCTTTCCGTCCGGGGAGACGATGATGAGGGAGGGTATGCCCCGAACTCCGTACTTCTTGGCCAAGGCGTTGGCCGGTCCCGACCGGTGAGGAAGGGTGTACCACTTCATGCTGGCTTTCTTCATGTAGCCCATTTGGTCCTTGGGGCTGCGGTCGGAGCTTACGAAGACGACTTCGAAATCCTTCTTGTTGTCGTCGCGGAACTTGACCAACTTGGGGGTAAAGGTACGACAGGGAGGGCACCAGGAGGCGGAAAAGTAGATTCCGATGGTTTTGCCTGCGAGGGTATCCTTGGACACCTCGGTTCCCTTGGAGTCAAGGAGGGGTCCGGGAAACAAGTCCTCGAGACCGGAGGAAAGCTTCTTTTCGGCTGAGGAAGGAGTAGCGATAGCCAAGGCAAAGGATGCGAGAATGGTGAAGGAAACGATTTTTTTCATAGTATTAAAACCAAGGGTTATTAGAGTTTCGTAGAATCAAGGATGCTTTACCTCAGACCAAAATGCGAGAAATAAAATGAGCCTTCTTTTTTCTTGCTCATCGAGGGCGTTTTCTAAAAGTAGATGACTTTCAAAGGAAATCATCCATAACCCCCATTAAAATGAGCCTCTCATCCCTTAAACTCCATAACGCAATGTGGCCTGGTCTCGTCGGCAAAGGCGACGACGAAGGGCAGGAACCTCCCATCAGTCTCGAGAGAATGCTCGACCTCAGTGCTGCAGCCGAGGTGGACGGCAGGAAGTTCGACGGAATCGACTACTTTCTTTTCCTTCCCCATACCAACCCCGAGGCAAGTGACGACGAGCTCAAGGGAATAGCGGATCTCATCGCAGGCAAGGGCTTCGATATCGGATCACTGGTCGCTCCGGTCTGGCCTGGAACCGTTGGGGATTCCGCAATGGGTACCGACGAGCAACAGGAGAAGTTTTTGGATGCGGTGAAAATGGCTTGCCGCATAGCCGGAGTATTCAACGAGCACGGAGCCCGCAAAGGCGGCGTCATCCGGATTGATTCCGCTGAATTCGGCGTAGAGAACTGGAAGGCAAACCCAGGAGAAGGCACGGCTCGAATCGTCGATACCTTCAAGAAGGCCGCTGAAATCGCAGCCGATCATGGCGAGCGCCTGGCCGCCGAGGGTGAGATTTGCTGGGCCGGGATGCATAGCTGGAAGGATATGCTCGACCTGCTCGAGGGAGTGGGCATGCCGGAGACTCTCGGTTTTCAGGCCGACCTTGCCCACACATACCTCTATCTTATGGGTTACAACGCTCCCGAGCACGCCCTTTTGCAGGATGGGCATTCGGATGAGGAGTTTTGGCCGGCCTATGAGGAAATGACCGACAAGCTCAGGCCTTGGACCATCGATTTTCACGTCGCCCAGAACGACGGTCAGGTTCATGGCGCCGGTTCGCACGACAAGACCGGCAAGCATTGCCCGGCGGACGACCCCAACGGCAAGCTGGACATCACCCGCTGTTCCGGTTACTGGCTGAAGGATTTTCAGGATCGTGGCATCAAGCACGTTTGCTGGGACGGGTGCATGTTCCCCAATGCGACCCTAGAGGATCCCGGTACTTGGAACGCCATTCTCAAGGCCATGATCGGGGTGGTCGAAGGCTGAACAAGCAAGCCGCGAATTATTGATTTGCCAACTGGCCTCCCGAGAGGCCTTTGTGTCTTTTTTTGCCATTTTGTTGCATAAAAGTTACTTTTTTGTGGACTTTAGTGACTATGGTGCCTAGATGCGTACTGTTTTTGAAGAAAACTATACACAGAATTGCCGTAGCAGTCTTTTTGTTCTGCGGCGCCTTGGGCGCTCAGACGAAGGACGAAGGCAATTCCTCCAGTTCCCTTACCCCTTTCGAAAAGGCTGAGTTGCGGAGGTTGCTGGACCTCGATCTGAGGGATCTCTCGAACACCCCCATCAGGGGTGTCCTCGGTTTTGAGCAGGAATATTGGCGAAACCCGGCGTCCGTGCACGTGATTCGTCCGGAAGACGTCAGCTTGAACGGACACGTGCTGATGGTGGATTCCTTCCGAAACGTCGCGGGCATGTACGTCACGCGGGGCGTCGGTTACGACGATTTCGTCACGATGCGCAACTTCAGCGGCTCGGCGACTGAGAAATTCCTTACCATGGTGGACGGTCGGGAGGTCTTGCAGATGATGGGCGGGACGATCAACTGGACGACGGAGGACGTCCCGTTGGAGATTCTCAACCGGGTCGAGATCATTCGCGGGCCTGGTGCATCCATTTGGGGAACCAACGCGGTCAGCGGAGTCATAAACGTGGTGACCAAGCATGCTGGGGACACCCAAGGCAACAGCGTCCGCCTCCTCATCGAGGACGACGGCACTTTCCTTGGGGAGTACGTTCACGGCGGACAGTTGAGTGAGGATTCCTTCTACCGCGTTTGGTTGCGCGACCAGGAGTACTCCGAAGGCGAACTGATGTCGGGCCTGCCCGCCCGGGACGATGGCTATGCCCGCAAGGCCGGTTTCCGTTACGACAAGGAGCTGGGCATGGACTTGGACCTGACGATTGCCGGCGGCTTTGCTACGAGGCGGGTTGATCACATCCTTGACTTGACGGCCCGGCTTTTCGTCTACAACCCGGCCGATCCGACCACGCCCCTCCCCGTCGCTCTTGTTGCCCCCGCCTTGATCCCCGCATCCTGGCAAGCCGTTGCGGTTCCGGGGCAAACCGTATCCGCTCTCGGCCTGCCCCGCTATCAGAATTACGAGGAAATGCCGCAGGACGCATCTCATTTGCGGGCCAAGTTATCAGGCATTACGGACGGGGACTTGGAATGGTCTCTTGCCGGTTACGCCGAGCTTTACGATACGACTCTGGGGCACGTTGGTCACAGTTGGGAGAGGGAGGAGTTCGACCTCGATTTCAAGGCAAACAAGCCGATTGGCGACCGCCACCATCTTGCCTTCGGTTTATCCGCAAGGCACGTATCCCTGGACGTAACCGAAGTTGCAACCGCACCCTGGAGGTTTACCGCATTTGACGCATCCACCGGGACTTTCAGGGACGACGTCCCGATCCTCGATTATGGTTCCAGTCCCACGAGCTTTACGCGTTATGCCGGCTTTGTTCAGGATTCGATTGACTTGGACGACCGGACCATTCTGTCCCTGGGAGCGAAGTTCGAGGACAGCGACCTCTCGGGCTCGAGCATCCAGCCCGGCGCCCGCCTGTCCTATACCCTTGACGACCAGAACATCCTCTGGGGGGCCTATTCCCGGGCTTACAGACAGGCATCTCTCGTCGAGCGATACACCAAGGTCTCCTACGGCAGGCTATGGAATCATCCGCTCGTTCCCAACCAGTGGACCACGATGGATTTCGAGGCCGACCCGACCTTGGACGACGAAAGGATGGATGCCTTCGAGCTTGGCTGGCGAAACCGGTTGCAGGAAAACCTTCTCCTTGAGCTTTCCCTTTATCACTACGATACCAAGGACGCGGTTTTTTCCGGCCCTCCCATCTATTCGACCAGCGACGTCTGCACCAAGGGCGCCGAACTGACCTTCGACTACAGTCCCTCGGCTTCCTGGCGCCTGAGAGGAGGATACTCCTTTTCTCGTGGGAAAAAGGACGGCACCCCTCAGGAGGACTTCCCCGAGTCCATGTCGAACCTCTCCTCGCACTTGAATTTGCGGGACGACTTGATTTTTTCCCAAAGCCTTTACTACACGGGTGAGAGAACCATTCCCTCGGCTTACAACCCAATCCCCGTCGACGATTACCTCCGCCTGGATCTCGGTCTTGTCTGGCGCCCCGACGAAAGCCTGGAAATCGGCTTGTTCGGTCGCGACCTGCTCGACCCGGACCATCCCGAGAACATGTACAACGACCTCGACGTCGAGCCCGGCAAGGTCAAGCGGACGTTCCTCCTCAGCATCACCAAGAAATTTTAGATCCTCGTGCCGCCTCTTTGTTCCAGATTCAATTCAATGCCCGCAAAAAGGCTTCTGTTCGCCTTTTTCTTCGGCTTCGCATTGCTTTGTTCCGGCACCTGCCTTTTCGCTCAAGATGCGAAAAGCTCCGCAGGCGAGCGCCGAACGGCCAGGGTCCAGGCGACCTATCTCGCTCATCTGGTCCGTTTCACTCATTGGGATCAAAATCATTTGCCGGCAGGGAACGACGCTCCCCAAATCGTGATCGTGGGGGATGACGACGGAGGGTTCGTCGAGTCTCTGGAGTTTTTGCTTGGTCAGGGCGGGCTGAAGATTGAAGGCAAGCAAGCCAAGCTTATTTACTTCGATCGATCGAGGGAAGCCGAGGCTCGCGCCATGATTCGGGAATGCTGTCAGTTGGTCTACGTCCTTCCCTCTTCATCCATCACTGTCCGGGAAATCAATACCCTGACCGAAAAGGCTGTCGTATTCGGCTCTGGCAAGGAGTTTGTAACCAAAGAGCAGGGTGACGTCGCCTTCATTTCCTCGCGTAACCGGGTGAAGCTGGTCGTAAGTGAAAAGTATTTCAAGAGGACTTCTCCCAAGCTCAGTTCGAAACTCGTAAACCTCAAGAGCGTGGTTGAGATTATCCCCAATCCATCCCGCGTAGCAGAACCCGGTTGAGCCCCGGTCAAGCTCGGGGCGATTGTCCGCCTACGAGTTCGGTTCCGGAGGAGGGTTCAGTCAAGCGAAGCAGTCTTGAGGGAAAGTCCCCTCCTGTTCTCACCGGTGACGGAGGATACCTCGAGCTTAAGGGTAGCCCCGGGCTTCATTGACCTCATCATGCGGATAAAGGGCTCGATCCGGGTGTAAGTCTTCCCGTTGGCCTTGAGGATCAGGTCCTCGTTCTTGAGTCCGGCCTTCTCGGCCACCCCGTCCTTTGCCACCTGCCTGAGGAGCAGGCCCTTGGCGTCGGAAGGCATTTTGCGGATGAGCTGAGAGGGTTGAGCCCACAGTTCCTCGACCGCCGCCTGAATGGAGGACACCGATACGTTCTTCTTTTCCGAGATGAAGCGGCGAATCGAAGGCAGGGGTACGGCCGAACTGACTCCCTGATGGCCCTTGCTCGTCGTGACGGTGGCAACCTGTAGCCCGATGATCTCACCCTTCTGGTTGACCCACGGGCCACCGGATGACCCCGGGGCTCCTATGGCGCTGATCGGAATGGTGTTGGTAAAACCGCCGTTGTACCACGAGTAGGTCTGGGTTTTCCGGGCAATGGATCCCCGGATGAGCAGGTGATGCCTGAAGATCGGGGAACCGAGCAGGAAGACGGGTTTGCCTTCCGGCGGAATTTGCTTGGCAAGGGCGAGGGCGGGGTAGGGGGCTTTGCCGGCAGGCAGCTTGAGGAGGGCCATGTCGCTGCCCCGGTTGGTTGCGATCAACTGGAGGGGCTTTCTTCCGACCTTGGGGGAAAAGGCCTCGAACCGCTTGCTCGGTTTCCTAATTACGTGGCACGCGGTCAGGACCAATCCGGTCGGGCAAACGATGACCCCGGATCCATCAAGTCTTCCTCCCACCAGGATCTCGATGCAAGCCGGGCTTATTTTTTTGTAGATGCCCTGGGCCCGGGATTCCGGAATGAGGCAGGCGAGGCACGAGCAGAACAGGGCGAGGGTAAAAAGGTATCTGGACATGGTTTCCATATCCTCTCGCATTTGCGGTGGCATGTAAACGCCGCTTTTGGCTTCTTTTGCGGCTCGCCAAAACTTATTCACGTCGGACGCTTTTTCATCGAACCGGCTTACGGAATCCCCTAAGAAGGGGTCATAGGGATTTCGGCCCCGGTGGTCGGAAAGATAGTATACAGTTCGAACGATTAACGAGAAATGGGGTCTATATTTATATGAGTATTAATTACCGGGATGCAAAGTGGATTCTCGCCAAGGTGGAGGAAGCGCGGGAAGTAATCAACAGTTACAGGGGGATGGAGACTTTGGGCAAGCGCCTCAAGTACAAGAACAACAAGGAGCTGATCCTCAAGCTCTTTGAGATTGAGGATGACGAGGCCATCGTTGAAGTCTTCACTCACCTCAAGGCCCTCTATGAGGAGCAGTGGGGAGACGCCGAGGCAACGGCCCCTCCGGAAAGCCCCGGGGTGGTGGAGGAGGATCTCTCCGCCGACTCTGCGGGAAAGGAATCAGCCTCGGTTTCCGAGGAGATTTCGGAAGAGACGTCCGTAGCTTCCGGCTAGTTGGGGACCGGTGCCGGTTCCCTTTTCGCTCCGGGGGCATTCGGGGAAGGAATTTCCCGAACGTTCTGCTTGCGTTTTCCCGAAATCATTCGAATCTATTGATTGAACCAAGTCGTTTTGAACCTAACCCAAAGATTTAAGCCTTCCACTTGCCTGTCGGGCAGCATTCTCCTGTCTCATCCCAGTCTGAGGGACCCCAATTTCCTCAAGACCGTGGTCTTTCTTTCCTCTCATTCGGATGAGCACGGAACCTTGGGGGTCATCTTGAACCGTCCCATCGGAAAGAGCCTCGGTGACTTGGACAATCAGTTCAAGAGCCTGGATTTCGCCGACGTCCCGGTTTTCGAGGGTGGTCCCGTGGAGAGGGAAAAATTGATCGTGGCTGCCTGGCAATGGCTCAGCGAACCCACCTCCTTCAAGCTTTACTTCGGGATAGATCTGGAAAAGGCCAAGACCCTGCGTGAGGAGAACCCCGAGATTCAGATCGCCTGCTTCCTCGGCCATTCGGGATGGTCGCCGGGTCAGCTCGAGAACGAGCTGGATGACGACGCTTGGCTCGTTCACAACCTGGATCACGACCTTTTCTCCGAGATGGAGAACGAGAACCAGGTCTGGAAGAAAATCGTCGGGTCCATGAGCGACGAATTGCGTCTGCTTGCCGACGCGCCCGAGAATCCGTCCTCCAACTAAGCCTTTTCCGATCCTCACCGGGGGGTGTCGGATTTTGCTCAATTTTCTTCGTGCATATTCCTTTGGCATTGGTTTTGCTAGTCGGCTTATATCCTTTTCCTTTGGAGCGGATCCAATCCGTTCCACGGAACACGTACCCAAAGACATCCAAACACCTATGAGTAAGCATAAGTTAGAATACATCTGGCTCGACGGCTACAAGCCGACCCAGAGCCTTCGCGGTAAAACGATGATCGTCGAGGACTTCAGCGGCAAGCTGGAGGACGCCAAGCAATGGTCCTTCGACGGCTCTTCCACGGAACAAGCCTCGGGAGACGACTCGGATTGCCTCCTTCAGCCCGTTCACGTCATTCCCGACCCGGATCGTTTCGGAGGCAACGGCTGGCTCGTCATGTGCGAGGTACTCAATGCCGACGGTACTCCGCACGAGTCCAACGGGCGCGCCACCATCGACGAGGACGACGATGATTTCTGGTTCGGTTTCGAGCAGGAATACACCCTGATCGACCTTGAGACCAACCTTCCTCTCGGTTTCCCCAAGGACGCGTTTCCCGCTCCTCAGGGTCCCTACTACACCTCCGTCGGCGCCCGCAACACCAAGGGCCGCGAACTGATCGACGAGCACTTGCATCTTTGCCTGGAGGCAGGGCTCAACGTCGAGGGGATCAACGCCGAGGTCATGATGGGCCAATGGGAATACCAGATCTTTGCCAAGGGTGCGAAAAACGCCGGCGACCAGATTTGGCTCGCCCGCTACCTCCTCGAGCGTACCGCAGAGAGCTACGATATCGCCATCGACCTTCATCCCAAGCCCGTGAAGGGCGACTGGAACGGTTCCGGCATGCACGCCAACTTCTCCAACGGCGCCATGCGCGACGAAGGGGGCGAGGAGCTCTTCAAGAAAATCTGTGAGGAATTCGGCAAGAACATCGATCGTCACATCAGCGTTTACGGCGCCGATAACGACCAAAGACTTACCGGACTCCACGAAACCCAGTCCATCGACAAGTTCAGCTACGGCGTTTCCGACCGCGGGGCATCCATCCGGGTTCCCGTCGGTACGGTTCAGGACGGCTGGAAGGGTCGCTTGGAAGACCGGCGTCCCGCTTCCAACGGCGATCCCTACAGGATTGCCTCGGTCATCATCAAGACGACCAAGGAAGCCTTGGCCTCCTGAGGAAGGACTTCTTTTCTTTATTCAAAGGGCGACGGGTCATCCGTCGCCCTTTTTATTTTCGCTTGCGCATAACGATCACGAACTCGTCCCCATCCTCGCAGAAAAAACGGATGGCGGCGTAGTAGTGACTCGTCTGGGGATAGAGCTTGGTCTTTCGTTTCCCGCGCTCGATCCAGGATACCTCGATCGACTGGGCCCTCTCGCTGGAGAGCTTGCCTTGCCTTACGGACTCTTTAACCACTCCATGGGTCCTGACCTTGGACCAGCCCTCCTCTTCCCATTCGGCCACAACCTCTTCCGGATTCTTGGCGCAGTTGCAAAACAAGAGAAGCAGGGCGGGGAGAAAGAGAAGGTTCTTACATCGGATGAAAATCATGAGGACGGACACAATCTGCGGGTATTGACGGAAGGAACCAAGGAAATTCTATCCACCCGCAAGAAACCCCATGAGGTCCTTCATCAAGTCTTCCACCGTCTGGTAGCGGTTTCTACGGTTCTTTTCCAAAGCCTTGAGGCAAATCCTCTCCAGTTCGGGTGGGATATTCTTCTCGGGCGCCGATTCACTAGGCTTGGGGAAAGGATTATTGAGCAACTTATCCATCACCTCAGAGGTGTCCTTCCCCGAGAGAAGCGGACGATGGGTGAGGACCTCGAAGAGGATATGGCCCAAGCCGAAAACGTCGGCTCTCCCATCCACGTGAGCTTGGCCGCGGGCGAGCTCAGGAGCCATATAGAGGGGCGTTCCGTACCTTCGGCCGGGGGGAGTCAGGCTTGGATCTGCCTTTCCTATGGTCTTTTGCTCGTAAGGGTCCGCTTCGCCCCATACCTTTGCCAGACCCCAGTCGATCACGTAGGTGGCGCCGAATTCCCCGGTGAGGATGTTGGCTGGCTTGAGATCCCTATGGATCACGCCTCTGGAGTGGGTATGGGAAAGGGTCCGGCATACTTGGATTAAAATTTCCAGAAGTACGGTTAGGGGAAAGGCTTTGTCCGTCCTTGAATCTCCTTTTTTGAGAGCTAGGATAATTTCCCGCAGATCCCTGCCCCTTACCCGTTTCATGGTAAAGAAAAGGCTGCCGTTCCTGTCCCGTCCGAGCTCATATACGGGGACGGTTCCCGGGTGAGCGATGTTCGCCGTTACCCGGGCCTCCCGCAGAAACCTCTGGGTTTCGATCTCATCATCCGCCAAATGATCGTGGAGGGTTTTGTAGACGACTTCACGCCCCAGATTCTCGTCGAAGCAGGAATAGAGCTTGGCTACTCCGCCCTCGCGGAGAACCTCGAAATCCCGATACTTGAGGGATCCGCTCTTCCAGTGCAGGCCGAGCTTCTTGTCGGTTTCCGCAAGCCGGAAGAATCCCGTTTCGTGTTCGCTCAAGTTACCCTCCCGATGAAACTCTTGGGCGTTGCACTATCTGCCGGGAGCCCTTTTGCTTTTAGCCAAGTCCTTGTTGAAGGAATCCCCGAGGGCGGAAAGGCGCTTCACGACTTCCGGGTGTTCCTTGCTCAAGTCCTTCGATTCCCCGACGTCCTTTTCCAAGTCGAAGAGCGATAGCCCGATCTTGGCTTGCGAATAGCGGGTAGGAATTCCGCCCGTGCCCCCGGGTTTGCCCGCCATCGTGCGATAGCCATGTGGGAAGTGAAGTTTCCATTTTCCCTGCCTGACCGCCTGCAACTGGTTTCCGTAATACAGGTAATAGGCTTCCTGGGGGGACTTTGCCTCGTCGTCCGTGAACAAAGGCCGGATGTCCTTCCCGTCTATGCGGTGCTCGGGCAATTCCGCCCCGATCAGGCCGGCGATGGTGGGGAGCAGGTCGATCGTCATGGCCGGTTCCCTGCATACGGAATTCCCCGGGATGGTTCCCGGCCACCAGGCCAGGGTGGGTTCCTTGCATCCGCCGTCGAACATGGTGCCCTTTCCCTCGCGCAAAGGAGCGGCGGAACCGGCGTGATCCCCGTAGTTCAGCCAGGGGCCGTTGTCGGAGGTGAAGACGAACAGGGTATCCTTTTCCAGGTTGTGCCTGCGCAAGGCTTTCATGATCTGTCCGACGGACCAGTCCACTTCCATCATTACGTCTCCGAAGAGCCCCGCTTTGCTCTTCCCCTTGAACTTGTCCGAGACGTAGAGCGGGACGTGAACCATGCTGTGTGGAATATAGACGAAAAAGGGCTTTTCCTTGTTCTTCTCGATGAAGGAAACCGCCCGCTCCGTATATTGCGTGGTCAGTTGCTCCTGGTCCTTGCCCGTGACTGCCGGGTTGACGACCTCGTTCCCGTCGATAAGGGGAAGGTTCGGCCAGCGCTTGACCCGTTCCTTCATCGGGAGATGGAGGACGCCCGGGTGGTAGGGCCACATGTCGTTCGAGTAGGGCAAGCCGAAGTAATCGTCGAACCCGTGCTGCATGGGAAGGAACTTCTTGAGGTGCCCGAGGTGCCATTTCCCGTAGCAGGCGGTTGCGTATCCCTTCTGCTTGCAGATCTCAGCGATCGTGACCTCCTTCGGGTTGATGCCGATGGTGGACTTGGGACCGAGGGCGCCCAGGATGCCCACCCGCACGTTGTAGCAGCCCGTGAGCAACCCGGCCCGCGAGGCCGAGCACACGGCCTGCGTCACGTAGAAGTCGGTGAATTTCCTGCCTTCCTCGGCCATGCGGTCCAGGTTCGGGGTGGGGTAGCCCTTCGCCCCGAAGGGCCCGATGTCGGCGTATCCCATGTCGTCCATGAACATGATGACGACGTTGGGAGGTCGTTTGGCCCACAGTCCGAGCGCCGGAAAAAGGAAAAGAAAATTTGCAAGGAGGATCTTCATGGAATCTGTTTGGGTTGTCGGTTCGTACGATGCTTCGCATCCTTTGTGGGAAAAGGCAATGGCTGACCGTCATGCCGGGAGTCTTTTATGCAGCGGTCGGTCGTGTTTCCAACGGGCAAGGGGTTGTTCCGGCTCACTTTACGGAGGCCGTGCGGGGGGCTGGAAAACAAACCATACCCACCCTTTTTTCCTAGTCGGGGAGGGGGGCTTCCTTTTGATCGGTCCTTTTCATTTCCCTGCGCAGGCCCTCGAAGAGGGTGACGGGATAGGACCTCGAGGCCCAGTTCACCATGAACCCGGGCAAGGCTCCCCCCGGGTCCGACAAGGTCTCGAGGGTGACCTTCATTCCCTTGCCGGCCGGCTCGATCCTGTAGCGCGTGTAGGCCAGCTTTACCCGCACTCCGACGGTGGCCGGGGCCTTGGGATGGATCACCGATTTCATGTCGATGGAGAGGATGCCCGTCTTGGCATTCCTCGAGACCACGGACTCGTAGACCATGTCGCGGTCGCTGACCGGGAAGGGGGAATCGAAGGCCTGGTAGAAGACCTTCACGGTGGCGGACTTTCTCTCCAGCAGCCGCCCCGATTGGAAATTGTCGATCCAGTGCTTCCAGCGCTTCGGATTCTCGAGGATCCCGAGCAGCTTGGCGGGGTTTCCCTCGATCCGTCCGACCCCCCTGAAGGCGACTTTCCCACCGATCTTCTGCTCGTAGACGGTCACCCCCTTCTCCGACTTGACCATGCTCCACTTCTCCGCCTCCGCTCCCCCGGGGAACAAGAGGCAGGCAAGAAAGAGGGTGGACGCAAAGGCGATCTTCATCCGTCCTCCACCCATTGTGCGGGCGCGGCCCCCGGGCAAGCCAAAAGAATGGCCCGCAGTCTTTTTCCCGGTCCCGGAAGCTTTTCCAATTTCGCGGCTAATCTTCTACTCGCTTGCCAAGCGGGTTGGATTTTGAGCTAATCCGAAACCATGGAAGTTCTCTTGATCGCGCTAGGCTCGGGACTCGGTTTCATCGTGGCCTATCATACCTACGGAAAGTGGCTCGGAAGCAAGATCTTCGGCCTATCTGCCAAGGCCGTCTGCCCCTCGAAAAAGCTGGAGGACGGCGTGGACTACGTCCCGACCAAGAAGTCGGTCATCTTCGGGCACCACTTCACCTCGATTGCCGGCACGGGTCCCATCGTCGGGCCCGCCATCGCCATCATGTGGGGCTGGGTGCCGGCCCTGCTTTGGGTGGTCTTCGGTTCAATCCTGATCGGTGCCGTGCATGATTTCGGGGCCCTTGTCGTCAGCCTGCGCAACAACGGGCAAACCGTCGGAGACATTGCGGGGAGGTTGCTCAACAAGCGCGTCCGTTTGCTTTTTCTGTTCATCCTCTTCATGGCCCTTACCGTGGTCCTGGCGATTTTCGGGCTCGTCATCGCGGCCGTCTTCAAGCAATACCCCGCCGCCATCTTTCCCTGCGTGGTGCAGATTCCCATCGCCGTAGCCATCGGGGTGATGCTCCACCGCAAGGGTTTCGGCCTGCTCATGCCCTCCCTCCTCGCCCTCGGCGTGATGTACCTCTCCGTGATTTACGGGGACTCGGGCTTCCTCGGGGGGATCAACGCGGCCATGGCGGGCTGGTCGGTCTGGACCTGGGTGGTCGTTCTGCTTGGTTATTCCTACGTCGCTTCCGTCCTGCCGGTCTGGACCCTTCTCCAGCCTAGGGATTACGTCAATTCTCTCCAGTTGATCTCCGCTCTGGCCCTCATCGTGCTCGGGTTGGTCGTGGCGGCTTTCGCAGGCGGGTCGGAAGGGAGCGAACTCACCATGGTGGCCCCGGCCTTCAATGCGAACCCCGAGGGAGCCCCCATGATCTTTCCCTTCCTCTTCATCACCATTGCCTGCGGGGCGGTGAGTGGGTTTCATTGCCTAGTCAGCAGCGGGACCAGCAGCAAGCAGATATCCAGCGAGCCCGACGCCCGCTTCGTGGGCTACGGGAGCATGCTGACGGAAGGTTTTCTCGCCACCCTGGTCATCCTTGCCTGCGGGGCCGGTCTTGGCCTGGGAGTCGTTTCCGCGGGTGGCGAAGCCCTCAGCGGGGAGGCGGCCTGGGCGGAGCGCTACGCATCCTGGGGCGCCGCCAAGGGGCTGGGCGCCAAGGTCGGGGCCTTCGTGGACGGCTCGGCCAACTTCCTCATTACCCTCGGCTTGTCCGCAGGGGTCGCGGTTGCCCTCATGGGCGTTCTCGTCGCATCCTTCGCGGGAACCACCCTCGATACCGCCTGCCGTCTGCAAAGGTACGTTATCCAAGAAATCGGCAGGACCCTCAGCCCTCATAGCGAAGGCTTGCTGGCCTTCCTCAGGAACAAGCACGGAGCGACCATCTTTGCCGTCGTCCTCGCCGGAGCCATGGCCGCTGCTCCTCCCCCGGGCCAGGAATGGGGCCTTGAGAACGCGGGCAAGGGCGGCCTCATCCTTTGGCCTCTCTTCGGCGCCACCAACCAGCTGCTGGCCGGGCTTTCCTTCCTCGTCATCTCCTTCTACCTCTGGCGCCGCGGCAAGCCCGTCTGGTTCCTGATCATCCCAATGGTCTTCATGCTGATCACCCCGGTCTGGGCCATGTACCACCAATTGTTCCTCAGCCCCGGCTGGCTGGTCGGGGAAACCCCCGACTACCTGCTGGGCGGGATCGGCCTCGCCACCATCGCTCTGGAAGCCTGGATGCTGATCGAGGCCTTCCGGCTCTTCCCCAAGGCCAAGGGTGTTTTGGAACCCGAGCTCGTGGAAGGAGACGTCTTGGTTTCGGGCGGCGACTGATGGTCTGGGAAATCGTCGCTCTGGTCGGCTTGGCCGCGGTCTTCGTAGTGCTCAAGGTTCTGCAGTCCGAGGGGGAGCGCAAGCGCCGGCTCGAGCGGGCCGAAAGGGACCTGCGGGTCAAGGCGGCATCGGGCGGGTTCGCACCCAAGCAATGGGAATCCCCGCAAACCGATGATGACGAAGGGGAGGACGAGCAGGAGCCTGCCACTGGGGAGGACCCCGAGGCACCGCCCAAGGAGGACTAGTTCCTATTCCCCGGAGTCGGAATCCTTCGCGTCTTCCTTCCTCTTCTTGGCCCGGATTGCGGCGGAGATTGCATCCTTGAGCTTGTCGGGCGGACAGGGCTTGTTGAGGATGCGGAAAATCTGCCCGGACTGAAGGGCCTGCGAGCCCCCGAACTCGAAATCGGCATGCCCGGTGAGCAGGATCGTCATGATCTCAGGATGCTCCGACTTGATCCTGGCCAAAACCTCCGCCCCGCTCATGCCCGGCATGCGCATGTCGGAAACCACCACCTCGAAAGGCCCTTCTTCATCGGCTGACTTGATGGCCTCCTCACCGTTGGCTGCGGCCGTGATGTCGAAGGTTCTTCCCAAGTTGAGCTTGATGCCATTCAGGATGGCGACCTCGTCGTCGACAATAAGCACTTTGGGGTTCATTCGTCTTATGAACCACGTTCAATTTGCTAAGGCAAGGATATGATTGTCAAAAATGTGGGTAAAAACAGAAAACAAGTAAGGCTTGCTCAAAGGGCATTAGGCTGGGGAGGCGGGGAACAATTTTCTCGATTCGTGCCTGCGCTCTGGTAGGCTTGCCATTTGCCGGGCCCGAGTGGCGGAATTGGTAGACGCAGCGGACTTAAAATCCGTTGACCGCAAGGTCGTGAGGGTTCAAGTCCCTCCTCGGGCACTCTCTTGAATCAGTAGGCAAGGGAGTGCAATGCCCAGCAAATAAGGTAGGTTTAGCCCGATCCCGGAAGTTGAATAGGGATGGCGTCAAAGCTTTCCATTATTTCATACAAATGCACCAAAGGGCGTATTTTGGCATTTTAAATGACAGCAAAATGACAGCACTATGTGTTTGAGATATAACCAGGGGGGGCGGGGGTCACGCTAATCCGAATCCATCTTTCGATATTATCATCAACACCCCCGGAACTTTTTTCGCAGTGTCGCCCTCCTCCTCCGAATCGAAAATCATGTCGGCGTGACAATTGACAATTGTGACAATTGCGCCAATTGGGGGGTGATTCAGGTAACCTTAAAAGTCTGCTTGCATCGAGGATAGTTTCTACACCCCCAAAAGCTACTTCCAGCTGACTTCCCTTTTCTCGCAGTCCTCTCAACCATCTTGACGTCGCAACTCGGACAAGTGGGCGTTCGAAAATCTCCGCTCAATCCCACTTCCAGCAGGTCTTTAATTTGCTCTATCTCCAAGCCATTGAACATACCCACAATGGAAGCGCCCGAGAGGAGTTGAATGCTTTTTCCCTCTGCCCATTGCCGAGCCTCCCCAGTATATTCGGAAGTAGTGGCGAAAATTCCATTTTTTATTCCATCGGCAGCCATTACCCCGAACAACTCACGGATCGGTTTTACCCCAACCTTCTGAGACCAAGACTTACATTGGATCAAAGTGTGCGGAGTTTGGCTGTGCTCTTCATAGAGCACCACATCCACACCACCATCCGCACCCATCC
>Ga0160422_10000829_pt1 | contig 19022 bp, 18 predicted proteins | sample Fk160mmetaG_FD_108192 | JGI IMG/M metagenome (GOLD analysis project Ga0160422, IMG submission 108192) | Marine microbial communities from the Central Pacific Ocean - Fk160115 60m metaG | ecosystem: Environmental > Aquatic > Marine > Oceanic > Photic zone | place: The Central Pacific Ocean... | reverse complement strand
TTATTTCAGGTGATCCACCGACAAAAGAAAGTTTTTTACACCTAGCGATGTATGAAAAACGACCACAAGACTCGGCCGTTGTTCACCTGCATTCAACACACTCCGTCGCGGTGAGTTGTCTTGACGATATAAATCCAAAAAATGTTCTACCGCCGATTACAGCGTATTATGTCATGCGGATTGGAACCCTTCCCTTAATTCCTTACTTTCCTCCAGGAGATATAAAACTCGCTAAAGTCGTTAGAGAGATGGCATCAGAGCACCATGCTGTCCTACTCGCCAATCACGGTCCGGTTGTCTCTGGAAAGTGCCTGCGAGATGCAGTTTATGCAACAGAGGAACTAGAAGAGACAGCAAAATTATTTCTTTTATTACACGGACACAAAACAAGGTTTTTAAATTCTGCCGAGGAGGCCGCACTTAGAACATAGTACATTTTATTATGTGTCTATTCGCTATCTTTGTAATGATCTCAATCATCACTTGACTGGATGAAATACAGAAAACTACTAATAACTTAAAAATATATTATAGGAAATAAAATGAGTGCAGGGGAAAGACTACCTGGAACGCCTGTTCCAGGCCATATTTGGAACGGCTATGAAGGCATCAAGATTGCGGGAGATACGTGGGGTAACCCTAAAAATCAGCTCGTCATACTACAGCATGGAGGAGGACAAACCCGGCATGCGTGGAAAGGTGCCGGCGAAACACTTGGTTTAGCAGGATATCACGCTGTGGCTTTTGATGCGAGAGGCCATGGCGATTCAGAATGGGCCGGGGAAGGCAATTACGGCGCCGATAAAATGGTTAAAGACCTTATCAGAGTTTCTCTTGCTCTGGGGTCAAACAAGCCCGTTCTTGTTGGCGCCTCGATGGGGGGTGGAACAAGTTTAATATCAGTAGGAGAAAAACATTTAACCGCGCAGGCTTTGGTTATGGTGGATATAGCACCTCGAATAGAGGCGGAGGGCCAGAAGAAGATACAGGACTTTATGAACCAAAAACCAGAAGGCTTCGATAGTCTTGAAGAAGTTGCGCAAGCCATATCAAATTATCAACCACATAGGAAACGACCGCGAAAGCTAGATGGTCTAGCCAAAAATATTCGATTAGCGTCAAATGGCAAATACGTCTGGCACTGGGATCCTGCGCGCCGGTTAAATAAACCAGGCGCATCCGATTATCGCCAGAGACTGCACGATGCCGCAAATAATCTTGATTTACCCGTTTTACTTGTCAGGGGTGGTTTGTCCGATGTGTTGAGCGAAGGGGGGGCACAAGACTTCTTGAGACAATGTCCTCACGCAGAATACGTTAACGTTTCTAATGCAGCTCATATGGTGGCGGGAGACCGAAATGATATTTTTGCTGAATCTGTTGTAGAATTCTTATTGCGAGTGGCGCCACCCACTAGCTAAATGTTTCAATTTTCACGAATTCTGCTGGGGTTTTTGTCCACACATTTTTTGCAGGGTTATTGAAGATTTCCGGGCTTAGTTACATTTCCATCAGACCAACTAACTTGTTTTTTTATAAGACTGAAGTGGTGTTTCTAGCATAGACATTGGTGTCTATTCATATATTTTTTTAGTCAACTAGCTATCAAAATAAGTTCGCAGCCAGTGTACAAATACAGCCTACAAACAACAAACACGCTAATCGGATTACAAGCCTTCCAATCCCAAAACTAGTTATCCTTTTCCAAACAGCTAAGCAATCACACGTTTAAAAAAACATCACATTCGTCTTATATTTAGATAGGTGATATCTCGTTTTTGTATCAAGCAAGTTTTTGCGAATTAAGTATCCATATCTCCCGAATTTTCTTTCCGAGGACTAGTGGTGATGTATACATTCACACTATCTTTATTTTTGTTTACTAATTACTCCTAAAAACTATCAAAATCGAATTTAAAAGATATCTTGCTAATGACGCGGATATATTAATGGAAGAAACAATACTCAACTATATAGAGCCGGGATTAACGAGGATCGATGTACTCTCCATTGCTAGCGGAATAATTTTAGCAGGGTTCATAAGAGGTTTCGTTGGATTCGGGGCATCCATTATCATAGTATTGGTCTTGAGCTTTATATTAGGTCCGCACAAAGCAGTGCCCATTGCCGCGTTAAGCGGCTTGCCATCTATGTTACAGCTCTTACCAACCGCCATAAAGCACGCGGAAAAAGTATTCGTTTTACCATTTGGTCTTGCAGCTTTTTTTGCGGCTCCTTTTGGAACATGGATTTTGGTTATAGTTAACCCAGAATTAATGAAAATCTATATTTCTGGTTTCGTATTATTGATGGTTTGCTTCCTTTATCGAGATGTGCGATTTCCTAGGGCGGATTACCCAGCTTTATTAATCAGTATAGGCGGCGCTGCGGGCTTAATACAAGGCGCTACAGGGATGGGCGGGCCTCCTGCTGTAGCCCTTGCTCTATCCCGACGTACCGACACAGAAAAGCAACGCGCAAATGTTATTGGTGCGGTCACAACGCTAAATCTCTGCAGTTTAATACCCCTATGGTACTATGATTTTTTCTCTACAGGGGTAGTTGTAATGAGTATTACGTGCATCCCACTTTTTATACTTGCCACTTGGTTAGGCACTCTTTTCTTTGCAAGGTTTGGTCACAATTATTTTCGTGGCGGCGCCCTCCTAGTTCTTGCGTGTATAGGAGTAACCGCCATGATTAAAGCGGTGTTCAACTATTCTAATCTTAGTTAGGTGTTAATTTACCCCACCTGAGCTTTTAAGAAGTCTATCTATGTAACGACCCTGATAAACGGTGCTACCCAATGATTGACCAAAGCGCACAGCTTCATCGGAGTCGCACCTAGCAACAATCAACCGAGCTCTGCCGCAACGATCAACATGTTCTTTCAATTCAGCCAAACGAGTTCCTGAGTTGTCGTCCGCCATCTCAGGACTCCAAAATAGCTTCAAAAGATCGAACCCTAAATGTTCCCTATCTATAAATTGAAGTATCTGATGATTTAAACCGTCTAGCGCGATCCTGTATCCACGCTCGCGCATGAAGTCTCTAGCGAACATATAGGCACCCATGTCACTAAAAATATCAATTGGTTGTAATTCAACCACAACCGTTCCACGTGATGAAGCTTTCAAACTATTATCAAAATTTATAAACTCAGGAGACAAAATAGTTTTCACGTTTAGGTTTATGCTTATCGAACTATCAATTGTTGAGTCGTCATTGTGAATTAATACTTGCAACATCCGAAGATCCAAAGTCTGGGTTAAGTGCCTAAACAGCCATAAATTTGACAACAAATCAAAATCTGGCACGACAGACTTTCTTAGCTCATCGATTGAAATGTAAAGCTCTTGAAATATCGGCTGCGGATTTGGATTAGCTGGAGTTATGGCGCAGACAGGCTGCCGACGCATTAAGTTAGACAAATCCGCCCTAGCCAAAAATTCTTGCAGTTTTCCTAGCTGCTCAGGGTCGAGTTCCTTTAATGCATCCTGAACTTCGGAAGCCTTTTTAACTTTTCCTATCGCTAGCCTATTTTTACGCTCTCTCTCGCGGTGCATTTGTTTAATCAAATCTAGCATTTCTTCATGTTGAGTCTCCACATTGTAATACGTGCAGAACCGCGCCATATCTTCTTCTTCTTCACCGTGCGTTAGAGGATCTTCGTTGAATAGATGACGGACCTTCAAAATAGCGGCATCTATGTCATCTATCGACGCATCCTTGCAAACGAAAAAAAGGTCGGATGAGCTGAGAATGAAGACCTGTCCATCATAAGTCTGCGTCATCCCCTCAAAAGTTGTAGCCGCTATCCGAACATGGTGATCTTGCCTATTTTGCGGGCGGAGACGAGAAAGGTGGATATGAACTGCCATTCTACCCTCCAAGCTTCGGTTAAGCCTTTGTAGGTAGTCTAACAGCAAGTACTCTTGACTCGGTCCTTGTTTTTGATTTTGAGTTGGGGCCAATGCCATGGATAAACCCTCTTTTGAGAACACCTAATTAGACAATAGAGCACAAAACGTGCCATATTACAGTTCTATGATACTTGCACAATAGACTGCAATGAGAGAAATGGTTTTCAGTCATTTACCATAAAAAATTGGTTTCCTTTTATTCATAAAAGCTTCTTGACCCTCCTGATAATCTCTACTGTTAAAACAATCGCGCGTCAGTTGATCCACCAGGTCCTCGTTAAAGCTAGAATCATCCTTCATTAATTCATTTATTGTGAGTTTAGATGCTTTCATGGAGAGAGGCGCATTTTGTGAAATCCTATCGGTAATATCTGCTACTTCTGCTTCTAACTTATCTGTTGGCACGCACAAATTCACTAAGCCCATCCTTTCTGCATCTAACGCAGAATACCTTCTCGCCGTAATCAAAATCTCTTTTGCCTTTGATGGTCCAACTAAAGCCACCAAGTTTCCCAAGTTCAACCGATCGTAAGCGATAGATAGTCGCGCTGCAGGTACACCGAATACAGAATCCTCCGAAGCTATTCTGATATCAGCTGATAGCGCTATACCTAAACCACCACCCATGCAAAACCCTCGGATTTGGGCAATAAACGGTTTTTCACATTCTAACATTTTTTTTCTACCGGCCATTGATATCTTTGCATATTCTTCAGCGGCCCTAGCATCCGACCTTCGTTCCTTAAATTGAGAAATATCTGCTCCAGATGCAAAGGCCTTATCCCCTGCTCCGGACATAACAATACAGCGGATTTTTGGATTACCTGAGAATTCTTGGAACGCTTCTGATATTCCTTGCCACATATCTAAAGAGATAGCATTTCGCCTCTCGGGATTATTTAATATTATTCTGCCAACCGAACCATCGTTTTCGGCTAAAATTTTGTCCGAACAAGTTTTCATTAGATTTTTCCTGCTTTTTATTGTGAAAATATTTTTATTGTCTAGACGACGCCATTTTCCCTTAAATTATCAAATTCCTCTTTTTCAACACCGATCTCATTTAAAATTGCTAGCGTGTGCTGACCTAAGTCTGGTGTCGCACTGTGCATTCTTTGCGGTGTTCGTTCTAATTTTACAGCCTGCCCAACAACATTTAAGGTTCCCAATCTTGGGTGGTTACCGGAAGGGCTCATATTAAGTGTTTTTACTTGAGGGTCATTAAAAACTTCCGCCATGTCTAGAATAGGCCCACAAGGCACACCAGCTGCAGCAAAGGCTTCCACCCAGTGAGCCGTGCTTCTTTTTTTTGTATACTTAGATATCTCTGCATTAATTCGATCTCTTAATGCAGTCCTTTTTTCATTGCTACTGTAGTCGGAATTCTCGCAGATTTCAGGTGCTCCAAGCGTATCACACATCCTTTTAAATAGATGTTCCGCTGATGCTTGAATATTTATCACACCATCAGAGGTTGGGAACACTCCTGTCGGCGTGTTGGTCGGGTGATTATTACCCTCTTGCTGTGGTATTTCTCCTGAAATGGTATAGCGGGCGGCTTGAAGGTCCATCATCATTATCTGGGACTCTAACAATGATGTTTTCACCCACTGCCCTTGCCCAGATGCTTCTCTCTCCAATAAAGCAACCAGTATTCCATAAGCTAAATTTATGCCCGCGGTAAGGTCAGCTATCGGTATACCAACACGTACAGGACCATCACCAGGCATACCAGTCACAGACATCAATCCTCCCAAACCCTGGGCTATTTGATCGAGACCAGCCCTTTTTGAATAAGGCCCTTCTTGTCCAAACCCGGATATACTTCCATAAACAATATTTTTATTTATTTTGTTTATAGTTTCATAATCAATGCCTAGACGATGTTTTACATCGGGTCTGTAATTCTCAATAAATACATCCGTTTTCTTTGCCAGTTTAAAAAGAATTTCTCGGCCTGCCTCTTTTTTTAGATTGAGCGTTAAAGATCTCTTATTTCGATGTAAATTCTGAAAGTCAAATCCATCTCTGGGACCTCCAAGTGAAACCTCTAATAATTCCGATGGCTGCTCTATTTTAATAGTTTGCATTCCCCAATCTGCTAGCATCCTTGCTGCGGTAGGGCCAGCCCTTGCTCTCGTTAAGTCTAGTACACGAAACCTAGATAGTGGACCACTTGATAGCGACATAGTTTACCCCGTCTCCTCAAAAAAACACTCATCAACATTATAAACCTACACCTAACAGCTTAAAAATATTGATGTCTTTTTTTCTTCCCAGCTTTTTGTTCGCTTTCGCCTAAAACTAACGTTCAAATTTAGTGTTGGATAGTATTACAATTTTCTTTCAGTTTTAACCAAACTGGAATTAAAAAACAAAACTAGCTCTTATCGCCTTAAACATTCCAACCGATATGCCAAAATAATACAACTGGATTAACAAGTTTTGATGAATTTCATATTTTAAGATACTATTATTTCGAAGAGTTAAAATTTTGTGCTTTAACAAATTTGTTTTTCGAAACTTTATATAGAAAACTACTCAAAGGAAAAGATATGGCGACTGGAAAAGTCAAATGGTTCAATAATGCAAAGGGCTTTGGATTTATACAACCTGATGAAGGAGGGAACGATGTTTTCGTTCACATCACAGCCCTCCAAGCCGCTGGAATTGCGACCTTGAACGAGGATGATGCTGTTTCATATGATCTTGAAGAGGGTCGTGACGGAAGGTCAGCGGCTGGAAACCTCAAATTAGTTTGAGGCCGTTGAAAAGCAGTTATTAAAGATCTACCGATTTACCAATTCCAGCAGAGGTAAACGTAGCCATTCCAGTATGACAACTAACAGCTGCTTTTAAAATTCCAAGAGCTAATGTAGCTCCGGAGGCCTCGCCCAATCGTAGTCCAAGGTCTAGTAGCGGCTCCTTACCCATCAATTCAAGAAGCCTAGAGTGCCCGGGCTCAACTGAGCGATGGGCCACTAGACAGTGGTCCACAGTGGTTGGATCGATGGCAAATAAAACAGAAGCAGAAACCGTACAAGCAAACCCGTCCAATATAACTGGTACCCGAGCCAATCGTGCAGCAATAATAGCGCCTAATATCGCTGCAAGCTCTAGACCGCCCAAATCAGCAAATAAATTTAACGGGTCTTTTGTTTCATCTGAATGGAGCTCCACTGCTTTTTGAACTAACTCTATTTTTCTTTCTAAAGTCTCAGAATTTATCCCTGTCCCACGGCCCACCCAATCTTTCGCAGTTCCCCCGTAAAGAGCCATTGAAATTGCTGCGGCAGACGTTGTGTTTCCAATCCCCATTTCGCCTAGGCAAATAATATCAAACCCAGGCTCTATTGCCATCATCCCATAAGCCATAGCTCGAACGCATTCTTCCTCAGTCATTGCGGATTCTTTTGTAAAATCCGAAGTTGGATGCTCCAAACTAAGCTCATAGACCCGCAAATCGGCGTCGAATGTTTTGCATAGCTGGTTAACGGCCGCACCACCTTCAACAAAGTTCTTGACCATTTCACTCGTTACCGAACTTGGAAAAGCCGAGACCTCATACTTTGCTATACCATGATTGCCGGCAAAAACTGACGTACGAGGGTGGTTGAGCCTTGGGGGGTACTCTGCTTGCCATGAAGCTAACCACTCTACAAGACCTTCCAGTTTCCCAAGTGCTCCCAATGGTTTTGTTAATTGTGCATCATGCAGGGTGGCCTTTTTGGCACTTTCTAAATCCGGTTCAGGTAATTCCTTGATAAGCTCACGCACCTCCTGTAGAGATGAAATAGCTGATTTATATGTAGCGTCTCCCATACGGAACTTACCTCTAGTAATTAGCGGTTTGTAAAAACGTTGGGGCTCTATACCGCGTAATGGTCTCTTTGGGAAGTTCCGTTTACTCATGCTCGGTAAATTATTTCGCCAAATCCATTTTTCTAAATGTCTGGAAGATATTCTTCTAACACTTAGCTTTTTTACGAGAATTCCGATTCATTTTATCGTTAAGTATGATCGTACTTTGATGCAAGCCTGCTGGTGTTTTCCGCTGATCGGCGCCAGCATAGGGTTAGTCGGTGGTACTTTCCTTTACCTCTTACTTATCATTCAGATTCCGGTAGCAATATCGGCAATTATAACTATTTGTTTTTTTGTGGTCCTTACTGGGGCTCTTCACGAGGACGGGCTCGCGGACACTGCAGATGGCCTTGGAGGAGGTGAGGATAAGAAATCAAAAATCGAGAAAATGAGAGATAGCAGAATAGGTTCCTACGGGATGTTAGCGATCTTATTACTTACGCTTATTAAATTGAATGCGTTAATCATTCTGGCTACTGGGAAACCCTACGAAATTGCAATTCTTTCTATCATTTGCGCCCATTCATTATCCCGTTTTTCAATAATTATTATACCATATTTTTCTATCCCAGCATCTAACGAGGGCCTTGCTCGATACGCAGGCAAACCGGCAAACCGGGGGATTATAGGGAGCTTTTTAATCACCTCTATCTTAATTTTGATACTACTTCCTTTTGACCAAGCCATCTTGTCTGCTTTTTTAGCAATATTGGTTGCTGGTGCCGTTGGCCTACTAGCCAACTTTCAGATTAAAGGCTATACCGGCGATATTCTAGGTGCAGCTCAACAAGTTTCTGAAGTAACGGTACTTGTCTATCTCGCCTGCAGCAGTAGCTAGGGAACAAAGCAAGGAGAATAAATGCTCGAAACACGATGGCATCTAATAAGACACGCGCCAGTAGACAACCCTGAAGGAAGGATATACGGCGCGTCCGATAAATCGGCTAATACATCCGACGCAAATGCTTTTCAAAAACTTGCTCAAAGATTACCGAGAAAAGGAATTGCTATTACAAGTCATCTTAGAAGAACCCAGCAAACACTAGACGCACTAGTTAGTAGCGGACTTGAAATATCCGAACAAATTATCGAGAATCGATTAGGAGAACAGGATTTTGGCGATTGGACCGGAAAGACATATGAGGAAGTTCGGTCTCTTTTTGGTGACGACTACAACAAGTTTTGGATAACTCCGGCAAAAGAAAAACCTCCCAACGGCGAAAATTTTATCGAGGTAATTGACAGAGTGAATGAATGCATTTTGGAGTGTACGCAAAAATTTAAAGGCAGAGATGTGATTTGTATTTCTCACGGCGGCGTTATTCGAGCTGCTCTGACGACCGCACTTAAAATAGAAGCCGAGAGAGCCCTCTCCATTTCGGTCGACAATCTGTCAACTACAATCATTGATTACCTGCATCCTTGCGAAAACTTTTCTGGAGCATGGCGCGTTAGGTGTACCAACATTCCTGTTATACAAGAGTTTCATTAGTTTCCTATTTTTGAGAGGAAATGCTTTGACTGTTCGATCCTTTAAGCTGATAGTCTTTATTCTCTGCCTAATATTCTTTATGCTAATCGCTTCGGGAGCATGGTTGTCCCTGCGGCAAAGTGATTATAGGCAAAAAGGGTCAGACCTAGTTGGAGGTCCCTTCGAATTAATAGATCAAGACAGAAACAGCATCACCAACGACTCATTTCCAAATAAGTTTAAAATTATTTACTTTGGCTTTACTTTTTGTCCTGATGTTTGTCCGATGGGTCTCACAACTATAAGTGAGGCGTTGGACTTACTCGGTACCAAAGCAAAACACATACAACCAATTTTTATAACCCTTGATCCCTTAAGGGATACTGCCGACGTACTGAGAAACTACAAAGAAAATTTTCACGAAAGCATTATTTTCTTAACAGGGTCATTAGAACAAATTCGTTCGGTAGCAAAACGTTACAAGGTCTATTTTCAAAAGACTAATAACGATGATGACTATCTTATCGATCACTCAGCCATTACTTTTATAATGGCTCCTTCTGGAGGTTACCTAAAGCATTTTGGGCCCAATGCTACCGCCGTAGAATTTTCAAATTTCTTTAATTCCATTCTAAAGTAGTATTGTGGTGAATTAAGCATTAAGAGCTTCTCTATTCTTTTAGAAGGAACTTACATATGGATGATGATACCAAAGTTTTTGGCAGAGTTATGAGGCTTCCTGGGTTTGACGGAATGATACCTGAAAGAGGCCCTATTCATTTAGTATCAGATGATGGAGAGGAATACCTATTAATTGCTGCTCTACCGGATACACCCGGAGACGTGGAAACGCTAGCTCTAGAATGCGAAGGCAGGTTTGCGACATATATTGGTAAAGACTTGCACATGTCTGGAAAAATTTTAGGGTCAATACTATGGCATGCAAAACTTTTTGAATGTAAATGATCGTTAGTCATCCGCCAATGCCTTTAACTCATACACTATTTCAAGAGCGGCTCTAGGAGATAAATTATCGGGGATAATTTCTGATAAATATTCCTCTAGTTTACCGCCGTTTTTCGTTACGCTAATACTTTCTGAAGCGATATTACTAAACAAAGGCAGGTCCTCTGCTAAAGATTTAATAGCGAGGGAATTTTCACCCTCTTCAAGTTCTTTCAGAACTACTTTTGCTCTCTGTACGACGATGTCGGGCAGGCCAGCTAATTTAGCGACATGTGTACCATACGAGCGGTGAGCCACTCCTTCTACAACCTCGTGTAGAAAAATAATATCATCATTCCACTCTTTTATTTTCATGGAATAACACTTCATTGCATCAAGAGTTGACGAAAGATTAGTTAGCTCGTGATAATGAGTTGCAAACAGCGTTCTACATCGCACGACATGATGCAGATGTTCCACCGTTGCCCACGCTATAGACAAACCATCAAAGGTAGCCGTGCCCCTACCAATTTCATCTAGAATAACAAATGATTTTTCTGTCGCCTGGTTTAATATGGAAGCTGTTTCAACCATTTCGACCATAAAAGTCGACAATCCACGCGCTAAGTCATCTGCTGCTCCAACTCTACTAAATAGTCGATCTATGATGCCTATTTTGGCATACGAGGCTGGCACATAAGATCCTAGTTGCGCCATCAAAATGATCAAGGCATTCTGGCGCAGGAAAGTGCTTTTTCCCGCCATATTTGGGCCCGTAATTAGCCAGAGCCTATTTTCTAATTTTAATTCACATGAGTTTGGAATGAAATGCTCACCATCCTTACAAAACGCCTCTACTACAGGATGTCGACCCTCGATAATTTCAAACTCATTTCCAGTGGTAATTATTGGACGAATATATCCATGCTCTATAGCTAATTTTGCAAGGCTTAGAAATACATCAATCTCAGCTATAGCGAATGCTGATGCCAGAATTCTCTCATGATGAATTAAAACTTCGTTTCTTAGTTTATTGAAGCACTCTTCCTCTATACCCAGAGATTTCTGAGCAGACTGGTTGATCTCTCTCTCTAATTCTGAGAGTTCAACTGTTGTGAACCGCGCAGAATTAGCCATTGTTTGTCTGTGAATAAAGGTTGGGTGTGACATCAATTTCTCTGAATGAAGCGATGTTACTTCAACGAAAAAACCAAGTATGTTATTATGCTTTATCTTTATAGAATTAATATCCATCTCTTCTGCATATCTCTGCTGAAGGCCGGCGACGAGAGCTCTACTTTCGTCTTTAAGGTTTCTCAACCTATCAAGCTCTGCATTGAAGCCCCTGGCGATATACCCGCCATCCCGAATTAGGATCGGTGGGTCATCAGCAAGGGCTTTCTCTAATAGTTCAACCAGTGGATAATATCCATCTAAATCCTGAATATGCCTTTTGAATTCATCTTTAATACGGGATAACCCGACATTCCCTGTTAATAATTCTGTCTTAATTATATTTGTTTTAGAAAGTGCATTCCTAATGGCAATCAGGTCTCTTGGCCCCGCCCGGTCTGCACTAAGCCTAGACAACGCTCTCTCGACATCAGGGACTGTTCTAATAATATCCCTGAGAGAGCCTAGCAGACCTTCATTTTCATAAAAACAAGTGATAGAATCTAAGCGTTTATTAATGATCAACGGGTTTGTGGGTGGGGCTGATATCCAGTTCAATAATAGGCGAGACCCCGCACTAGTAAGCGTCCTATCTATTGTCGCCAATAATGACCCCTTTTTCGAACCTCCTATTGTTCTGATTATTTCTAAGTTGTTACGAGTAGCACCATCTATCTCAAGAACCTCACTAGCACTCCATTGCTGGAGCGATGATAACTTTGGTATCTTTCCCTGTTGCGTTAGTTCAATATACTCTACCAGCCCACCCGCGGCCGATATCTCTGCTCTAGAAAAAGTGCCGAAAGCTCCTAGAGATGTGATTCCATAGATCTTTTTCAAGCGTCTTTCTCCATTCACGCTATCAAAAAAAGTATGTGCTAATGGTGTGAGAAGCTCCTTCCAGTCGGTCAGTTGAGATTGAATATGTTTTTCCTCGTTCAATTTTTGCCAAATCAAATCTGAAATCAAAATTTCAGTCGGCTGGATTCTTGAAAGAGCAGTTCCTAATTGTTCAACACGACATTTTTGAGTTTGAAAAGAACCCGTAGAAATATCTACCCAAGCTAAGCCCACCACATCTTGGATAAAACTGAGGCTCGCCAGAAAATTATTTTTTGTCGCTTCGAGAAGACTGTCCTCTGTGACGGTTCCAGGGGTAACAATTCTTACCACCTCTCGCTTCACGACGGACTTGCTGCCTCTTTTGCGAGCTTCTTCTGGTTTTTCTACCTGCTCGCAAACAGCTACTTTGAAGCCCTTACGGATTAGCCGTGCTAAATACACATCCGCTGCATGAACAGGAACACCACACATTGGGATATCTTTGTTATCCTTCTTCCCTCTCTTCGTAAGAGTAATATCAAGCGCATCAGAGGCCACTACAGCATCTTCAAAAAATAACTCGTAAAAATCACCCATTCTGTAGAAGAGCAAATAATTGCTATGGACTTTTTTTATTTCAATGTACTGAGCTAACATTGGAGTCAGACTCCCAACGCTTTGCTCAGCGGAAGCAAACTCATGTTTTTCTTTTAATTTCACCTCAGTGTTTCCGTTCAATTTTCAGTCTCTTGAAATAAATGCTCCGTAGATTATTTCTACCGTTGTTTTAGTGTTGCTGTACAATTTTTTTTGGTTTAATTTTTTAATTACCTAAGTTTGGTCAATAATAATTTCACCAATTACTTTCGCTTCTCACTTAAAGCCGCTAACATGTTCCATCCACTTTTAGGAATGCACTGGCTATTTCTGTGGAAGGCCTCGTATCGTGGTAGAAACTAGTAAAATAAGTGATCAAGATGCTCTCGATTTTCACGCCCAAGGAAAGCCTCGAAAGCTTGAAATGACACCAGCTAAGAGTTTAACGACACAAAGAGACCTACCACTCGCATATTCTCCTATAGGACCAATGCCTATAGGAGTAGAAAAACCATTACAAATTGTTCAAATGAGTGCGACCTTGAGCGATCTTGTTCAAACAGCAGCAATCGCAGCTCACGATGCAATGCTGTCCGATTAGAATTTTTATGAATTTAAATTATCAAATTTATTTAGGAAGCCTAAGTATAACTTGACGAGAATTTTAAACTACCTAAGCTCGACCTGACTCTGTCGATAAAAGCGCGGCGTTTACCCCCACTTTTTCGAGAGCCTTATCCCACTTTGTCTCAACAGATTCATTAAAAACTAAATCGAGGTCTGGATCTGCACTTAGCCAGGCATTTTCTTGTATTTCTTTATCAAGTTGTCCAGCGCCCCATCCTGCATAGCCAAGAGCAACAAGACTATTGCTAGGCCCTGTTCCAGCCGCTAATTCCTTAATTATTTCAAGTGATGCCGTCATTCCAATTTCATTATCTACTACTAGTGTATCCGCGGAGCTATACTCTGTGCTGTGTAAAATAAAGCCACGTCCTGTTTCCACAGGGCCCCCAAAGTATACATCTTTTATTTTATTTTGTACGCCCGCCACATTTGCAATCTCAAGCTGCTCCAGAATTTCTGAAAATGAAGGTGATTTCATCTTTCTGTTGATTATTAGGCCTAAGGCACCTTCAGCATTGTGTGCGCATATATAAATTACCGACCGAGCAAACCGAGGGTCGCCCATTGCTGGCATTGCTATCAGCAACTTCCCGGTTAAAAAGTGGTTTTCAATAGATATAATAACTATTCCTTTCTATGATTAAGTCACTATCTTAAATCAATAATTCTCCTAAAATTCTTAAAATTTTATTTTCTAATTACGAAGCGATAACAAACAGTTTTTACTAAAACATAAGTTAAGTTCATGTTCGAAACAAAAAAATCTGTAAGCCAGAGACTTTCAAGCGTATTTGTGGGGGCTGCAAAGGTCATTTTGACAGCTACAGTTTTTCTCCATTCAGCCTATTTTGCACTTGGATCACCAAACTCCAAATGGGTCAAAACAGACTTCGCTAAATTCAGAATAATAAGTGGCGTTGAAGATATAGGCAAGAAAACCAAAATACCTCTAGGACTTGAATTTTATCTTCTTGATGGATGGAAAATATACTGGCGGAATCCAGGAGACGCAGGATTTCCTCCTAGTTTTATAGAAACTAAGTCCGACAACTTAAAGGAAATTAAATGGCGTTGGCCTGCTCCGATGCGCTTCACACTTGATGGGTTGCAAAGTTTTGGTTACGGCGGCCACGTTGTTATACCGCTAACCGCCCATATAAAAAGCAATAAACAACCCTTTAATTTAAAAGCAACTTTAAACGCACTCGCATGTAGAGAAATCTGTGTTCCCTTAGAAGGAATTTTACAACTAAAACTTCCTAAGGGCTCTGGCACACTAAGTAATTTTTCAACAGTTTTAAAAAATTATGAGAAGTTAATACCTACGACGAGCAGCTGGCCAGGGTTTGCCTTAAAAAGCTCGCATCTTAAGGGAAAGACATTGACATTAGACATTAATTCATCTACGAGGCTAATTGAACCAGATGTTTTTTTCGAGACAACGAGTGACATCAGTTTTGGTAAACCTAGGGTCAAGTTATCTAGCGACCAAAAAAAAGCAGAACTAAAAGTTTTAGTTGAGTTTCCGGATGGAAGCATTCCCGCAGAATTTCCAGCGATTCTAACCTTCGTCGATAATGGGCGCTTTATAGAATTAAATGAAATTATTCGTCCAAGCATAGTATCCAAAAACAAGAATGCCCAATTTTTGGAAAACGGCAGCATTCCGATGACTATCTTCCTTATCGCTTTTCTTGGAGGCGTGATATTAAATTTTATGCCGTGCGTGCTTCCAGTTCTAATGATAAAGTTGTTGGATATATCAAGGGCTGTGGATCAAGATCGCGAATTAGTAAGGCTAGGTTTTCTAAGCTCAGCGATTGGGATAATAACATCGTTTTTCGCACTTGCTGTAATAGCAATTTTACTTAAAAACCTCGGCTTTTTTGTGACCTGGGGAATGCAGTTTCAACAACCAGTTTTTATAACGATATCATGCATACTCATATTAGCTTTTTCTGCGAGCCTTCTAGGCTGGTTTAAGTTTAAAGCACCAGATAAGGTTATGAATTACTTATCAAAACCAACACCCACCAGACATAATGAGGCAATTTGGCCAACAATGTCCCGCCACTTTTCTACCGGAGTGTTCGCTACAATACTTGCAACACCGTGCTCAGCACCATTGGTCGGAACAGCTTTAACCTTCGCTCTTGGAGGCGCAGCTCAAGAAATAATGATCATTTTTTTATTGATGGGTTTGGGTCTAGCTTTACCCTATCTATCCGTATCTGCATTCCCAGGTGCATTGACCATTATGCCGAAACCGGGGACTTGGATGCGAAAATTAGAGATTTTCCTCGCCATTTTACTATGCTTTACAGCTCTTTGGCTGCTAACGATACTATCTGAACAGATTTCCCTAGACCTTCTGCTACTTGTTATTGGCTTAATAGGTCTAGCAGCTCTAGCCATGTTTACTTCTAAAATATTTCAGCCTCACCTGCTCCTAAGTATATCAGCGATACTAGCTTTTTGTGCCGTGATCGCAAGTAACGGACCAAATTTCCTGCCAGAGCAAAATCGCTCATTGGTTGCAGGCGCCCTCCCCACAACCGGAGACTCGAACTTAAGCTGGAAAATTTTTGATGAAGAACAAATTTCTAAGTTCGTTAATGCTGGAAATACCGTCATTGTAGACATCAGTGCCGACTGGTGCATCACCTGTAAAGTAAACGAACAACTTTTTATCTCGAATGGCCTTATTGCCGACGCTTTAAAATCGGGAGAAATTATAGGAATGAAGGCAGATTGGACTAGTCCTAATGAAAAAATCGCCAATTACTTAATTTCATTTAACAGATACGGTATACCTTTCACTGTCGTCTATGGGCCGAGAGCTAGAACTGGAATAGTACTTCCGGAATTACTAAGTGCACCTGCTATCAAAGATGCCATAGACGCGGCCTCTTCCAATAAATAGCCTCTTAAAAAAGAAATTTTATATTTTGCTGAAATCTTACTATTATAGAAAAAGAATGTTTATAGTATGGGGATCCATAGATTGTGATTCCCACATTGCGGGCACCAGAGTTAATTTTAAAGTTACACTGAAGAAGGAAGCACAAGATGAGCATAAAAGCAGGCGACAGAATCCCTACCGGGACACTGAAACACAAAACATCTGATGGTGTAACCGATATCAGTACAGAGGAGCTTTTCTCCGGGAAAAAAGTTGTTGTTTTTGCAGTTCCTGGCGCGTTCACACCCACTTGTTCTGCAAAGCACTTACCCGGATTTGTCGCGAAAGCAGCTGAAATCAAAGCAAAAGGCGTCGACACAATTGCTTGCGTATCTGTAAACGATGCTTTTGTGATGGATGCTTGGGGTGTAGATCAGAATGCTGGAGATAAAGTAATGATGCTTGCTGATGGCAGTGCTATCTTCACAAAAGCGATAGGACAAGAGCTCGACAGAACCGAGGCCGGTATGGGAGTGAGGTCAGCCCGATATGCTATGATTGTCGAGGATGGCGTCGTGACAGAAATGCTAGCAGAAGAGCCAGGTGCGTTTGAAGTATCTAGCGCAGAATACGTATTGGGCAAACTGTAACAAGCTGTTTTACTTAACATTATTGACAAAAAAAGCCGCCGAGCTTCTGTCAGGCACTAATTTTCAAAACTATCTATTACCTGTTTGGAGATGGAATATGGGAAGCCTGCTTGGGCAAGAACCCTGAGGTCACGGCCTCTATTAGCTTCCCTGTCTTCTTTTTGTCGATAGGGGCCAAGGCGTCTACGTCTAGCCATTAAGAAGGCGGCTCTCAACTCTTCTTCCTCTCCTGATATGTCATCCAAAACCTGGCTAATGATGTGTCTTTCGAAACCCTTTGCCGCAAGCTTTCCTTTTATCATCTTTAATGAAGTTCCGCGCCGCAACAAAGAGGAACATAGATTTTCTGCCACTAAACTATCGTTCAATAATCCTGCTTTTGTAAATCTGTCAACAATTTCGCTAATCCATTCGTTAACTTCTACCGACCGTTCTTCTAAATCACCTTCCATTCTCGTAACTTTTCGTTTTAAAACTAACTTGAATTTATTTGTCGAGGCAGCGTAACGCTCCAGATAGCGAATACCGGCCTTTCTTAATGTTTCAAAATTCAGAACCTGCTTTGGCACCCCGTTTCCAATCCTAGCCGCACACACCTCAGTTTTAAGTTATAAATAGAGTTACTTACTGTTAGATATTCGCACAAACCATTTTTTAATCCGTTTCGGTAAAATTTGTTGTTCGCTTTAGTGTTCCAAGATAATAATATTGGTTGAATTTTAGTGATATTCTAAATTATGAAGAAAAGCTATGCTGACACAATCAATGTTTCCTGAATTAGCTACACCGTTAATCCGGTCTACGGGAATATTGGCGAGCCAAACCTTAGTAGAAATGGCAACAGCAGGAAAAATATCATCTGATCTTTCTATAACAGATTCGCAAATTCAACCAGCGAGTCTTGATCTAAGGCTAGGAGCTGTTGCTTATAGAGTTCAGGCAAGTTTTCTTCCCGGTCCAAGCTCGACCGTCCTGAACAAACTCAAAACGCTTGAAATGCATCAATTCTCTCTAATTGATGGAGCCGTTTTAGAAAAAGGTTGCGTCTACATTGTACCACTTCAAGAGACGTTAAACCTGAATTCTAGTGTCTCAGGAACGGCAAACCCAAAAAGTTCTACGGGTCGAATTGACGTATTTACTCGACTGCTAACAGACTTTACATCCGAGTTTGAAACGGTTCAGGCAGGTTATCAAGGACCCTTATATGCCGAAATTAGCCCGCGAACCTTCAGTATTGTTGTGCGAGAAGGTTCAACTCTAAACCAAGTTAGATTTCGTCGAGGCACACCAGCTGCAGCGGACGCTACTATGAGACGCCTCCAAGAAACAGAGGGTCTAGTAAATAAAAATGATGGGCCTATTGATATAAAAAATGGTGTAGCAATTAGTGTTGACTTATCTGGCAATACAGAGGATGGCTTGGTCGGATATAAGGCGAAACAGCATACATCCTTAGTCGATGTGGATAAAATTGGCCAATGTAAAATAAAGGATTATTGGGATCCTGTGTACAAATCCCCAAATGAAAATGGCAGGTTGATACTTAACCCCGATGAATTCTATATCCTAATGTCAAAAGAATATGTCACTGTCCCGCTAGATTATGCTGCTGAAATGCGAGCATACGACACCAAAGTTGGGGAATTTCGAGTGCACTACGCGGGCTTTTTTGATCCTGGGTTTGGTCACGCCGAAAGTGGCGGTCAAGGGACACGGGCTGTTCTTGAAGTTAGATCGCATGACGTACCATTTCTTATCGAAGATGGGCAGACAGTATGCCGATTGATTTATGAACAAATGACGCAAATACCGGAGAAAATTTATGGTGCGCGTGGGATTGGTTCTAACTATCAAGGTCAAGCATTAAAGCTTTCAAAGCATTTTAAAGTCTAAACGGCTTTGCAGTTTATTTGTATATCTAACGTGGGCATTTAATCTAACATCTGCATCTGGTCATTGAATCTAAACTTCAACAATCATTGCAACTACTATTGATTAGAATGAATTAACCCTTTAATTTCCTGATTTTGGAAAAGGTTAATTTG
>Ga0160422_10000828_pt1 | contig 19023 bp, 25 predicted proteins | sample Fk160mmetaG_FD_108192 | JGI IMG/M metagenome (GOLD analysis project Ga0160422, IMG submission 108192) | Marine microbial communities from the Central Pacific Ocean - Fk160115 60m metaG | ecosystem: Environmental > Aquatic > Marine > Oceanic > Photic zone | place: The Central Pacific Ocean... | reverse complement strand
TTTTGTCTATTTCGTAAACTACTTTTTTAATTTTTGCATCATTAGAATTTGAGTTTGGTACTTTAAATAAATTTGATTTATCTATCATTATTTAACGTGATTATTTATATAATAATATTAATGCTATTAATAGTTTGGATACTCTAAATTCAAAATTAAATAATGATATAGGCATATTAATTTGTGGTCATGGGAGTAGAAATAAACTTGCACTAGAAGAATTTAAATATTTGACAAAATGCATACAAAAAAGATTCCCTTTATTTAATGTTGAATATGGGTTTTTAGAATTTGCAAAACCTTCACTAATTGATGGTTTAGAAAAATTAAAAATAAAATCTGTAAAGAGAATTATTGCAATTCCAGCAATGTTATTTGCCGCTGGACATGTTAAAAATGATATTCCAAGTGTTTTAATGACCTACGCTAACAAAAATGGTATTGAAATTAATTATGGGAGAGAACTAGGTATTAATAATTTAATGATAAGTGCAGCCTGTGAGAGAGTTAGAGAAGTATTCAAAGAAAATACAAATCTTGTACCGTCTGAATCAGTTTTAGTTGTTGTTGGTAGAGGATCTTCTGATCCAGATGCTAATTCAAACGTCGCAAAAATAACAAGGATGATTGTAGAAGGAGTAGGACTTGGATGGGGTGAAACAGTTTTTTCTGGAGTTACTTTTCCCTTGGTAGAACCAGGTTTAAATCACGTTGTCAAACTTGGATATAAAAATATAATTTTGTTCCCATATTTTCTTTTTACAGGAGTTTTAGTAAGTAGGATAAAAAGGCAAAAAGATTCGGTCGCAGGAGTAAATCCAAATGTTTCCTTCTTTGATGCGAAATATCTGTCTTCCCATCCTCGAGTAATTGATACTTTTGTTGAGAGAATAAATGAAATATTAAAAAATGAAGATAACTCTTCTCCAAACTGCTCTTTATGTAAATATAGGTCTAATCTTTTTGGTTTTGAAAATGAAGTTGGCCTCATACAAGAGAGTCATCATGATCATGTTGAGGGATTAGGAATTAGTTGTGAACTTTGTGAGGCAGAATGTAGTGGAGCTTGTGAAATTGAAATAATTTCCTCTTATTCAACCCAAAAAGATCTATCGAAAAAAAATATTTCTGATAAAAGTGATATTTCTCATAAGAATGATCATCATCCTCATCATCATCATGAAGTTTACCCAAATGCCAACCATCCTTTAGGGCCTGTAACCCTTCAATCGGCAAATAAAGTTAAACATTAAGAAATTCAGTTGAATTTTACTGAATCATCTGTCTCTTTCTTACTCGTGTCTTAATAGACTTATCGCATATAAGTATTACTTATCATTAGTAGTAAATTATTTATTAAATGTTTTTCCACAATAAAAGTTTATTTTTCCACGTCCATATCCACAATGATCCTGTAATTGATTGATTTTATGAAGATACTTTCACTTCCTAATTATTGTTGACATTTTAAAATTTTATTATCTAAAAATTTTAATTTTATAATCTAGATTTATAATCAAATCTATAACATGAGTCTCATTTAATAATTAGCTCTTGTCCTGTTTTGACAGTATTTGAAAAATATATAATTATTGATTTTGTAAATAGAAATTATTTAAATGGATCTTAGTACTTTTCAAAAAAATATTAAAAATACCTATTCATATGAATCAAAAGCTTCTGTCTCTCTGGAAACAGAATTGTCTGAAAGTTTATATCAAAATATGAAGGATTTTGTTATTAAAAATCCTAAATGGGATCAATATCAACTTATAAATTCAGCAATTGCTACTTTTTTAGTTCAAAATGGATGTGGCGATAGTAAAGTTACAGAAATATATTTAAATCAGCTTTTTAATCCCTAAACAAGTTCTTCTGCTCAAAGCCATCATAGTTAATGTAGGACTTTGCCATGAAGAAGTTGGCCAGGAAGCTCCATCTAAAACAAAAACATTCTTACATCTCCAAAGACGATTCCACTTATTCAAAACACTGTCATCCTCGTTTAAACCCATAGGTGCTCCTCCTACTTCATGTATGTAGTAACCAGGAGGAGGTATATTCCCAGATAGAGCAATAGAATTTTTTTCAAGCAAATTTAAAAGTGGAATTTTTAATAGACTTCTTAAATTCTTAATTTCTCCACCAGAACAATCAATTGCTTTCTCCATAGTATTTGACATATGTTTTATCATTTTATATTCATTATCACTCCATTCAAATTCAATATGAGGGACGGGAATATCCCATTCATCAGTTTGATTAGAAAGCATAACCCTATTCTCTTTGCGTGGTAATACTTCACCATGCGATATGAGAAAGCCAATAGATTCATTCTCTTCTCTCTTTAGGAAAGAAGGGATACCTAACCTATCAATAGCACCCCAAATACCATAACCTCTTAAGAAGTCAATATCTTTAGTGTTTGGTAGTTGTGTTCCAAATGGAATAAAAAAGCTACCGGCGCCTGAGAGGGAAGATTGATCAAATAATTTCTTTGATGATTTACCTAAATGTGGAATAGAAAAAAATTTACTTATAGAAACATGATCCATAAGATATCTTCCAAGTTTTCCTGAAGTATCAATGAATCCTGAATCACACGATTCTTTTTCTGAATTTAAGAGAATTCTAAGAGTTGAAATTGTAGATGCGCATAATAAAATTAATTCGCAATTTAAATCTCTTTTTAATCCATTAATGGTATTAATTATTCTTATTTTTGTAGCCTTTTCAGTTTCTTTATTTGTTTGAAATGACTCTACCAAATGATTAGGTAGTATTTGTACGTTTCCTGTATTAAGAGCCATTTTAAGTGTACTTCCTAAGCTTGAAGATTTTGGCCAGTTTTTTCCCTTAAAGGATGCATTTCTATCAAATCCTCTGGACTGCATAAAAGGATAGTTTAATTCTGACTTTATTTTGTTGCCAAAAATTACTTCACTCTCTGTGAGTGGCACTTCACCAATATAATGCCCATTAGGAACTTGTTTAAAATTATCTTTTTTACCAAATATTTTGGAAGATTTCTCTACAAAGTCATAATGAGGAGATAATTCATCATAAGTTATTGGCCAATTTGATCCAAATCCATCTCTATTAGCTGGTTTAAAATCGCTGGGAGCAAATCTTAATGTAATTCCTCCCCAGGTAAGAGATCTTCCACCAACTTGTTTACCTTGAGTCCAAAGAAAAGGTTTATTTTTGGGGTAAGTATAAGGATATTTATTTTCATTGCCATATAAGTCTGGATTGTTTTTCCAATATCCTGGATGTTGAATTTGATTTTTATGTTTTTTTGATATTAATCCAGAAGTTCTTTTAAAAGTATCAAATGGCTCACTAGAGCTAGCTTTCTCTCTTCTGATAAAGGGTCCAGCTTCTATCATCAGAACCTTAATACCTTGTTTGGCTAATGTAAGAGCAGCTATCCCTCCGGTTGCACCTGTTCCAACAATTATTGCATCGTATGGATTTAAATCCAAAATTTTTCTGATTTTTTTTATTGATACAATATAGCACTACTTAAAATACAAACTTCAAGAATTGTTCAATAGAAGTTAGAATTGCTTTAGTCCTTTTAAAGATTAAAATGAGATTGGTTATTCTCTTTTCTTTAACCATTAGTCTTTTCTTACCAAGAGCCTCATTCGCTGCGTTAGATTATGGAAAACAATCACTATTAGGTGTAGACTTTTCAGGATCTGATTTACAAGGCGCTACTTTCTATTTAACTGATTTGCAGGATGCAAATCTTTCAGACTGCAATTTAGAAGGAGCTAGTTTATATGGAGCTAAGCTAAAAAATACAGATTTAAGTAATTCAAACTTGAGAGAAGTTACTTTAGACTCAGCAAATCTTGAAGGTACAGATTTAACTAATACTAATTTAGAAGACTCTTTTGCTTTCAGTGCTCAGTTTCAAGATGTCAAAATATATGGAGCAGATTTTACAAATGTATATCTTACAAAAGATGTTTTAAGAGAGTTTTGTAAAAAAGCAGAAGGAGTAAATTCTTTTACAAATAGAAAAACAATAGATACTTTAGATTGTGAATGAATTTAATTTACTGCATAATTGATTTTTTTCTTTATAATTCTATGTTTATAAATAGATCTTCCTACGGGCCACCCAAGAGTATGTAAGTGTCTTATTAATAATTCTGTATATTTATAATATTTATTATTTAAAATTAAGAGCCCTAGTTCCTCTAATGTTCTTTTTAAGATTTTTAGCTCTTTTAACGATCCTTTTTTTTTGTCGAGCAAAATCAATTTTTCATGTATTAATTTATTTTCAAGAATTTTATTACTTTGAGTGAATCCAACTTCAATTAGATTTGAATTATCACAATAAAGTGTATAAATAAAACCATCTTTTAAATCATTTTTTTTAAATATAAACCTCTTAATAAGTGGGAAATTTTTAAAAATTTTATAACTTTTTGTTGGAAATTTTTTCAACATAAATTTAATTTTTATTTTGGGCAGACTCATATTTTTCAAGCAAATTATTAACTTCTGCTAAAGCTATTCTCTTTTTGCAAGCAGAATCATATCTGCTAGTAGCAATTGAAGGTATGCTACCTTTACTTTTAATCTCTCTTAAACCCGTTTCAAGGCATTGAAATGCGACACTTGACAAGTCTCTGCCTTCAGCGGCTGCCCATACTTTTAAAAGATAATTAATATTCGATGGAACTGAGATTTGCAACTTATTTGAGTTTGAAGTATTTAAAGAAATATTATCTAGGCTTATTTCCTTTGAAGAAAGATTTTCTTTTACTTTTTTCTTAAGATTTTTTACTTTTCCAAAGATATCTTCTTTATTTTGAAGTCCTCTCTCTAATTCAAATAATTCTTCCTCTGTATCAATAAGGGCTTCCAACGCCCACTTGGCATCCTCTTCTTGAAGAGATGTACTTTTAAGCCATTCTTCTCTGTAATAAGACCAATTCTTGAACATAATTTAGTTTCAATAAATATATCTTAATAGTATCTATTTGGATTGTCTACAGATTGTAAATGAATTGTTTTTAGATTAATTAGATAGTTTGTATAGTATTTGTAATAAGAATCTGTTTGAATTTTAAAAATTTTTAATTAGAAATTTTAATTCTATAAATATCTAATTAAAAGGTTAATATTAACAAAAGGCTTCAAACTTAATTGATTTCAATCTTACAAAGAATTTCCTCTATTCTCATATACACTATCCCTTTAAAGGCTGTTTTACCTTTTGGCTCAATTTTATTTTATAAATTTGCTTATTTAAAAATAATCTTATATCTTACGTTGCCAATCGCAATAATTGAAAATAACCTTCCTTTTGGAAGTTTATTATTATTTCTAATCCTATTCGCAGGAGTTGTAAGAAATTCAAATGTACCTTACTTTGTTAGATTCAATTGCTGTCAGGCTTTACTTTTAGATATAGCTCTAATTTTGTTCTCATATTTATTGAGGGTTGCCCCTATAGCTGAATTCGGTTTATTTTTATTTATTTTAACTTTAGCAATATTTATATTTTGTCTAATACAGTGTATATCTGGCATTGAACCAGAACTACCATTAATTAGTAAATCAGCGAGAATGCAAATATACTAAATATTTATTTATTGATAAAAAAATTTAAATTCTATTTCTTAAAAATTTTTTTTGATCTGTTTAATACAAAATAAAAGGCTAAAACACTTATAGTTCCTGAAGGACCTATAAAAATATGCCAAATTTGATTAGCACTTATTGAAAGTTTTATCCCCAAAAATGTAGTTAAAAATATTCCAAAAATTGGGTAAGCGATAAATATCCAGTCTTTGAACTTTTTTTGCCAATTAATAATCAGGAAAATACTTATTAAAACTTGAAAAACTAGTGTTAAAGATTTACCAAAAATCCAATAAGAAACTATTGCTAATATACAAGATAGTAGATTTGAAAATATTAGTGCTTTATTCTTTATTATTGATACAGATAAAAATGTTAAACCTATTGATAGAAATGAATAAAAAAGCCAATTAAATAAGGAAGAATGATCTATATATATCCATTTAGTTTGAGTATGATCTATCATCTCAAACATAGAAGCTAATCCTAATGAAACAAAACCCCAAGAAATTAATTTTGAATTTTTTATGTGATTAAATTTATTAATAGATTTTACTCCTATAAAAATTGGAATCAGTATTGCTTGTATATGTGCTAGAAAAATAATCAAATTAAAAGTCATTTATTTATTTTTGATATCCAATTTTAATTAGATTTATTTTAATTATTTTAATTAATTAATTATTAAAATTAAAAATTCTTTCTTTAATAAAATAAATATAATTCTAAAGATTTATCTATGAATAAAAATGTCAACGCATAATAATTTCTATTAATATTTATAATTATATTTAAAACAATTCTATGGATGCTAAGGAAGCCATTTTTGTTAGAAGAACAATCCATTTTTTTGAAAATAAAAAAGTAAGTGAAAATATAATTAGAGATTCTATTGAAGCAGCTAATCAAGCCCCATGTCATAGATTCACTTTCCCATGGAGATTTTACTCTGTGAGTCTTAAAACGAGAATGCAAATTTTAGATTTAGCGATAGAAATTAAATCATATAAAAAACAAGTTGACGAAAATGTAGAAAATATAATTAGGGAAAAATTTCTTAATCCTTCACATCTTTTAATTACAAGTCAGATATTAAATAAAGATCTAACTATTCAAAAAGAAGATTATGCAGCTTGTTCTTGTGCGATTCAAAACCTTTGTATTTCATTAGCTTCTGATGGTGTTTTTACAAAGTGGTCTACTGGAGCAATAACAAAAAATCCTAAGACTTACGAGATCATTGATATAAATTCTCAGGTGGAAGAGATTATTGGTTTTATATGGATTGGTTATGGCAAAAGCTTACCCAAAATAACTAGACCCTTATTTGATCAAATCTATAAAGAGATTTAAAATAGAATTCATTAAATTATTTTAAATTTCTTTAAATTTTTACCGTTTGAAAATGACTCAAAATCAAAACGATTACAAAGAAAACTTTATGATAGGTCCTATTTTTGAGAATGTTATTGTTTCCCAATGTAGGGAAATGAAAAAATTATTAGGGTGCGAGGATAGTTACATAAGAGAATTTTTAATAAAATTAGCTGATAAATATTTTTTGTAATATAGTATTGTTGTAAGATCTTTTAATTTTGTAAATACTTTTAAGATTCTCATTCTTTTCAAAAATCTAAAAAATGTGCATTTGTGTTAATTGTAAATGGGTAGATAGATGCAAAACTTACCATGATGTAGAGGAAAAACATGAAGCAGACCATCTTAGTTTAACTCCTGATTTGGAGGCTAAAAATCCATTCATTCATGTAAGCTTGGTTGAGGAATCTAAAGGTGAATTTACTATGGAATGGGATGTAAGATCTTGTTCTAGCTTTTATGAAGAAATAGGTAAATGGTCAAAATTAAGACCTGGATTAGAAATACCTGCTTAAATTATTAATATAAAATAGAATTTTTATAATCTTGAGAATCAAATGAGAAAATTTTTTTAACAATAAACACCATAAATTGTAAATTAAATTATTTAAGAGTATAAATACCTAGTTAGAATGATATAAAAATTGTATTTCATTCTAAGACCATTGAAAGTTTTTTTTAATACTGCTTATAAACCTATTGAAGGCTTTTTAGAAAACCTTGAAGAAGTAATGAAAATGGAAAAAATTATGGATGTTTCTAATGACAATTGGCGCAAAAATAATGAAAAAATTCCTTTATGGTTTTATCAAATGATCGTCTCAATGGGTATATCTGTATGTTTAGGATTTCTATTAATATTAGTTGGAAGTCTGTAAATTGTGTCTAAATAAAAGAGAGACAATATTTTGGAAATTATAAATTCAGAGATAATTAAAGAATTTAGTCATTTTATGTCATTTAATTTTACATATTTATTTATCAGTATGATTTGTTTGATGATATCTTTAATTTTAATAAAAAATTTATTTAAAAATTAATTCTTATTAGAATTTCTTTTAAAATTATTTCCTCTTTAATTATGAGATAAGATATACAATCTTTATAAAATTTTAATAGTAGGTAATGATAAATTTGATTCTCACATTTTTTACAATTTAGTTAATTTATATTTTTATATATAAAAATGTTTGAAGCTATTATTTATTTATTACAAGGTAAAACAGAAGAGAATGAGAAATATAAGCAGTAAGATTTAAATATTCAAAATCTGATTCCTAATTCTCCCAAACAATATTATGGTCTACATATTAAAGGCTTTCTTACATTCTCAGCAGTAAGGTAATCAGCCAATTTAATTGATATAGCGATGACAGTTAGGCCATGGCCTATGCTTGGGCAGCTTGGAAAAATACTAGCATCAGAAATATATAAATTATCAATATCATGTGATTTGCAATTTTTATCAACTACTGAAAATATAGGATCATTACCCATTTTGCATGTTCCACAGGCGTAACCAACTATACTTAAAGGTGCTAATCCCCTTGGATGAGCAGGAGTCCTAGTAATCGATGTTGAAAGGGGATTTTTTTCCATACTTTTAAGTGTATCTAACCATCTATATACAAGTCGATCATGAGCTTCTAGGTTGTTATGTAGATAATTAATTTTAATTTTATTATTCTGAATAGTTACTTCGTTCTCTTTATCAGGTAATACTTCAGTCATTGCCCACCAAGAAATTGACCTCTTTGCTAATCGTTTTAAACCAAAGTCTGGGATCACTTTAGTAATTAAGGATAGTACGGGGGGAGATTCAGCAAAAAAGGCATCTCTCAAAACACCACCTCCTGTTTGTACGTGCCCGAGGGGAAAGTTAACATTTTTGTCTCCAAAATAAAAATCATTTATTCCTAAAGATTTTGCAAAATATCCGCTTGTGGTGCTATTAGCCCTCTGTAAGATGCATGTCATTTGCAAATTCATTAAATTCTTCCCAACCAATCTAGAACTATTACTCAAACCATTAGGATGTAATGAGGATTTTGAATTTAACAGAATAATAGGCGTATTAATTGCACCAGCCGCGAGAATTACAATGTCTGAGGAGAAGAACCAAGTATCTTCACCAATTATTGCTTCAACTCCCTTAATTGATTTTCCAGATGAATTTACATCTAACTTTGAAACTTTAGCGTTAGTTTTTATTCTCAAAAAGTCTTGATTAGAATTATAAATTCCATATAACTGGGCATCTCCTTTTTGAAACATAGAACAATTTTCAAAATTAATATCTTGTGATTGATCTGGCCAACTAATAGGCAAATAATATGGATTACATCCCTCTTGTTTTAAAACATTTTCAATTTCTTTGAAAATTGGATCAATTGGTTTTGGAGGATTATCATATTCCAAAGAGCGAGTAGGTTCTGTTTTATCTATACCATGTAAACCTTTCACCTTATACATTTTTTCTGCAATTGAATAATATGGCTCTAGATCACTATATGAAATTGGCCAAGAGGGAGAGATACCCTCTTGGAGCTCCATTTCTTCAAAATCTTCGACCCTCATCCTTTGTAATACTGACCCCCAAATTTTTGTATTACCTCCAAGAGCATAAACTGTTTGAGGAGAAAATGGATCACCGTCAGGTCCGAGCCAATTTTCTCCTTTTGGATGATATCTAGTTTTTCTAAATAAATCTGTACCTGAAATATTTGTATCTTCTGGAGGAAGCTGACCTCCTCGCTCTAGTAGTAGGACCCATTTACCTTTTTTTGATAATTGATGTGCTAAAGTCGCTCCGCTTGCACCTCCACCTACTACTATAAAATCATAATGATGATCATCTATTAGCATAAGGCAATTAAATAATTATCAAAACATTGATTTATTATTTTACTAAATTTATTGCCACAAATAAATAAGAACAAATAAAATTATCCATATAACATCAACAAAATGCCAAAATAGACTAACAGATTCAACTCCCATTTCTCCTCTCTGGTAATTATTTGGTAAAAAAGATCTATACAGCATTAATCCCATTAACAAAATACCAGTAATAACATGAAGTCCGTGAAAACCTGTAAGTAAGTAAAACATACCTCCAAAGACTCCGCTTTGTAAGCTAAATGAAAGTTCAGACCATTCAATATATTGTCCATAAACAAAATAACTTCCCATCAACATAGTTATGAACCATATAGATCTAAATCCCCATAAATTTTTTTTATGAAGAGATTTCTCCGCAAAATAAATAACAAAACTTGATGATACTAAGATAACTGTATTTATTAGTGGTTCTTTTACTGCGATTCCGTCAATACCCTCTGGGTACCATACTGGAGCTGTTACTTTAAGAATTCCATAACCAACAAAAAAAGCAAAAAATATGATACTTTCTGAGCATAGAAAAATTATAAAACCAGTCATGTTATGGCCATCATGTTTGACATGACCAGGGTTATGATTGATAGTTGGATTTTTATTTTCGGAGAGCATTTTTTAATGTTTTTTAAAAGATTTATCTATATAAAATTGTTCATCCTGAACAAAGGGTTTATCAAGACCATAACAATAAGGTTCATTTAACACAGTTGGAATATCATCTTCAAAGTTTTCATGTGGTGGAGGTGATGGTAGAAGCCATTCTAATCCAATTGCTCTCCATGGATTTGGAGGAGCGGCTTTACCTCTTACCCAAGAGCTAACCATATTGAGAATAAAAGGTATTGATGCAACTCCAAGAATAAATGCGCCAATACTTGCAATTACATTCCAAATAGCAAATTCTGGATCATATGATGCAACTCTTCTAGGCATGCCTAACAATCCTGCCCAATGAAGTGGCAACCAATTTAAGGTGGCACCAACAAAAGTGAGTGCGAAATGAACTTTCCCTAATCCCTCATAAAACATCCTCCCAGTAAATTTTGGGAACCAATGATAGATCCCTGCGAAAATTCCAAAAGCGATTGTATTAAAGATAATGTAATGAAAATGCGCGACAACAAAGTATGTATTCCCAACATGTATATCAACTGGAACTGTTGCGAGCATTACGCCAGTAATGCCTCCAAAAATAAAATTAAATAGTCCTCCTAAACAAAAAAGCATTGGTGTACTTAATCTAAGATTACCGCCCCACAAAGTTGCAATCCATGCAAATACTTTTACACCTGTAGGTACAGCTATAAGCATAGTAGTGAACATAAAAAGATTTCTCATCCACATCGGTGTGCCTGTATAAAACATGTGGTGCACCCATACAACAAGAGAGAGTATCGTTATTCCAAATGAGGCAACTGCAACAAATTTATATCCAAAAAGTGGTTTTCTTGCGTAAACGGGAAAAAGTTCTGAAAAAATACCAAAAACTGGAAGAACCATCACATAAACAGCTGGATGTGAATAGAACCAAAAGAAGTGTTGAAATAAGACAGGATCACCACCTCCTTCAATCCTAAAAAAACTTGTTCCAAATGAAAGATCGAAGAAAAGCATAATTGCACCACCAGTAAGTGCTGGTAAGCCAAGTAATTGAAGCAATTGAGCAGCTAAAACAGTCCAGATAAAAATTGGCATTTTAAAGAAACCCATGCCAGGTGCCCTCATCCTTATGATTGTTGTGACAAAGTTAACCGCACCCATAATCGATGAAATTCCTGATAATGAAATAGCTGTAATCCAAAGCATTTCACCGTTTATCATCTTCCCGAGCGGATTTTGAATACTAATGGGAGGATACGACCACCATCCTGAAGAAGCTGGTCCTCCTGGTACAAAGAAACTTAAAAGTAAAATTATTGAGAAAACTGGTACAAGCCAAAATGCTAAAGCATTAAGTTTTGGGAAGGCCATATCGGGAGCCCCAATCATTGGAGGAACAAGTAGATTAGTCAATCCACTTAACATCGGGAAAAGGAACAAAAATAACATTACTGTTCCATGCATCGTATAAAGGCCGTTATAGACTGTTGGATCAAATAAATCTGATGGAGGTGTTATTAATTCTCCTCGGACTAGCATGCCTAAAAGGCCACCAAGTAGTAAAAAAAATAAGGCTGTAACTATATATTGAATCCCAATGACTTTGGCATCCGTATTAAAACTAAAAAATCTTTTCCAATCATTTGGCCCCCTTGGATAAGGATTTTTAGATTTAACTAATCTTTGATCATAATTAATAATTGTCATTGTTTTAACTATCCATCATGAGGTCTATCTTCTAAACCTACGTCTTGAACTTTTGGAGCAGGAGCGGGCTCAACAGTAGCCCAACCCCTATTACCATTTTTTAGCCTTTTATCGTATAAACGACCTGCAGGATTTAATCCATTTTGAAGTTCTTTTTTTACAGTCTCACTAATCCATTTATTAAATACATCCTCTGATTCAACAATTACATTCGTTTGATTTTGAGAAAAATAAGCACCACTAAACATAGCATCTCTCAATCTAAAGACACCTTTTCTTATAGGTGTAAGAGAATATGTGATAACACTTCCAGGAATAATATCTTGCTTTAACCTAAATGCTGGGATGTAAAAGCTATGAATCACATCATCTGTAATTAATCTGAAGTTCGTTCTTTTATTAATTGGGAGATGTAATTCAGAACTATGAATTCCATTAGGATAAATAAATTCCCAGTTCCATTGTCTAGAAATTACATCAATTGGACCAAAATCAAAAGGCTTTTTCTCCTCAATAAAAGGTGCTTCTTCACCAAAGTTATATTTTGTTTTTGATCCTAAATTTTCAAGCTTATAATTTACCTTAGTAGCAAAAGTAGCAATCGCTAAAACTAAAATTAAAGGAATTATTGTCCAAATAACTTCTAATTTGACATTCCCTTCAATGGGGGCTCCGTTACTTTCGTCATATTTGGGTGCTCTATTAAATATTAAAATCCAAGCCATAGTTCCAGTACATCCCAAAAATATAAAAGTTCCTATAGTTGTTTCAAATGCAAAAAGATTATCAACATAATTTGCAGCTTCTGAGGCTTGAACCGGCAACCAATTGTAAGACCAATAGCCCATTAATAAACTTATTAAACTGTTAATGCAAACAGCAGAAATTATTATGAAAATTGTTAAATATTTTTTACTATTATTTTTTTTTATTTTTGTATTCATTGGAAAATTTGATTAAGGTCTTCTCCTCTAACAAGTAGTTGGTCTGCCGTTATATGTACTCCAAAATCACTAGCTAGCCAAGCCCCAAGACTTCCATGTAAGCCCATAATTAATAAGATTATGGAGCCTAAGAATATATATGACCAGGAGACTTGTCTTCCATAATCTTTTCTAAAAACAAATCTTTGGTATCCTCTCCAAATTGTCATAGAAATCATTACTAGTAATATTGCTACCCCACCTACAGCATGCCAAAGCATTGTTGAAATTGCATTTTGACCAAGAATACTCTTAACTTCAGGAATCGGAACTGCTAATAACATTTCAAAAAAACCAGTAGCCACGGTGAAAAATGTTATAAATGAGGCCGCCAGAACGTTATACCATCCAACATCATGGAAACCTACTCTAGTAACAGGGAAGGCAAGAAATCTAAAGATTCTTTTTTCAAAAGGATAAAATGCTCCAGCGATATCAAATGCAATGCCTATGGCAAATAATCCAATTGTAAGATGAACAAGGTTTGGGTGAATTGGAATTTTGTATGGCAAATCATTTGGCCCCAATTTATCTGAAATATCACTAATCGGAGATTTTATTACAATTAGAAAAAATGAGTAAATATTTGCGAAAACATTAAGCAGCGAGTTATTGATGTTTTGAAAATTCATTATAGAATTCCCTCCCTTACCGCTTCAACTACAGGAACTGTATGTAATCCATAAATCCAAACAAGCATATCTCCTAAATAAACTTGCGTACATACCAAAACAGCAAGAATAACATCAACAAAGATAAATCCTTTTGATAAAACTTGAGGATTAGTTTGCCTTGAAACATATCTCCAACCTGAAATAACTGAAAGGACACCTGCCAAAGACCAACCTATTGTGCTGTGATAATTTAATACGTCTCTTGATACTCCGTATGGATTACTCAATCCCGCTTCAATTTGTCCAAAAACTATAGCAATAAAAATTGCAATAGTAGCTACAATGAGATTTAAAAAACTTACTTCAAATAAATTTGGTTTCTTAAAAATTATTCCAACAAAATCAAAAACTACTGCTCCTAATGCCATAGCAATTACAAAATGGACCACAATAGGATGTATAACATCAATCCAAGGTAGATTTTTTTCATTTAGAGGAGGAAGTAAACTAGAAATTATTGGATATACATCTCTTAATCCATTAACTATATAACTAAATGTTGTGTGGATCATGTTAAACAAATATTATCGCTATAAAGTAAAAACCCTCTATCTCAAATTTATATATAAATTTTTATATGAGCAATATAATTACAATTAGTTTTATAAGTATTTCTCATGATGTACATTTTTACCAAAAAGAATGTTCAAATATTTTGTTTAAGAGTTGTAAAAGTCACTTATCATTAAACTAATATCAGCTATAAATAAGTAAATAATTAATTTAAATGTTAAATAGTTATATTGATATTTTTCTTACAGCTATTGGAATAGTGATATATTTTTATGGTTTAAAGAAATTGCTTCTTAACCAAACAAAGAGTATTTAATAAAGATATTTATTATTATTAATTACCACTTTCGCCAAATGGGTAAGAAGGACTAGTATCTTGCTTTTTTATTTTAATACCCCTCAGATCTTTATTTTCTATTGACTTGAGTTCGTTTCCTGTGAATTCGTAGCCTAAATTCTGTGCGATTTCAGCTATTTCATTAGCTGTAGCAACTTTTGATACTTTTTCATAAAGATTCTTATCTCTTTTTATTTCTTGGAGAAAATTCTTTAGTTGATCTAACGACAATTTTTTATTTTATTTTAAATTTTAACTAAATTTTAATCAAAAAGGCTAAGTTTGCTATTAATTTTATTTTTTTAGTTTTATTTTATTTCAATTAAACGAATGATAAGGATAAAACTTTTTAACTAATAAATTTTTCAATACCATATTTGTTTGTATACCAAAAAAACCATAAAGCCACACTTCCATTAAGTAATACAGTGAGTGATATTGAAATTATTAAAAATTTCTTTCCAACACCATTTTGACTTTTAATAAAATTATTATTAGATTTTTTTTGTTCAATCATAAGGATTATGAATTTAAATTCTTTAATTACTAATACTCTAATTAATTATTCATTTTAATTCACTAAAAATTATATTAATAATAATATTTAAAAAGTATTATTCACATAAAAAATAAATTTCTTCGCTAATTTAAATTTATGAATTCATTTAGTTTATGAAAAATTTATTTATTTTTGTTTTACTCTTAATTGGATTAATTAAACCATCTCCTTCAATGGCTTCTCATATTGAATTAAAACCTTGCGTTCAAATATCTCACTGTGTAAGAGAAGAGTTGAATGTTGAAAAAATAAATTCACCTTATGAAAAAGTAAAAACTATCGTTCAAAATATTCCTAGGACGGAAATAGTAGAGTCAGATGGAGACTATTTGCATGCAGAAGTAACTAGTAAAATTATGAAATATATTGATGATTTAGAAATAACTTTTTTACCAGAAGATAATAACTTAATAATCAGATCAGAGTCTAGAGTTGGAGATGGAGATTTTGGAGTGAATCGTAAAAGAGTTAATTTGATAACAAATAAAATTTTTGATAAATAAATATTAACTTCTTATCTGTTTAAGCATTTCTTCCTCACTAATATCTTCTTTAACTTCTTCTTTAATTTCTTCTGGCCAAGCAATATCAAATCTTGAGGTCTCCAATGTTTCAAAAATTTCTTCCGGATTTGCTCTGTTAATTTTTTTTCTTCTAATAAATATGTGATCAACTCTTAATTTATCATCTGGTGTAACAGTTCTTTCTAATTCTATAACTTCTGTGAAAGGTGATGTTTTAAGTTCTTCTACTGGAACAACTTTTTTAACTGGTTTTGGTTTTGGCATGAATTTATTAATATAAAAATTTTACTTTAATTATAATATCTGCCTTTATTCAATTTCGTAAAATTATTTTTTATTTTTAAAAATATTTTAATTTAAAATAATTCATTAGTTTTTTGGGAATGTTCATAAATATCAAAATTTCTGATGAATTATTTTGATGATTATTTAAATCCTGTTTATCTTAAAGCTTAATAAAATAATAAATTTTTTTGTTAAATTTAAAATCATTAGATATCTAAACTTCTGAAATATTTATAAATACTAGACTCTATAGTTATTTCTAAAGTAAGAATTTAACCTGATAATTAAAAAAACTAATTTTTTGTAAATGCTAATAAACTTTTCATAATAAATATTTTTGTATATGTTTTGCTTAAGGACATTAGATCTAAATGGAAAAGTGGCAATTTATGTTTGTAAATCTAGCTATTGGTGGATTTATTTTTCAAATGATATTAATTGCTGGAGTTTATTTTGTCTCTAAATCTTTACCAAAAGAAAAAACTGATAAAGAAATATTAGAGACAATTTATAAAGAATCATCTCTATCAGGTTATTACCTGAGAAATTTAAAATTTTAAAATGAATGATCCAAAATATTTAATTATTTATTTAGATATTTTTGCTTTTATACTTTTAATAGTTTTTTTTGTAATCTTATTTAAAAGTAATAATTTATTTAGAAATAAAAAAGATAGCAGGATTTAAATAGATGAAAATATGAAGAGACCAAATAATAAGTAACTTAAATACAAGTAGATTTTAGGTATTAGATCAAATTTATAAAATAGTTTTTCTAAAAATAATTTAAATATTGATTATTATACTTTCAAAAAATTATCATTTCGAGAAAAAAAGGTTTTTATCTAAAGGGATAAAATTTAATCCTAAATAGTTTATGAAAAATGAATTTGAAAATGTGGTTAAGTTTTTTTAAATAATTTTTACAATAAATTAATAAAAAAACAAACTATCCTAAGAGAATTTATTTACTCACTTATCTGTAGGTATTGATTTTTCTTTTTACTAAAAAATACAAATTAAATAGAATTATTTTAAGAATCATATCTTCTCTAATTGAAGTAATCATATGGGTTATTTCTATTTTAATTTTTTAGGAAATAAATAAATCTTGTTTAGAAGCAAATAAATATTTAGTTATTATCAGAATATTTATACTATTTGTATCCCTTATTACTTTTGCTAGTTGACATTTAGAGGGTAAGTTAAGTATTTTGCATAATATTCAATTTTGTTTAATCAATTTAAATATTGAATATGACTATAAGAAAATACTTTAATATCGCTAAAAAAGATCTTTACCCTATTACAAGAAGCTTGACAGGTGAGGGTGTAAAACAAACACTAAATATTATTAAGAAAGAATTTCCCGAACTAAAAATAAAAAAATTTAAATCGGGGGAAAAAGTTTTTGACTGGAGAATACCTGATGAATGGAATGTAAATGATGCTTATATAATTGATAAATATAATAATAAAATTATTGATTTCAAGAGAAATAATTTACATCTCGTTGGGTACTCAATTCCTATAAAAAAAATTATTACAAAAAAAGAATTACTTAAAAATTTATATTTTTTAAAAAAACAACCTGATGGTATACCTTATATAACCTCTTATTATGAAAGAAGATGGGGTTTTTGTCTCTCTTATAATGAGTTTAAAATTTTAGATAAACAATATTCTTTAAATGATAAATTTAAAGTTTTTATTGATTCAAATTTAAATAAAAAAGGTAATTTAACTTATGGTGAATATATTTTAAAGGGTAAATCTAAAAAAGAAATTTTAATTTCTACTTATATTTGCCACCCTTCAATGGCAAATAATGAGTTATCTGGACCTATAGTTTCTATGGGATTAATAAATTTTTTCAAAAAAAAGAATTTAAAAAAAACTTTAAGATTTATTTTTATTCCAGAAACAATTGGCTCAATATCTTATTTGAGTAAAAATCTTAAATATTTAAAAGAAAATGTTATTGGTGGTTATAACCTTTCTTGTATTGGTGATGAAAGGCAACATTCTTGCATGTTTTCTAAATATCAAAACTCACCATCTGACGAAGCACTTATTGAAGCATATAAATTATTAAAAATAAAAAATTATAAAGTATATTCATTTCTAAAACGAGGATCAGATGAAAGACAATATAATTCTCCTGGAATTGATTTGAAAATTTCTTCAATTTTTAGGACAAAATATGGAGAATATCCCGAGTACCATACTTCGTTAGATAATTTTAATCTTGTTACTTTAAAAGGTTGTCTTGGAGGATTTAATGTCGCAAGAAAATCTATAGAAATATTATTAAAGAGAACTTATCCTAAATGTAAAATAATGTGTGAGCCGCAGATGGGTAAAAGAGGCCTTTATTCGACATTATCAACTAAAAATGAAAATAAATTAACGAGAAATTTTATGAATTTTCTTCAATATGCTGATGGAACAAATTCTTTAGAAGGGATTTCTAAATTAATAGAGTTAGATTATAATTCTGTTGTAAAAATTAATAGTATTCTTTTAAAAAACAATCTTGTAGAATAATAAAATTTCACGTATATATATGCAAGAAATTAACGCATTCCAATTTTTTAATAAAGAAAATGCTGTACAAGCATATTCTGATATGTATAAGGAATTGAATTTTGATATTAGGTACCCTGCAAATGTAAAAAGAGAGGAGATTTTTATAGAACTTTTAAACAAATACAAACCAAAAAAAATTATTGATGCAGGTTGTGGCGCAGGAATGCCTCTTATTGATATTAAAAAGAAAGGTTTTGAAATCGTTGGTTATGATAAAGCAAAAAATATGGTTTTAGAAGCGAAACAAAATCTAATAAAAAATGGATTATCTCCTGATTTAGTATTTTATGATGATTTTGAAGATCCAAAAGAAGTTAAAAATAATTCAGTAGATTGTATTCTTGGCATGGGTACTTTTTATTATTCAAAA
>Ga0160422_10000827_pt1 | contig 19028 bp, 16 predicted proteins | sample Fk160mmetaG_FD_108192 | JGI IMG/M metagenome (GOLD analysis project Ga0160422, IMG submission 108192) | Marine microbial communities from the Central Pacific Ocean - Fk160115 60m metaG | ecosystem: Environmental > Aquatic > Marine > Oceanic > Photic zone | place: The Central Pacific Ocean... | reverse complement strand
TGCACGTGGGGTAACAAATTTTTACTTTGTAAAAGAGCGATAAAGCCCCGAGTTGGTTTTTGGACCATGCCTGCCGGCTTCATGGAAGAGGGTGAAACAAGTATGGAGGGGGCTCAACGAGAAGCTTGGGAAGAAGCAGGGGCGAAGATAGAGGTTAATGACCTTATTGGAGTTTATAATGTATCTCGGTTGAGCCAAGTACAATTAATTTATAGAGCAAAATTAACCAACGGTTTTGTAAGTGCTGGGCCCGAATCCCTGGAGGTCCGGTTTTTTTCATGGGCCGAAATACCATGGAACGACCTCGCCTTTCCGAGTGTCCACTGGGCTCTGAACCATTATAAAGAAGTTGAGAAGTTAGTCGAATTTTCCCCGCGAGGCGAGGGAAAGACTTCATAAACGATACAGGTGTATCCGATCTTCAGAAATTCCACCTGGCAACTGGAGCTTATATGATCTCCATCTTTCCACTTCTTGGTCACTAACTACGACAGCATTGACGCGCAATAATTTCTCTATACACGGTGCAATTTTACTGGCTGAAGCGAGACTTGTATTTTTTGCCCGGTCCCAATATCCAAGTAAGCCAAAGCAGCGCTTCTTCCTAACTGTTCTATTGCCCTTGGGATAGAATCCCTAAAATCACCAATAAATTGTAATGCTGGATGAGGAGTGCAATCTGGGTATGCGGCAATTTCCCTTTCAAATACATAGATATCCCTTTGTAGAAAGAGCTTTCTCATATGATCAAACGTTCGACCGTTACCCAGTCCAAATTCTAGAACAACGCCTCGTTGTTTATGAATGTTTTTGGCAGACCAATCCAATGCTATTTTTTGAGCCTGAAGTCTTCGGATTGCGCTTTCAAGCCTACTCAATTCTTCCGATCCTTAAATAAAAAATAAGGTGCTTTTTATTGTCTAATTGTTTCTTTAATCGGTTAAGGCTTCTCTTAATTGCATATTTGTTTTATTTAGACGAGAAGCTAATTCCCTCATTATTTCAATCGCGATTTCTGGGAATTCCGTAAGTAGCTGTATAAACGTATCTTTCGTGACTTTTAGCGTTTGAACTGACCCCACAGCCTTGACAGATGCCGTTCTAGGCACGTCACAGAGAATTGATATTTCACCGACAACATCCCCACGTTTTAGCTGAGCAACTTCGACTGGACCCTTTTCTGTTTCAATAAGTACAGCAATCTTTCCTTTTAGTATGATATACGCAGCGTCACCTGTTTCACCTTCCTGAAATAAAAATTGGCCGTCTTGATAAATTAAATTCTCAGAAGTGAACGCCAGTAATTTCAATTTAGTATGGTCAATTTTGCTAAAAAGAGGAACGTCCCTTAGCACTTCTACTTCTTTGTTTAAACTCATATTAGACCTCCCGGGGTGAAATGCGTAACCTTATTCCTCCCGCAACAAATCGTTGATAACGCTATCCTCTTTTTTTACAAGATCCTTAAAAGGGCCATCTTCAACTACTTGACCACCACTTAAAACTAAAACTCGGTCAAAATTTTCGGCTAAACTAGCGCGCTGTAAAGCCCACGTTATATTCCGGCCCTTCATCTCAGATAATAGATTGGACATAACTAAGGTCTGACTGCCCGAATCTAAACAGGACGTTGCTTCATTCAATATTAAATGGTCAGGACGACGAAGCAGGGCACGAGCAATTGATAACTTCTGACGCTGACTTTGCGAAAGCCGCGATCCCGCAAGTCCGGCTTGTGAGTCCAACCCAGCATTAATTATAACTGGACGAAGATTTTCCTGGTTTATTATCTCAGTAACCAGGTGATTTACTTCTTCTATCGCATTCGCTTTATCTAAGGCGATTTTTCCAAACAAAATATTATCTTGTATCGAAGACGATCTATTATAGTATCCCGCTTCGAAAAACTCTATTTCATCCCTTAGTTCATCTCCAATTTCTTCCGCAAAAAGTTTTCTTGCTTCCAATATACGTTTTTGAATATCTTCAGTAATTAGATCCAGCCGATGCCTTGCTGGTATTATTTTAAATGGCAAAGAAAGGAACTGATTGCTGTCTTCCGCTGCCATATTCTCTAATCCCAGCCTTTCCGATCGAGCTAGCAGCGTTTGAAATTCTGGTAAATCTTCACTTGAGATAAACGAATACTGAGAGAAGTACTCATGATCAGAAGGCAGATCAGCAAAAAGCTCAACCATCGTGGACGCTACATCCTTACCAATACGAATAAACTCCTCTTTGAGCCCAACTCTTTCAAGTATTTCTGATACGTAAGTGTTAGTTCCAATATTTTCTAAGTTAAAGCTTTTACCTTTAGGTGTTCCAAATAACAAATTTTCTGCTACCGAGGCATTTGAGTTGAAAACCTCTTTATCAAAAGATTCTACGAAATTTGCTATGTCCGATTTATCAAGTCCTTCTCTAAATTTGTTCCTGGCCGTTAATATCTGCTCTAAAAGTTGATCATCATCGAACCCATCTAAGGTACTCCGTAACCCCATTGAGTAGACATCCCAATCTAAATCAACCACCTGAAGAAGTTCTATCAATCGTTTTTGTAAATCTTCATCTGAGTCTACCCCAATCGCGTTATAGTCCAACCACTCGGCTCCCAGGTCATCCAAAGAGTTACCGGATAACTGCGCATTCTTTAAATCCTCATTAAGTTCTCCCTCTGTCGAGATTGGCCGATGCATAGCCCCTAACAAAATATTTTCCTTCAACGTGGCATTAAAGACGAACGCATTAGGTCCAATGTAGCCCATATATCTGCCGGTTGCAGCCTCTGGTAAATCGGCAAGTTGTTTTCCTGCAACAACTATTTGGCCGCTATCGGGCGCCAAGAGTCTCGCCATCAAAATCGTTACAAGATCTTTACCGCCGCTACTTGGACCGGTTAGTGCGATGTGCTCTGACTTACTAATATCAAAGGATAGTTTTTCAACTATAGGTTGGGACTCTTCATCAAGAATAGATAGATTCCCCGCAGAAACGTTACCGGCTAAATTAAAGTCTGCTTCTATTTCAGCCATTTGATAGTTTTCTGGCCAAATGCCTTGCGGATCGAATTGTTCGATGACCTGGTCATATTTAATGCGAGAATCGGCTAATCTCTGATAGTAGGTAAGAAGCTCCTTCCACGGTGCGGAAAGATCCTTGTATGCCGCTAAAATCGCAACTAGTGCACCGAAGGTAAGATCACCTTGTATAACGAGATAACCACCTATTGAATAGAAAAAGAACGGCGTTAGTTGGGCAATGAAGTTATTTAGAAATTTGATGAAGAACTTTCGGCGAAATATTTCATAGCGAATGTCGTAAATAACGCCTAACCGTTCAGTGAAACGTGCTAAGATCCTTCGCGCGCCGTCGTTTGCATGGACTTCTTCAATTCCAGAAACTGCTTCGCCGATTTTCTCTGCCAAAACCCTTACATTTCGGACCCTTTTTTTTCCAAGTTGATTAACATGCCATTGAAGTTTTGGAATGATATACCCTTGTATAGGATAAAGAGCGATAGCAGCTAGACCCAACATCCAATCCTGTATGAACATAAAAATCAGAATTGTTAATAACGTACCCCCTTGAAATGCCGGTAACGCGATGGAGTCCCCAATGAATCCACCTAAAGGCTCTACCTCGGAGTTAACCATTTGGATAACCTCTCCTTGGCTAACTTTCTTAAATTGAGGAATTGGAAATCTCAGCACTCGTGCTAAAAGCGAATACCTAAGGCGCCTCAGCATCCGCTCACCAAGCTGCCCTCGAAAGACATTTACGTAGAACTTGAAGCCGCCATTTACAAAAACTAGGGCTAAAAATGCCCCACTTAGAATTAACAAATAGTCAATCTGATCTACAGTCATTCCAAAAATTTCTTCTGGAACGTCTTTGCCGCCGATAGCCTTATTAATGATTGTCTTCGGTAAATCCAAGGATAAATAAAGAAATGGAAATGAAATTGCCGTGAGGATTAACAGTATTATTTGGTCTCGTTTACTGTAGCGCCAAATAAATTTGAATAGAGTTTTTTCCATAACTTTTTGCCAAAGCTTTTGATTATAAAACCACCCCTGGCAATACTTTAAACCAACTGTCAATATCGGTAAATGAAGTCGAAGTAGTGTTTTTCACAAAATCTCCCTTTTAGAAAACTTTTAGTGTAGTTTATGCTCCATATAGCAATTAGTTCTGCATTTAGTAATGACCTGCGGAATGAATCGAACGACTTTGTGGGGAAAATGTTACGTGCCTCTAAATAGAACACCAAAAAAAAATAGCCGCCCTGCCCGAGTGCTAATGTACAGTCACGATACGCTCGGCCTTGGACATTTACGGAGATGCCGCGAGATAGCTCACCATTTAGTTGAGTCAAATTCCAGGCTATCTGTTCTTATACTTTCGGGTTCACCCATAATAGGCAGCTTCGACTTCAGAACACGAGTGGATTTTGTGAGAATTCCAGGCGTAATAAAATTAAGAGATGGTGATTACACTTCGCTAAGCCTTCATCTTAACATTGAGGAGACTTTAGAATTAAGAGAATCAATCATCAAACACACGGCCGAAACCTTCGATCCTGATTTATTTATCGTCGACAAGGAACCATGGGGCCTGCGCGGCGAAGTTCGGTCTACCATGGAGATGCTGCACAAGCGTGGGACACCTCTAATTTTAGGCTTACGGGACGTGATGGACGAACCAGCAGCACTAGCTCCAGAATGGGAACGTAAAAATGTGTTGCCTGCCCTAGAAGAATTATATGATGAGCTGTGGGTTTATGGGATGAAAGAAATTTGTGATCCATTTGATGGTCTTGATTTACCCGCTACTGTAAAACTTAAAACACGCTATACAGGTTATTTAAAACGGCACGTACCTACCATAGGTGGCTCACCACAATTTAATATTCCAGAAGACCCATTCATACTCATCACAGCAGGTGGTGGTGGGGATGGTGAAGGTTTAATGGAATGGGTACTCCGTGCATACGAATTCGACCCAGACCTGCCATACCCGGCCGTTTTAGTTCTTGGCCCATTTATGTCGCAAGATAAGCAAGCTGAATTTTTAGATAGGGCCAATAGATTGGATCGAGTTCAAGCGATGACCTTTGACGCGAGAATTGAGAATTTAATGTCAAAAGCCGCCGGAATGGTCTCTATGGGGGGATACAACACTTTTTGTGAAATCCTCTCTTTTGACAAAAGAGCACTAATAATTCCAAGAACCGAGCCAAGATTAGAGCAATACATTAGAGCAAAACGGGCTGAAGAGTTAGGCTTGATAAGCATGTTGGTCGACAATCGCGATCGTGATCCAAAGGAAATGGCCAAGTCTCTCCGCAAATTACCTAGTCAGCCAAGACCTTCCGAAATTTTACCGACAGATATTCTGGGTGGGTTGCCACAAGTAAACCGACTTGCGAAACGCTGGCTCAGAAAAAGCAGAGATCTAAGAAACATACCTGTGAGACAGCGAGCCTGATAGGCCTAGCATGAAGATTAAAGGCAACCAATTAAAAACATCTATTGCGTTAGTTTTAAAAGGCTATCCAAGGCTTTCTGAAACATTTATAGCACAAGAAATTCTATCTCTCGAGAAAGCCGGGATCTCCATAGTAATCATTTCCCTGCGAAAACCAACAGACCCACATACCCATCCGGTGCATAAAAAAATCAAAGCTCCTATATTATACCTACCAGAATATCTATTTAAAGAACCGATACGGGTTTTAAGATCCTGGTGGCAGGTCCGATCAAATTCTCGTTATAAGTCTGCCCGCCGAATATGGCTAAGGCACCTCATTCGAGATTTTTCACCAAATCGAGTGAGACGTTGGGGACAAGCATTGGTTCTTGCAGCAGAGTTTACAACTGAGATCGGTCATATTTATGCACATTTTCTTCATACACCCGCATCTGTTGCCCACTACACCTCGATGTTGACTGGACACACTTGGTCAGTTTCATCTCACGCAAAAGATATTTGGTTAACTCCCAATTGGGAAAAAACAGAAAAACTTGAATCCTGTTCGTGGGCCGTGACTTGCACTAATTATGGATATAGGCACCTTAACGATCTTGTTCCAGGTAAAACACACCTTAGCTATCACGGGCTGGATACCAAACAGCTTTCGCTAAAAAATTACTCAAATATTTTGCTTCATTCTGATCAAGGTAACCTTTTAAGACTTTTATCTGTTGGAAGAGCTGTTAAAAAAAAGGGGTTCTCTGTACTGCTTGAGGCGCTAAGTAAAATACCCAAAAATATTAATTGGCATTGGACCCATATCGGCGGAGGATCGGAACTCGAAAAACTCCAAGAATTATCTCATAAATTGGGTCTCGCGGGAAAGGTAACCTGGAAGGGCGCGCAGTCCCAAAAAGGGGTATTTGAAGCTTTTGAAAATTCTGATTTGTTTATTATGCCTAGCATCATCGCGACCGACGGAGATAGGGATGGGTTACCGAATGTTTTAATGGAGGCCGCCAGTAAACAGGTGTGCTGTATAGCTACAGATCTTCCTGGCATAACAGAATTTATCAGACATGATGACACTGGTTGGATTGTACCATCTAAAAATTCACGGGAATTAACCCGCAGTATTATAAGCCTCTCTAAAGACCCCGCCAAGCGAGTAAGGTTAGCTGAATCAGCTAATAAATTGTTAGCAAGGCATTTTTCCCATTCAGAAAATGTCCAATACATTATAGAGCTGCTAAAGAGTAACTTAGATACAAATGAAGATGTGATACAAGATAATATATGAGAGTTGCATTTTACGCACCCTTGAAACCACCTGACTCGCCTGTACCCTCCGGTGATAGAAAAATGGCTCGCCAACTCTTTGCCTGCCTTAGAAGTAAAGGGTACGACGTTAAATTAATAAGCCACCTCAAAAGTAGGGAACCGCATGGGCTCAGACAGAAACAAATTATTATAAAAAATCGTAGCGACAAAATTATTGAGCGGTTGGCCAATCGTTTCCTCGAGACTGATAGTTGGCGTCCTGACGTTTGGTTTACTTATCATATGTTTTATAAAGCACCCGATTGGTTAGGGCCGCCTATTTCTAAAGCTCTAAAAATTCCTTACGTCATCGCCGAGGCATCCCACGCACCAAAGAGAAACGAAGGCGACTGGTCATTTAATCAAGAACAAGTCGTGCTCGCACTCAAACACGCGGACGTAATTATTGGTTTAAACAGCAATGATGAGCACTGTATTAAAGAGGTAATTTCATCCAACTGCACTTACGGGTTTATTAAACCATTTATGGGACCTGACGCACCGACCTCATGTGGAAACGACAGGGCTCGCTTTCGGGAGGAAGTCTGCCAAGAATTATCTATTCCGAGAAATAACGTTTTGCTGCTTGCAGTCGGGATGATGAGAGAGGGCGCAAAATTCGAATCATACAAAATGTTGGGAAAAGTACTTGCTAGACTTGGAACACAAGAGACCTGGAACTTGATTGTAGTTGGAGACGGAAAACGCAGAAAGGAGATTGAAAAATTTTTTGGAAGTGAAACTCGTTTTGTTGGAGAATTAAAAGAGGATCAACTTTTTAAATATTATTGTGCCTCCGATATTTTTGTTTGGCCAGCAATTCAGGAAGCCTACGGCATGGCACTTCTAGAAGCTCAATGGTTAGGCCTTCCAGCCGTTGTAGGTAATAATGGGGGCGTGTCAGACATATTGAATGATAAAGTCACTGGGTTTTTAGCAACACCCGGTGATTTACAAGATTTCACATCCAAATTAACGAGGCTCATAGAAAATATTGGCTACCGGGAACAAATGCGAGCCGCCGCCACAGAAATTACCCGGAATGAGCATTCTTTTGAAATGGCAGCGAAAAAAATGGATGTCCTTATAAAAAATTCTCTAAGTAATTATAGAGTAAGAGCATGAGCTCTAAGTTTGCTATTTTGCGTCACGGAATAACGAATTGGAACCTTGAAGGAAAAATACAGGGACGCACGGATGTTCCATTGAGTAAAACTGGCCGTTTATCTTTATCGAGCCTTTCAGTTCCAAGTCTATTTCAGGATGTGGAATGGATAACCAGCCCCTTACAAAGAGCAAGAGAAACAGCAAAAATACTGGATCTGAATAAAACGCGGACAGACATTCGCCTCGTAGAAATGAATTGGGGAGAATGGGAAGGAAAGAAGCTCAAAGATTTGAGAGGGCAGCATGGGGAAGCCATGAGGGAAAATGAAAACCGTGGTCTTGATATGCAACCACCAGGAGGTGAAACGCCGAGAGATGTTCAAGATCGCTTGAAACCGCTTCTTCAAGAAATAGGGAAAAGCAATAAAACTGTTGGTGGCGTCAGTCATAAGGGGATAATTAGGGCACTTCTTTGTTTAGCAACGGGATGGGATATGCTTGGAAAGCCACCCGTGGAACTTGATTGGGAATGCATTCAAATTTTTTCATTAGACGCAAGTGGATTGCCAAGCCTTTATAAGACGAATTTACCTCTTGAAAAAAGGTAGCTGGGAGGAATGAAAACGCCAAATATTTTTCTTTATGTTCAAAACCTACTTGGAATAGGGCATCTTCGACGAGCCGCTGCTATCTCTCGCGCATTGACAGAAATTGGCCTAGAAGTGAATTTTGTCTCAGGTGGAATTCCCATTCCCAATCTCAATGTTGGACGCGCTAAGTTTCATCAACTCCCACCCGTTCGATCACTTGACCGAAATTTCAAAGTACTTGTGGATGAAACTGGTCGAGAAATTGATGACAGTTGGCGACAAAATCGCTGTTCTAAGTTGCTTAATCTCTTCGAGGAAACAGAACCCTCCATGATCTTAACAGAGCTTTTCCCATTCGGTCGACGACAGTTTCGCTTTGAATTGATGCCGCTACTAGATCGCGCGCAAGAGGCAAAATGGAAACCCCAGATAGTAGCTTCAATGAGAGATATTCTTGTTACGAAGTCTAGGCACGATAGAAACATGGAAATTTCACGAACATTAACTGCGTACTACGACAAGGTATTGGTGCATGGTGACAAGCAGATTATTACGCTAGAGGAGACATTTCCTCTAAGCCACGAGATAACGCATTTGGTAGAATATACAGGTTATGTTCTGAACCCATCAATTTCAGATTCAAAAGAAACAGTTGGTTCAGGTGAAGTTATTGTTTCCTTAGGAGGCGGAGCGGTTGGCAGTGATACATTAACGAAATTATTCAAAATTCGCAGAGAAAAATTAATGGATGATACGCGTTGGCGATTTATTGTTGGACCGCACATGCCAGAAAAAATATTGCATGAAGTAAAGGCATCCCCAATCGATAATACTATTATTGAGCGAATGCGACCCGACCTACCAAGTTTGATTAATCGAGCTCGACTCTCCATTTCGCAGGCGGGCTATAACACGGTAGCAGAGGTTCTATCCTCTAATACACCTGCGATTTTAGTTCCATTCGAGGGTGGGGACGAGACCGAACAACGCATAAGAGCAGATCTTTTGGCAAAAAGGGGGGCTGTTGAAGTTGTTTATGAGGACAAACTAGATTCGCAGACTTTAACCAAAGCGATTACGAGGGCCTTGAAAGATCAAACGAAAACAGCTCTTAAAATTGATTTAAAAGGTGCAGAGAGAACTGCAAAGATTTTGAGCAAAATGATATGAAATCAGACAGTGAAACAAAAAACCTGATCGCTGAGTTGGCCAAATGGTCACAAAAAAAAACCATTGCGCAAATTTGGTGGCGCGACGACGATGTTAGCCACCCCACTTCCAAATTAGATTGGATGCTAAAAACGATAGATAGTCTGGAATTCAAACCACTTTTAGCCGCAATTCCAAATCTAAGTTCCCGAGAACTCGCAAAAGCTCTTGAAACCTGCGGTTTACCAATTGCCGTTCATGGATTATCGCACTTAAATTATGAACCTGCAGATTCTCGAAAGTCCGAATTTGGCCTAAGTAGAAAATTCTATGATGTAAAACAGGATCTTATACAAGCAAAAACACAACTTTCCAATATTTTTGGTGATTCAGTCGTTGACTGTTTTGTTCCCCCATGGAACCGGTTTAGAGAAGACATTATTCCTTACCTCCCAGAATTAGGATTTTCAGGCTTTTCCTCGTTTGGTAGGAAATCATCCAAGGCTCATGAATCGAACTTAAAGTGGTTTAATACTCACGTAGATGTTATTGATTGGCGGAACACGCGCCATTTTATTGGCAGAAACGCAATAATATCACAAATAACGGATAACTTAAGACACCAACGCACTAGAAGCGGCACTTCAGAACCTGTTGGTATACTAACTCATCACCTTAATATGATAGAAAGCGACTGGGAGGAGCTTAGGAACATATTTATCGTTCTAAAAAAAAATAATGCGGTACGATTTGTCGACCCGTTGGAACTTTTTCATTAAGGAAAAAAATGTTTACCTGCAAATACTCACGTAAGTCCATTTCAGGCGATTATATTCGGGCTATTATAGGACTAATTATAACTGGCGGATTACTATTAGCCGCAACAAAAGTTACTATCTTTCAATATATTTTTGCCGCTGGCGCTTTGCTTTTCTTTGGATTTCTACTTCGAACTTTTCTCCGACAATTTTCAAATTTTGTGGTAACGAAACAGAACCTTAAAAGGGTTGGGCTGTTTGAGCGCTCGTTATCTTGGGATCAACTAAATAATGTGACTTTAAAATACTTCTCCACGCGTCGTGACCGAAAAGCTGGATGGTACCAGCTAACACTATCAGATGGCACGGTAAAAATTACAATAGACTCTGAATTAATAGGGTTTGATAATGTCATGAAAATTTGTTCCGATACTGTGATACAAAAACGGATTACAGTTTCGGAAACCACAAGTGAGAACTTCGCAAGTTCAGGGTTTTCCTTATCGGGCTCTGGTCAGTCTCATAAAGAAACGATGGATCCAGTCAAAGATGAATGAGCAAACTTACATCCTATCAGTTAATAATTTAGAAGTTGGCTTTGATCTACCAGAAGGACGTGTTCTTGCAGTTAAGAATGCTTCTTTAAAAGTACCAAAAGGTTCGACGGTTGCTCTAGTCGGGGAGTCCGGATCCGGTAAATCGGTTATTAGCCAAGCGATAATGGGCCTTCTTCCCCCACAAGCATCTATATCTAAAGGGTCTATCGAACTCGCAGCATCAGAAAAAACTCTAGATATAGCTAAGCTAAACAACGACTCGCCTGCGATGCGAGAAATCAGAGGGAAATTTTTATCTATCATCTTTCAGGAACCGATGACGTCACTCTCCCCATTGCATACTGTTGGCGATCAAATTACAGAAGCGCTGCTGTTACATAAAAAAATAACATCTAAGCAAGCCGAAAACCGTGTTTGTGAGATGCTAAAACTTGTGGGTTTTCCAAATGCACAAAGAGCCTTGAAAACTTATCCATTCGAGCTTTCTGGCGGTCTAAGACAACGGGCGATGATTGCAATGGCACTAATTTGCAGACCATCGTTGTTAATTGCAGACGAACCTACCACCGCGCTTGACGTTACTATCCAAGCACAAATACTGAAACTAATGAACGACCTCCAAACCGAACTTGAAATGGCGATACTCATGATTACTCATGATTTAGGAGTTGTCGCAAACATAGCTGACGATGTAGTCGTTATGTATCGAGGAGAAATTATGGAGAGCGGGTCGAGAAACGACATTTTTCGAAATCCTGAGCATCCCTATTTAAAGTCCCTAATGACTGCCGTTCCCCGCTTTGGGATGAAAAGCTATGAGCGCCTGATACCCATTCGAGAAGTAAACTCAGAATTTGGAAAGTTAATTAAGCATGATCACGTATCAAGAGATATTAACAAGCAAGCACCACGGGAGCCCTTACTCACTATATCTGGCGTAACAAAAGCATTTAGTATTCGACGCGCCGGTTTACTCTCTAACGATCAAGATATGGTAAGAGCGGTAAACGACGTTAGCTTTAAAATTGAGGAGGGGACATGCCTCGGATTGGTAGGAGAGTCAGGATGTGGCAAAACTACCCTAAGCAAAATCATTATGAAAGCACTATCCCCAGATACGGGGCAATTAACATTTAAGGATGAAGATGGAGCTGTTGATATACTGAGGTTAAAGGGTAAAGAATTGATAGATTTTAGAAAAAAAATCCAATTTATTTTTCAAGATCCTTTTAGCTCTTTAAACCCGAGAATGACGGTCTTTGATATCATCAGCGAGCCACTATCCATACATAAAATAGGGGATCAATCGTACCGGAACGAGCTAGTAAAAGAACTCATTCAAATGGTTGGCTTAGATATACGACACTTAAGCCGTTTTCCGCATAGTTTTTCGGGTGGCCAACGCCAACGAATTGGAATTGCAAGAGCGCTAGCATTGAGACCACGCTTGCTTATATGCGATGAACCCGTTTCGGCTTTAGATGTATCTATTCAGGCACAGGTCCTCAATTTATTGAAAGATTTAAAAGAACAACTTAACCTTACCTATTTATTTATTTCTCACAACTTGGCTGTAGTAAATTATATTGCCGACAATATTGCTGTAATGTGTGCTGGTCAACTGGTTGAGTTCGCTTCAAAAGAAAACCTTTTCAAAAATCCCCAACATCCTTACACGAAGGCCCTACTGGCTGCGGTTCCAGATCCTAATCTTGATAATCCTCTTAATTTTGAATCTATTATGGATGAACGCTGTTCCATACCTGATCTATGGGAGGAACCATACAAGGTAGATGAAAATCATCATCCAAGCCTCGTAAATGTTGCCAATAATCATTGGGTTCGAGCGAGTAAAAGCACGTCAAATTCGAGTTCCACTTAATGAAATACCAAAATACATTTTTAATGTTTGCTCCAGTTTTTCTAATGTTCTTCTCGATTGCCGGTGATGCTTTTGCGTATTCAGAAGCACCAAACTTGGCAAAAAAGGTGGCCGCTGGGAAATTACCTCCTGTAGATGAACGTCTTCCACTTAATCCGAGAAAGTTAAACTTCAAAAATTTAGGCTTAAAAATAGGGAAATATGGCGGCTCCATTCGGATGCTAATGGCTAGAGCAAAAGACGCGCGGCAAATGTCTGTTTATGGCTATTCTCGGCTTGTTGGATACCACCCAAAAACATTCGAACTTGAAGCAGATATATTAGAAAGTTTCGAAGTAAAGGAAGGCAGAAAGTTTACTTTTGAACTGAGACGAGGACACAAGTGGTCGGATGGTCAACCCCTTACCTCAGAGGATTTCAGATATTGGTGGGAGGATGTCGCTAATAATAAAGAGCTATCCCCGGTTGGTCCCCCAAGAATAATGACAATAAATGGTGAACTGCCTATTTTTGAAGTTATTAACAGATATAAATTTCGGTATACATGGAGACGGCCAAATCCGGATTTTTTACCCCGTTTGGCAAGCGCAAGCCCGCTCTACATATATCGACCAGCCCATTACATGCGCCAATTTCATGAAAAATACACTGGCCAAGATGTTTTAAAAAAAACCGTGAAGAAATACAAACAAAGAAACTGGGCGGCTCTCCATAATAAGATGGATAACCTCTATCGAAACGACAATACCGACTTACCGGTTCTGCAGCCCTGGGTATCCATAAGCAAACCTTCTGCTAGCAGACTTATATTCAAGCGCAATCCCTTCTTTCATAGAGTTGATCCGGAAGGGAAACAGTTACCTTACGCTGACTCATTCATTTTCACGATAGCCAATAATAAACTTATTCCGGCTAAGACAGGAACAGGCGAGGTCGATCTGCAAGCAAGGTATCTTCGTTTTGACGACTATACATTTTTAAAAAAAGGGGAAGAGCGTTCACCATATTCTACTAGGCTCTGGAAAACTGCTAAAGGCGCACATCTTGCTTTGTTCCCAAACCTGAATGTAAATAACCCTATTTTGAGAAAACTTATTCGGGACGTTCGGTTTCGGCGAGCTCTCTCACTAAGCGTTCACAGACACGAGATTAACCAAGTCATTTATTACGGCCTCGCGATTGGCGGCAATAATTCCGTGCTACCAGAGTCACCATTGTACCGGCCAACATACAGAAATAAATGGGCGAACTTTGATTTGAAGAAGGCCAACCGACTTTTAGATGAGATAGGTCTCGTGAAGAGGGACAGCTTCGGGATCCGCCTTATGCCCGATGGATCCCCGCTACACTTAATTATTGAAACAGCAGGTGAAAGCACAGAGCAAACCGATGTTTTAGAGCTTGTTAGAGACAGTTGGTTAAAAATTGGTATAAAGATATTTTCGAAACCCTCCCAACGAACCGTCTTTAGGAACCGTATTTTTTCTGGTGAAACGGCAATGTCTATTTGGTCAGGTGTTGAAAATGGACTTATAACTGCTGATAGCTCACCGGCCGAATTCGTACCCACCTCTCAACAATCACTTCAATGGCCTAAATGGGGGCAATATTATGAGACCGATGGGAAAGCAGGAGAAAAACCAACGGGAGAACATGTAGTCCACCTCTTAGAGCTTTATCAGCGGTGGAAAAATACAGCGACCCAAAAAGAAAAGTCAAAAATATGGGAAAAAATTTTAAAAATTCATTCGGACCAGGTTTACTCAATAGGTTTAGTAGCAGCCGTACTGCAACCTGTAGTGGTCTCGAGCCAACTAAAAAACGTTCCGCTTTCAGCTATTTATAATTGGAACCCGGGGGCACACTTTGGCATCTATAAGCCAGACACTTTCTGGTTCGCCCCCGTTGGTGAAGACAGGAAATAGAGGCGACGTGTTATGTTTTCCTATCTAATACAGAGAGTATTATTAATGATACCAACACTGATCGCGATCAGTGTGATAACCTTCATAATTATACAACTTCCACCTGGAGATTATTTATCCACTTATATTGCCGAATTACAGAGCCAAGGTGAAAACGTAGATATAGAAAAAATAGAGGCCTTAAGAGCGCAATATGGTTTAGACCGTCCTATGATCCAACAATACGGTCTTTGGGTATTGGGCATGTTTCAGGGCGATTTTGGGTTTTCCTTTGAATACCAACTTCCCGTTTCCGAAGTCGTTGGAGATCGTCTGCTCCTTACTCTCGTTTTAAATTTCGCAACTATAATTTTTATTTGGATCATTGCATTTCCAATTGGAATTTACTCAGCCACCCATCAATACAGCTTGGGTGATTATGGCTTAACTTTCATTGGTTTCATTGGCCTTGCCACACCTAACTTTCTTTTAGCGTTAGTGCTCCTATACCTAGCAAACGTGTGGTTTGGCACATCAATTGGAGGGCTTATGGACCCGGAGTACATTGGGCAACCATGGAGTACCAACAAAATTATATCCGTTTTCGAACATCTATGGGTTCCGGTTGTAGTTATTGGAACATCAGGCACTGCTGGAATGATTCGTCGACTTAGAGCTAATATGCTAGACGAGCTCCAAAAGCAGTATTTTGTTACTGCTAAAGCTAAGGGCCTACATCCGTTGCAAGCGTTACTCAAATATCCTCTCAGAGCATCATTAAATCCGTTCATAGCAGATATCGGTAATATGCTTCCTCAAATTGTTTCTGGTTCAGCAATAGTTTCGATGGTGCTATCTCTTCCAACAACAGGTCCTATGCTAATTTCGGCATTACAGAGCCAAGATATGTACTTGGCTGGATCATTCTTAATATTTTTAGCACTGCTAACTGTAGTTGGGATGTTTCTATCAGACATAGCCTTGGCATATTTAGATCCTAGAATACGCCTAGGCGGAAGTGCTGAAAAATGACTACTAAACATTTCGTAAACAAGGCCCCGTTCGATCCTAATGCCGCAGAGAGGCTAACTCCTGAGCAAGAACGCTATTATATGGCGACCCAATGGCAACTTATGTGGTGGAAACTTAAGAGGCACAGGTTAGCCATGATATCGGGGGCTGTTTTGGCCTTCATGTATTTTTCGGTAATTATAAGTGAGTTCCTTGCGCCTTATGCACTAACCACCAGAAACACAGACTTTATTTATGCCCCCCCACAAACCATAAACTTCTTTCATGATGGGGAATTTCAGGGGCCTTTTGTATATGGACTAAAATATAAACTAAACATGACGAACCTTAAACGCGAGTATCAAAAGGATAAGCAATCGATCCAAAAGATACGGTTTTTTTGCAGAGGCGACCCATACGAGTTTTGGGGTCATGTAGCCGCACGTGTTCATCTTTTTTGCCCAAGCGTTACTGGAACGCTCTTTCTTCTCGGGACCGATAGATTAGGCCGAGATGTTTTATCGCGAATAATTTATGGCACGAGAATCTCACTAACCGTTGGTTTATTGGGTATAATTTTTAGTTTTATAATTGGGATAACAATTGGAGGTCTAGCAGGATATTTTGGTGGCTGGGTGGACAATTTATCTCAACGAGCCATAGAAATAATCCGGTCATTTCCGGAACTGCCACTTTGGATGGCATTATCAGCTTCACTTCCGGTAACTTGGAGCCCTATCCTGATTTATTTCGGCATCACCATAATTTTAGGGATGCTGGACTGGACAGGTCTAGCACGGGCAGTCAGATCAAAGTTACTTTCACTTAGAGAGGAAGATTTTGCTCTAGCTGCCCAATTAATGGGGGCAAAGCCTCAGCGGATTATAATCCGCCACCTGCTGCCAAGCTTCACAAGCCATCTCATCGCCTCTGCTACTCTGTCCATACCGTCGATGATACTTGGAGAAACCGCTTTAAGTTTTTTGGGTTTGGGACTGAGACCACCCATAACATCATGGGGCGTTCTACTAACCGAGGCTCAAAACATGAATGCTGTCGAGCTTTATCCTTGGATTATGACGCCTGTAATCCCAGTAATTATTGTGGTTCTGGCGTTCAACTTTTTTGGTGATGGCCTAAGGGATGCTGCTGACCCATATCGTTAATCCTTGAAATCAGCCATCATAAATACCTGCTGCACGCGCTTTCATCGTAAGCAGGGACAAGACCCTATTCATAGTCGGTGAGCGTACCCCCGCTTTTTCAGCAAATAAACACACAACCTTCAAAATTGCATCTATTTCCATTGGCCTCTTACCATCCCAATCTTGAAGCATTGACGACCGGTGTTCTGATCTATAATCGGGCTTTAACAATCTGTCCCAATCCAATTCCAACTTTATTCCATGTGCATTCGCCACTTGAGCTGCTTCTAATATCATTTCTTTTGTGATTTCTGTAATTTCGTCATCGTAAGCAAGCTCCATTTCATTTACGCCTGTCAAAACTGCGAGAGGCGATCTTGATAAATTCACAATCAGCTTATTCCATACTGCCTGTTCAAAATTTTCAACGATAGGTGCATGTAGTCCAGCGTCAAACAGAGATTTAGAAATAGCCTTTAGACTACGAGTTCCTGAAAACTTAGGCAGTCCAAGAGTAAAAACACCCTGACTATTTCTCTTCGATATTATAACCCCCGGTGTATCAACAAAGGCCGGGCAGTCAACGACACAACCGACTATCCTTTGTGAAGCAACCTCACGATGCAATATGCCACTTGGATCCAGTATATCTTTGGCTATTTTGTTTTCCCTAATGCTATCTAGTCCATACCACCAGGGGATGCCATTCATAGCAAATACCACTTTTGTCTCATTACCCAGGAGCGGCCCGATTTTTTTCCCGACATCTAATAAACCAGGAGCTTTTACTGTAACAAAAACGAGGTCAACAGTTCCAATTTCTTGGCTATCATTTGTGGCAAACGGGGATGCTTGAACAAAACGGTCTCCGTGTTGCAATTTTATCCCTTTTTCTTTGTAAGCCTCCAAATAGGATCCCCTAGCAATAAGAGAAACCTCATTGTCTGCCTCAGATAGATAAGCTGCTAAGAAACCTCCTATTGCACCGGCGCCAAAAATACAAACTTTCATTTCTTCGGTCCTGTTTTCATTAAACAAATAGGGTTATGAACATTAAGAATTTATTTGAGAGAAATTATGTTTCTCTCTAAGCACGAATAACAAAATTTGTAGCCAATAAATCTATCGTATTTAATATTGACTGCGTAAAAGGTTATAAAGAGATAACTTCTTTGACTACTTTTTTTTAGGAGTTCATAAATAAGTTATAAACGACAGTCCGAATCGGCGCGTTAAGCCAGTAAATAAAAAGGGGGAGAAAATGTCAAACCAAGAGCCAAAGGACCCTAATAAAGGGCGAAGAAGATCTTCTGATTGGTATGGAAAAGCCGATAAAGATGGTTTCGGTCATCGATCTTGGATGAAAAATAGAGGACTACCTGCCGATCAATTCGATGGTCGTCCAATTATTGGGATTTGTAATACTTGGTCTGAGTTCAATCCATGTAACGCTCATTTTCGAGATATAGCAGAACGTGTAAAGCGAGGAGTTTATGAGGCTGGAGGGGTCCCAATGGAGTTTCCCGTCTTTTCTAACTCTGAAAGCCAACTAAGACCAACAGCGATGTTATACAGGAATCTGGCGTCGATGGATGTGGAAGAGTCCATTCGCGGGTTACCTATGGATGGCGTAGTGCTTCTAGTTGGCTGTGATAAAACAACTCCTGCCTTGATGATGGGTGCAGCCTCCTGCGATTTACCAGCGCTTGTTGTGTCTGGAGGGCCGATGTTAAATGGCCGATATAAAGGACAATTAATGGGATCTGGCACACATACCTGGAAATTTTCAGAGATGGTAAAAGCGGGCGAAATGACGCTGGAAGAATTTATGTCGGCCGAGCAAGATAACTCAAGATCCGCTGGGCACTGTATGACGATGGGGACTGCCTCAACTATGGCAAGTTTTGCAGAATCAATTGGCATTGCTTTACATACTAACGCGGCGATACCTGCAGTTGACTCCCGACGGTATGTCTTAGCGCAGTTGGCGGGTCGTCGGATCGTAGAAATGGTTCAACAAGATATTAAGACGTCAGATGTGCCTAAAAAAGAAAATTTTGAAAATGCGATAATGGTAAATGGCGCGATACGAGGTTAAACAAACGCGGTAGTTCACAAGCTAGCACTTGCAGG
>Ga0160422_10000826_pt1 | contig 19039 bp, 21 predicted proteins | sample Fk160mmetaG_FD_108192 | JGI IMG/M metagenome (GOLD analysis project Ga0160422, IMG submission 108192) | Marine microbial communities from the Central Pacific Ocean - Fk160115 60m metaG | ecosystem: Environmental > Aquatic > Marine > Oceanic > Photic zone | place: The Central Pacific Ocean... | reverse complement strand
AATCGAAATAGCATCAAGTCCAATTTCAGATGCAACAATTTTGGCAACAGCTATAGGGTGGAAAATATAAGCTTCTCCTGATTTTCTTCTTTGGTGTTGATGGGCATCAACAGCATAATCAAAGGCTTTTCGAATTAATTTTTTATCTTCTTTGCTGAGTGACTGATAACTAATTCTTAAAAGCTCCTTATATTCTTTAGCTAATGCTTTTTTTTCTATTTCGATATCATGAATAGGCATATCTTAAAATTAGCATAAAGAAGGTTAATAGACAATTTCTTTATGTAATATTTAAGAACTTATCTATTAAAGTCATTCTGTCTATTTATCTCATATAAAACAATTGCGCTAGAAACAGACACATTTAGCGAATCAATTGATCCGAGCATCGGAATTTTGATTAATTCATCAGATTTTGTGTCCCAGAATTTTGATATTCCTAAGTTTTCTGACCCTACAACTATAGCGCAGGATTTATTATAATTGATTTTATCGATACTTTTTTCCCCGTTTAATGAAGTAGCATAAACTTTTATATTGTTTTTCTTTAAAATATCATATGTGGATTGATAATCATATATGATTATTTTTTGTGAAAATATCGTACCTAAACTCGATCTTATAACATTTGGGTTATATAAGTCACATTTTTGATTGTTAATTATAATGAGATCAACCTTGGCAGCATCACAACTTCTCAAAATTGCACCTATATTTCCAGGTTTTTCAACTCCATCAAGAATAATTACCAGATTATTTTTTTTTGGTAATAGCTCAATTTTTTCATCTTTCTGTTCCAAAAGACCAACAAGCCCTTCGGTGGTATTTCTAAAACTTATTTTAGAATATACCTCGCTATTAACCTCAATTATTTCAGATTTAAATTCAGATTGTACAGATTCAAGATTAGCAATATTTGTATTGCAAAACAATTTTTTAATATTGAAGCCATTTGAATTTGCCATTCTTAGCTCTCTTAAACCTTCGACAACAAATAATTTAGATTCATTTCTTAATCTAGATTTATTTGTAAGTCGAATTATATTTTTAATTTCTTTATTATCTAAGCTTGTTATTCTTTTACTCATTTATTTGATTCTTGAAGTTTAAAATTAAAGAAATACTTTCATTATAATTTTTAATACCCGTTTGTATATTATTTTGTTGTAGATATAAATCATAACTTTTTTTTGAAATTTCTTCAATTTTACCGTCATATTTTTTCCAAAAATTATTGATTTCAACATAATCTTTAATTATTCCTTTATTTACTTTTTTTAATAATTCTTGGTATTGATAATTATCTACTTTAGAAAGTTCATTTAAACACAATCTTAAAGCATAGGAATAACCACAGAATTTGTGATATTGATTATCACTATTTATTAGCATTACATATGAGATAAAATTTGCATCTTTTTCACTGGCAATTCCAAGTTGATGTGCAATTTCATGATTAATTACAAATATTAAGCTAGTTGAAGGAATTTTTCGGTTAATATTGGCTTCGTTAGTGAAAGGATTAATGTAACCGCTAAAACCCATGTAGGTAAGAGGTAAGCTAAATAATGATTTTTTTACAGAAATATTTTTGTAATCAGACTTCATAAATGATTCTTTGAAAATACCTTTTAACTTTGCAGTATTCTCTTTTGAAGTTTGAATATTTTTTTCAAAACTGTATATGTTTTTTGGTTTAACACTATCATGAATAAACAATAATTCATGCTGATCATTAATTTTATTGATAAGATTTTCTGTAAAATTCACCAACTCTTTTTTTTCAAATTCATTCTTAATATTTAAATGGTCTTTAATAGTGATTCTCTTGTAATTAAATCCCCAGAGAACGTAAAACAAAAAAGTCAAGATAAAAATAGATGATCCAAGATTAATGATTTTGTTAAAAATGTTATTTACATCACTAATTATGAAATAAATTAAGCTAATACCCAGAAATAAATACAAAACGTCTCCTACAGGAAAAACTACCCAACCTGTAATTAATCGAAGTTTTTCTGAGATTAGAGGATAAAGTAGATTTGAATAATATTTTTCAAAAACTATATTGCTTGGTTTTAAATAGTTAATCATTATTAACATGGGTACTAAACCTATAGTCAATGAAAACTTTAATTTTTTCATAATTAAAATATATAAACGAAATTATAAATTTATTATTCGTTAATTTTATAAAAATTTTGTGAATATGAGTGTAGAAGTTTCAAATGTTGAGCCAAAAGAGGTTTGGAAAAACTTTGTTTTATTAAATGAAGTTCCAAGACCTTCAAAGAAAGAAGATCGTGTTATAGAATTTTTAATTTCGTTTGCAACAAAAAATAATCTAATGTACAAGCAAGATGAAATTGGAAATTTAGTAATAGTAAAAGATTCAACGCCTGATATGATTAATCGTGAAACTGTTGTTCTTCAATCTCATGTTGATATGGTTCATGAAAAAAATAATGATGTTGAATTTGATTTTTTAAATTCTGGAATCAAAATGTATGTTGATGGTGACTGGGTAAAGGCAGATGGGACAACTTTAGGAGCTGACAACGGATTAGGCGTTGCTGCAATCATGGCTATCTTAGAAAGCAATGAAATTTCACATCCAAAGATTGAAGCATTATTTACTATTGATGAGGAAACTGGAATGACCGGTGCGTTAAATCTTTCTGGCACTATTCTTACAGGAAAAATATTATTAAATCTTGATACAGAGGAAGATGATGAAATTTGTGTTGGTTGTGCTGGTGGAATTGATATAACTATGAGTAAAAATTATCTATTACAAGAATTAAAAGAGGATGATATCAATGTAAAAATTTTATTGAACGGATTAACGGGTGGTCACTCTGGAGCTGATATTCACAAGGGTCTTGGTAATTCAAATAAAATATTATTTGAACTTATTCAAAAAGTTAATTCAGATTTTGATATAAAAATATGTTCGATTGATGGGGGAGGATTGAGGAATGCCATTCCCAGAGAGAGTTCCGTAATAATCTCATTTGATAAAGATAATTTGAATTCATTTAAAAAAATAATCAAAAATACATCACAAACATTAGTAGTTGAATTTAAAGAAACGGATGATAATATAAATTTAGAATTTGAATTATTAGAAAATAGATTTCAAACTCTTGGTGCCATTGAATCGAAAGAATTAATTAATGCAATAAACGAATGTCCGAACGGGGTCTTTGAAATGAGTGAAAACATTGATGGCCTAGTTGAAACATCAAATAATTTAGCCAATATTAGATTAATTGAGGGAAAACTTAAAATTCAATGTTTGACAAGGTCATCATCTGAGAATTCAAAGGATAAGTTATCAAAGGTTATTTCAAAGATATTTGAAAATATTGGATGTGATAGTAAATTTTCAGGAGGGTATCCCGGATGGGAGCCTAACCTAAATTCAGTCACATTAAAAGAGGTAAAGGATTCATATATCAAGTTATTTTCATCAGAGCCAAAGGTTAATGTGATTCACGCTGGCTTGGAGTGTGGCATAATTGGATCTCATTATCCAGAAATGGATATGATAAGTTTTGGACCAACTATATTAGGTGCTCATTCACCTGACGAAAAGGCTTCAATATCATCGACTCAAAAATTTTGGAGATTTTTTAGAGAAATTCTTAGTAATATCCCTGAAAAAGTTAATTAGTTAGATATATCTACTAACTCAATTATAAACTCTAAATCTGAATTTGCAGGTATTCTATTACCCATAGCTCTATTTCCATAACCCATTTCTGAAGGGATGTATGCATATACCTTATCGCCTACACTCATTGTCATTAATACCTCTCTAAATCCTTGGATTAGCTGCATATCGTTTGAAAAGGTGATTTTTGAAGGGTCATACCATCCTTTACTTTCATCTTCAGCTGAGTATCTATCGTACGCAATCATAATATCCTTTCTATTTGTGCCAAATAATACTCCATTTATTGCTAAATAACCTTCGTAATAAAAGAAAATCTCATCACCCTCAATTGGTTTGATTCCTTTTCCTTTATTTATGTAATATATTTCAACTCCAGAGCTTAATTTTGTTGCTTTTTCTCTAAAATTATTATTCTTTTCTTTTTCAATTCTAGCAAGTGAATCCATTTTTTCAATGGCAGCTCTTTTCTTTTCTTCTTGCATGATAAATAGTTTTGGTTCCATTTCATTCCATGTTCTTACTGCGTCAAAACCTTTAGCATCAGTTCCAATTCTGATTATTTTAAGATTATTAATAGTTACATCTTTTATTGGTCTATCAGCAACTGCAGTTTCAACATTTGAAATGGCATCCTGTATTTCGATTCCTTTAACCACATGCCCAAACACTGTATGTTTACCGTCTAAGTGCGGAGTTGGAACCTCAGTGATAAAAAATTGACTACCGTTTGTTCCAGGGCCAGAATTTGCCATTGAAAGCACTCCGGGTTTGTCGTGTCTAAGGGATAGGTCAATTTCGTCTAAAAACTTATAACCTGGTCCTCCAGTTCCATCTCCACTTGGATCTCCACCTTGAATCATAAATTTGTCAATAACTCGGTGAAAGATTATTCCATTATAAAATTTCTTGCCTTTAAAATCATTATCAACTTTTGGATGATTTCCTTCTGCCAGAGCAACAAAATTCGCAACTGTTACTGGCGTCTTATCATATGTTAATTTAATTAGCATTACACCCATACTGGTATTAAATTCAGCATACAGACCGTCTTCTAAATCTTGGTAATTGCTGTAATTATTATCACATGCAAAAACCATTGAACACACTAGGAAAAAAATTGCAAATTTTGTTTTCATAATTTTATTTTAATAATTCTTTATAATTTTTTAACGATTCAATAAAATAATCTATTGTTTCTTTTAGAGTTTTTTTACTTACGGCTCCAGCAGCATTTTTATGTCCACCACCACCAAATACATTTTTAGAAAATTCATTTACATCAAAATCCCCTCTAGATCTTAAAGAAATTCTTATGACGTTTTCCTTTAAATTTTCCATAAAAATGACGGCAAACTTAATATTTTTTATCGAAAGACCATAATTAACAATTCCTTCAGTATCACCTTTTTCATAATTGAATTTATCAAGATTTTTTTGGGACAATGATATGTAACATGTATTTAAATCTTCAATTACTTTAATTTGACTAAGGGCAAAGCTAAGAAGTTGAACCCTTTCAAATTTATTGTTATCATAAATTTGGTTATGTATGTCTGAGTGGGATATACCTGTTTTTAACAGGTTTGATACCACTTCATGAGTAACGTGAGTTGTTGACGGAAATTTAAATGACCCAGTATCGGTCATAATTCCTGCATATAAGGATTGTGAAATAGTTTTGTCAATTTTATTCTTATCTCCAAGTTTATCAATAAAATGATAAATCATCTCACAAGTTGAGCTCATTTCGGGAACAGAGTACATGAAATCTGCATAATTAGATGGATTCTCGTGATGATCAATCATAATAATTTTAGCATTAGATTTTTCAACATGGTCTTTCATTGATGATATTCTAACAAGATTATTGAAGTCAAGTGTAAAAATTATATCCGCATTAATAATTTTTTGAATATAATTTTCATCTTCAGAGAATATCTTAATATGATTATCAGGATCCATCCATCTCAGAAAATCAGGAAATTTATTGGGACTGATAATTTCTACATTATGATTATAATTATCCAAATAATTCTTTAAGCCTGTACTAGCGCCGATTGCATCACCATCAGGGTTTTTGTGTGGAATTATTACTATTTCCTTTTTTTTAGATAAAAGACTTTTTATTTCACCAATTTCACTAACATCCATATTTCGCGAAGATAAACATTAAATGTAAAACCTAATAAATTAATAAAAAGTGTTATTTTTGCAAACTAAAATATACAAAATGAGTAGAGTTACTTTTACAATGTTAAAACCAGATTCGGTTAGAAATGGAAACATAGGTGCTATTCTTGATAAGATCATTAAATCTGGTTTCAAGATCAAGGCAATGAAGTTTACGCAAATGACTAATGAGAAAGCAGGTGAATTTTACGCTATACACAAAAAAAGACCTTTCTATACTGACTTAGTTGATTACATGACCAGCGGTCCAATTGTAGCTGCAATTTTGGAAAAAGATAATGCTGTAAATGATTTTAGAGACCTGATTGGCTCAACAAATCCTGAAGAGGCAGAGGAGGGTACCATTAGAAAAATGTTTGCTAAGTCCATAAGCGAAAATGCTATTCATGGAAGCGATAGTGATGATAATGCTAAAATTGAATGTGAATTTCACTTTTCAAATGATGAGATTTTTTAATTAAGTATTATTTTTTCAACCACATTTTCCTTCAATCTTTCATTAATTAACTTAATAAGTTTTTCTTTTCCATAGCTAAGTTCCTCTTTGAGGGCAGGTGAGCTTAATTTTATGTAAAGAGTCTTTTTTCTTAAACTTACATCAGTAGTGTAATTCGCTACTCCGTTATTCATCAGTTCAAACCAAGCTTTCTTTACCTCTACATTCAATAATCCCTTTTCAAGCTTATTTTCCTTGAGAAATGTATTAATCAGATTCTTTAATTCCAGATTATTCATCTAAATAATTTTTTGGATAAAATCTTTTGTACTCATAAGTGAGCCCTTCTAAGTTTTTAATTATTAAATTCATCGAGTCAATTTTAACTACATTCTCAGTAAAATTTTCACCTTGACCATAAACTAATTTAATTGAATTACTAAAATTTAAGTCAAATTTAAACAACCTTAAATGTTTTTTTTCTTCATCAATATTAAAATTAATTTGATGCATTGTAATATCAAAATTACCATCGATTCTGGGCTTAACTTTTTTTCTGAAACCTTCTGAAAAGTTTTCATTTAATTCAAAATAATCAATTGTACCGCTAAATGGATAATTTTTAATTTTATTGTTGTCTTTTTTAACAGAGGATATTTCCCAATATCCCGTAAGATATTTTAAATTTCTCGAATTGTTACAAGAACTTAAAATCAGGAAAGACAAAATTATTATTGTTAAACTAATTTTTTTCAAATTTCAAATATTTCATACGATTTATTTACTTTCTTGATAATATTTTCTGTCCTTGTTTTATTTGTGTCAGAAATGAATATTTGATTAAATTTTTCTTCATTAACTAAATTAATAATTTGCTTGACCCTTTTGTCGTCCAGTTTATCAAAAATATCATCTAGTAATAAAATAGGATTTGAATCAAGTTTTGAAAGATAGTCAAATTGCGCAAGCTTCAATGCTATTAAAAATGTTTTTTGCTGACCTTGACTTCCGTATTTTTTTATAGGAAAATCATCAAGTTTAAAATTAAGATCATCTTTATGTGTTCCCTTAGTAGTATATTGAAATCTTAAATCTTTTTCAAGGCTGTTTTTCAGTAATTTATAGAGGTTTTGTTCAATTGAAATATCACTTTTATGTTTAATTTCAACACTTTCTATGTTGTTACTTAATTCTTTGTATCTGGATTTAAATATTGGTATAAATTCAGAAAGAAATTCCGTTCTTTTCTCGTAAATTTTTTGCGCGTCTGATGAAAGTTGCTTATCATAAATATCAATAGTTTTCCTAATATTTTCTGATTTATCATAAAACATTTTCAATAAAGCATTTCTCTGTTTTAGTGTTTTATTATAACCTATAAGATTATTTAAATATTCTTTATCATTTTGCGAAATAATGCCGTCAATAAATTTTCTTCTTGTATCGCTTCCTTCGATTATTAAATTTCTATCATCAGGTGAAATAATTACAAGAGGAATTTTACCGATATGATCACTAAATTTTTTGTAAAGTTTATTATTTCTTTTTACTCTTTTTTTTTCTCCTTTTTTAAGAGATATTAATATATTTTCTTCGTTATCATTAATAATATACTTGCCTGAAATAAAAAAAAATGATTCCCCATGTTTAATATTTTGAGAAGGAATTGGGTTAAAGTAGCTTTTTGTATAAGATAGATGGTATATAGAATCTAATATATTCGTTTTTCCAACACCGTTAAGCCCCACAAAACAAATGATTTTAGTTTCAAAACTAAACTTGAGGCTTTCAAAATTTTTATAGTTTGTTAATGACAACTCTTTTAAAACCATAAAGTTTAAATAGTATTAGATAAATTGAATTGTAACCCTCCTAATCCAAAAATAACAAATAAATTATCCAATTTTTAATAATAAAAATTTTATTTTTACGCCCTAAAATATTATTATGGCAACATACAAGAAAAGAGGTTTCAAAAAGAAAGTATCGTCTAATAAGGCAGAAGCTCTTGAAAATAAGTCAACAACTGCAAATGTATTTAATACACTTGATGATGGATCATCCAAGACTCAAAAATGGGTTCAGAAAAATCAAAATATAATTCTTGTTGTTGTAGGTGTTATATCTCTTATGGTTATTGGTTTTTTTATGTATTCTAAATTAATAACTGAACCGAAAGAAAGTAAAGCTTTTAATGAGATGTACTTCGCTCAAAAAAAGTTTGATGAAGCAATTTTGATTGATAATGATTCTGTGTCTAATATTGTACTTAATGGAGATGAGCTTAATATGGGTATGCTTGATGTAATTGAAGAATTTAGCGGTACAAATGCTGCAAACCTAGCACATTACTACACTGGTATGTTGTATTTAAATATGAATGATTACCAGAACACTATTAAATATTTATCAGAATTTAGTTCTAATGACATATTGCTTAGCTCATTAGCTAAAGGGTCAATCGGTGATGCATTTGCTGAGTTAAACCAGTTTGAGGATGCTTATGATTATTATGTGAAAGCTTCAAAAGGGGATAATAATTATACAACTCCATTATTTTTATATAAAGCTGGTACCTTAGCTATGAGGTTAAATAAATTTAAAAAAGCGGAAGAGTACTTCACAATTATTAAACTGGATTATCCAAAAAGTCCAGAAGCAAAAAATATAGATGCATTTATTTCTAAAGCAATTGCATCAAATCAATAAATGAAATTAAGGGGACAACATTTCACAAAAATAACTCCAGAAGGTTTCCCAAATTTGGAAAAAAATAAAATTGGGATAGTAGTTTCTGAGTGGAATAAAGATATCACTTCAAATTTGCTTAATGGAGCCCAAGAAAAATTAATAGAGTTTGGTATAAAAAATGAGAATATTAAAATTTCATGGGTACCTGGCAGTTTTGAACTTGTATATGGCTGTAAAGAATTATCTAAACAAAATCTGGATGCTATCATCGCAATAGGGTGTGTTATTAAAGGCGAAACTGATCACTATGATTTTATTTGTAACGCTGTTTCAAATGGAATTATGCAATTAAATATTTCATGCTCTATCCCTGTAATTTTCTGCGTTCTTACTGACCACAACAAAAATCAATCATTAGACAGATCTGGAGGAAAATTTGGAAATAAAGGAGCTGAGGCAGCAATTGCTGCTTTGAAAATGATATCTTTTAAGTAAGATATTTATTATATTTAGTTAAATTCATATATAACGGTTTGGGTCTTTTTAAACTAAAAAAAAATAAACGTTACAGTTATTCAGGAAGATACTCTGAAGACAACTCCTATTTAGGAAAACATTCTGTTCCAAAAAAAATTAAATCAAAGTTTGATGAATATAGAACTACTGTAGGAGATAATAATAGTTTTAGAAAAAAATTTAGAAATGCTGTTAATGATTATAAAAAAGGATCTGAAAAGTCTGTTAGAATAAGACTTCTAATTATTTTATCAATTTTAGTCTCTTTATTTTTATTATTCTTTTTTATTTAAAATAACTAATTGATGAAAGACATTATTAATATTTTACCTGAAAATGTTGCTAATCAAATTGCAGCTGGTGAAGTAGTACAAAGGCCAGCTTCTGTAGTAAAGGAATTACTAGAAAATTCAATAGATGCCAAAGCAAAAGAAATAAAAATCTTAATCAAAGATGCAGGTAAGACAATGATACAGGTTATTGATAATGGAGTTGGTATGTCAAAAAGAGATGTCTCAATATGTTTTGACAGACATACAACATCAAAAATTTCAGATGCAAAAGATTTATTTAATATTAAGTCTAAAGGCTTTAGAGGTGAAGCTTTGGCTAGTATTTCTGCAATTTCACATGTAAATTTAATTTCAAAACAATCTGGTATTGAATTAGCTAACGAGATTGAAATTCATGGTAGTGAAATTAAGAGTAATAAATCATCAGTAAGCGAAGTTGGTACTAAGATTTCTGTCAAAAATCTTTTTTTTAACATTCCTGCAAGAAGAAACTTTTTAAAATCAAACAATGTTGAATTAAAACATATAGTAACTGAATTTATCAGACTTGCCTTAGCTCATCCCGAGGTGAAATTAATTTTTTATAATGATGACTCTGAAATGTACAATCTTCCTGTCTCTAATTTTAAAAAAAGAATTGTTAATTTATTTGGCGTCAAATCATCAGAAAAACTTGTTCCTGTTTCTGAGAATACAGAAATTTTAAATGTAGATGGATTTATATTTAAACCAAAGTATTCTAAAAAAACCCGTGGAGAGCAATTTTTCTTCGTAAATAATAGGTTTATTAAAAGTCCATATTTAAATCACGCCATTAATTCAGCATTTGAAGGGCTTATTGATCCAAAATATAACCCTTCCTATTTTTTAAATTTAGAAGTTGATCCTGCTTCAATTGATATAAATATACATCCTACAAAAACAGAAATTAAGTTTGAAGATGAGCATTCAATTTATGCTATTTTAAGAGCCTCAGTCAAGCATAGTTTGGGTCAATATAATATTACACCTGTTTTAGACTTCAATAGAGATAAGTCTTTAGATATTCCATATGATTTTGAAAAGAATGGTAATTCTAACTATGTTGGTATTGATATTAACACAAACTATAACCCGTTTGATGTTAATAAATCCAGAGAAAAATACGTAGAGATTGATTCATTCAAAGAAAAAATGGATTCTTTAGAGTTTTCATCAGAAAGTAATGAACTAAAGGAATTTAATTTTGAAGATTTTGAATCAAATGTTCATTTAAATAACCCAATTCAATTAAATAAAAAGTTTATTGTAAACAAGACTAAATCAGGATTGGTAATAATCAATCAAGAAAGAGCTCATCAAAGAATTTTATATGAAAGGTTTCTGAAATCACTAACCTTAAACAAGCTTAATCCGCAAAAACTACTTCATCCAATAGTTATTGATTTTTCCAAAGTAGATATTGAAACATTAAAATCTAACAAAAACATTCTAAATCAGTTTGGCTTAGACTTTGATTTAGAGTCTGAAAAAATTAATATTAATGCGGTACCATCATTTATCAACATTGATAATTTGAAAGAAATATTTGAAAATTTAATAGATAATATACAGAATGAAATCCCTGACAATAGTTTTAGTGAATCTGATTTAATATGTAAAATTATGTCTAAATCTATGTCAATCAGGAACGGTAAGTCGTTAGACTTAAAAGAGCAGCAATATATTATAAACTCATTATTTGCTTGCAAGGAAACAATGATATGTCCCTTTAATCATAAGACTTATGTTCAGATTAATTATTCTGAAATCGAAAATATGTTTAAGTAAATGAATAGAATTTCACCCACTGTAAAAAAGCTTCTTATAATAAATGTGATATTTTATTTTGGTTCAAGTATTTCATTAAATACTGAATTTATTTATTCATTATTTAGTTTGCATTTTCCTGAAAGCTCAAACTTCTATCCCTGGCAATTGTTAACTCATATGTTTATGCACGGAGGGATCGTACATTTGGCTTTTAACATGTTCGCGTTATGGATGTTTGGCTCTGCTATTGAATCCATTTTTGGAGCTAGAAGATTTATATTTTTTTATATTACTTGTGGTTTGGGAGCCGCAGTAGCTCAGATAGGTTTTAATTACTATAATTTCCACACATATTTAGATATTTTACTAACAGCTGGCTATGATCAAACATTTATATTAAACACGTTAAATGAAGGTAAATATTTGATTGACTGGAATAATATTCTAGGTTCTGGTGGAAGAGAAAATTTTACTGATTCTTTTACACCAATGGTTGGTGCCTCAGGCGCAATTTTTGGTGTTCTTGTTGCTTTTGGAATGTTTTTTCCAGAAAGTAAACTTATGTTATTGTTTTTTCCTGTTCCTATTAAAGCTAAATATTTTATTCCCGGATTAATTCTTCTTGATTTATTCTCTGTAATTACAGGTCAAGCTATTTTTAGCCCAAGTAATACAGCATATATTGCCCACATTGGTGGAGCCTTGACAGGCTTTCTGATTATGTACTATTGGAAAAAAAACCAATTTAATCAAAACCGTTGGTACTAATGAATTTTCAAAATAATCTTAATTTAAATTTTTCAAGTCTTAATTTTTTTCAAAAGTTCATTGCTATTAGTGTTGTGGTTTTTATTTTAAGTATTTTCTTATATCTTTTCAATTTCCATGACGATTTTATAGAATTATTCTCACTTGAAAATAATTTCATTAGTAAACCTTGGTCAATTATAACATATTCATTTATTCACGGTTTTGAAACTGTCAATGGTGTTACAAAAATGAATGGCTTATCCAGTATTTTTGATTTGTTATGGTTGATAATTTTTTTAACCTTTTCTTCAAATGCAATTATAAATTTGCTCGGAGAAAAAATTGCAATTAAGATATTTTTCTACGGAGTCTTAGTAGGGGGTATATTTTATTTGATATTAAACAATGCTAATAATCCTCTTATTGGAGCATCTGCTGGTTACTCATCACTACTTTTTTTTCTTTTATTTTTATCACCTAACTTAAATTTAAGAGTTTTCTCTTTTGATATCAAATTCAAATATTTGATGTATATATATTTGATAAGAGATTTTATTTACTTGCTTTTATTTGCTGATTTTGGGGTATATGCTCATATAGGAGGATATCTTGTAGCTATTTATTATTACTTTGCATTGTATGGTTTACCAAATCTTAACAAAAATAAAAAACAAATATCAAGAAAAAGTTTTGAAAATAAACAAACAAGAGTAGATCAAATTTTGGATAAAATCAGTAAAAGTGGTTATGATAGTTTAGACGATGACGATAAAGAATATCTTTTTAAACAAGGAGGAAAAAAATGAAAAAACTTAGCCTTATTGAAAAGTTTCTTTTTTTAATTAATTCGATAGCTGCATTTATTTTTTTGATTTCATTATTTATTCCACACCTCAAGCCATCCACCTTCTCTGAATTTTCAATTCTAAGTTTATTTTCACCTTTAATTATTATAATAAACATTCTGTTTCTTTTTTTATGGATTGTAAAACTTAAAAAACATTTTTTATTGTCTCTGATTGTTTTGATTATTGGAATTGATAGTTTGAGAAGCTTTGTCAATTTCTCAAATGATTCTAAATTTTCGGGTGGTAATGAAATTTCAATAATTAGCTATAATGTTAGATTATTTAATATATATAACTGGATTGAGGAAGATAATGTAAATTCAAAAATCAGCGATTTTTTACACCAAAAAAATCCAGACATTATCTGTTTGCAAGAATACCAAAATTCTGAATTTAAACTCGATAATTATCCACACTTGTATGAGAAATTAAGGGGTGAAAATTTAAAATACGGACAGGCAATATTCTCCAAATATCCAATTGTTAATAAAGGATCGCTAAATTTTAAAAACTCATCTAACAATGCTATTTTTTCTGATATAAAAATTATTAATGACACTATTAGAGTTTATAACATTCATCTTCAATCATTTTCTTTTAAAAATGGTAATCCATTAATTGAAATAAACAATAAAAATGATAAGCTTATTGAAAATATATCAAATACTTTCATAAGACAAGAGCAGCAAGTCAGGGAACTTAAAAATAGTGTAGAAAATAGTCCATATAAAGTAATAATTTCAGGAGATTTAAATAATACAGCCTTTTCATATGTGTATAAAGAGCTATCTAAAAATTTTATTGATACATTCAAAGAAAAAGGTAATGGTCTTGGTATAACATTTAATTATAACTTTATTCCTCTCAGAATTGATTTTATTTTTGCACAGGGATTATTTAAAGTAAATTCATTTAAAACATTTAAGCTTAATCTTTCTGACCATGAACCTATCTATACTGAACTTAAATTTTAGAACTATTAAAAAAATTCAAGCATCCTTTTCCTTCATTAAAGATTAAGTCAAGTATACTTAAATTTTGTATATAACCATGTCGAATTTCAAATACTTGTTGATATCTTTCGATTATATTTTTTTTTTCCTTTCGTTTTCTATTACTAATATTTCTTAAATCATTTATTGAATTATATTCAGCCTTGTATTCCTTAGTAAAAGAGTAATCTAGTTCTAATTCTAATATTTGATATATTAATTCAATTGATTTAATACTAATATCAACCAGGAATATTTCTTTTTTTTCAAAAATCTCATAAAAGTAATCTTCGAAAAATTCAAAAAATGGGGAACTCCTATATGAAATTTTTATTGATTTTAAATGATTTTTTTGCCATTTAGTATCATTGCAAATTCTAATATCCTTGAGTTTTTCTTTTTTTTTGTAAGAATATTTTACAGGTATTACTAAGCTCAATCTTCCATTTGAACCGTAAATATTAGTTCTGTTTCTAATGGTTTGTTTTTGATAATAATCATTTATCTCAAAGCATAAAGAATTGGAGTTTAATAAATGATTAAAGTGCTCAATATTGGGGAAATAAGTTGGATGAATTAATGTAGTCATTTTAACTTCTTTCTTCTGAAATAAGAAATTACATTCCACAAAATTATCACTACAATAAAATGTAAGAAATAAGAAGTTGGTTTTCCTTCGCCATGAACCGTGGTAAACATTCTATCCCAGCGAATTTTATTAAAACCTTTTGCATTATAATCAATACTTAGCCATTTAAAAACAGGTTTTCCAACAACATGATCGAAAGGTACGAAACCCCATGATCTTGAATCCTGAGAATTACTCCTATTATCGCCCATTAACCAATAATAATCCTGCTTAAATGTATAACTGTTTGTTTCATTTCCGTTAATATAAATTTTATCGTCAATAGTAAATAAATCATTATTCTCATAAACCCTAATGAGTCTTTCATAAATAGCTAAGTTCTTTTTATTTAATTCAACTGAAGAATCTTTTTTAGGTATGTATATTGGCCCATAAAAATCATTATTCCAATTGAATGATGATTTTTGGGGAAAAACGGAAGGATCTTTAAATCCCTTTGGGAAAGTATCTTTTTTTATCCATTCAACATTTGTGTCTTTTTTTAGTTTTTCAAGTGACGAGTTACTTATACCCATAAACTTATAAGTATAATCGCTATTTATTGGTCCAAACCTGTCAGTTATATCATAATTATTAATCATAACTTTTTGGTTGAACTTATTTTTTTTTGGTTGAACCAGATATGAGAATTGAAGTTTAGCTCTTTCTGGTAATTGATTTTTTTGTCCATTTATATAAACGTATCCATTTATGACTTCCAATGTATCTCCTGCAATTCCAACAGCTCTTTTTACATAATTTGTTTTTTTATCTATTGGTTTGTAATAATACTTATCAGTATAATACATGTTTTTAAATGTATCAACTGGCCAATTAAAGCATACTATTTCATTTCTCTTTATATTTTGCAGCCCCGGTAATCTCATATAGGGAAGTTCTGCTAAAAATGGAAGTTGTTCTTTATTTATGTAAGAACGTGTTTTTATGATTGGAATAGTATCATGTACCATAGGGGCTGCTATTGTAGTCATTGGTACTCTTGCTCCATAATGAAACTTGCTAACAAATAAGAAATCTCCAACTAAAAGAGATTTTTCGAGAGAAGAAGTAGGAATCGTGTAGGGTTGCATAAAATATGTATGAACAAATGTAGCAGCTATTACAGCAAAAATTATTGAACTAGTCCACTCTCCATTAGAGCTTTTTGGATTTATGTCTCTGTTTTCAACATATTTAGCTTTTGTAAAATAGTTAATATAATAATTATAAAATCCCAATGAGCAGACAGAAAGTAAAGTATCATGATATTTATTTTTTCCAAAACTTCTTGAGATCTCAACCCAGAGGACAGGAATAATTATAATATTTAAAACAGGTAAAATTAAAATAAAAATCCACCACCATGGTCTATTAACAATCTTTAGTAAAACCAATATATTATAAATAGGTATGAATGACTGCCAACCTTTATTTCCCGAAATATTATATAATCTCCATGTGCCAATTCCATGAATAATATTTAAAAAAAATAAAATAAATAGGATTTCAATCATAATTCTATATTAAGAGAAATTCCAAAATTTGATTTATTTTGAACTTCATTATAATTTATTTTTGGTTCTAATGTCAAGTTATCGTCAAGATTATACTGAAGTAAATGTGCATCAACATTAGCATCAATAATATTTAGAATATAAAGTCCTAACGTAACCAAAATTGAAAGCTCTTTATTTCTTTTTAATGTATTTTGAGCTCTTATTAACCCATCATTAGAAATAGAAGGGTATATTCCATTACCATAAAATTCATCATCAGTAAAACCTGCTAATCTTCTTTTATATGCATTTCGATACCTATTATAGTCTTTATCATTTTGATTATAAAAATATATTCCGGTAGCTAGGGCTCCATAAACAATCGGAATTTTCCAATATTTTTTATTGTAAGCTTGACCAAGCCCAGGGAGAACAGCAGAGTAAAATGTTGCTTTTGATGGTCTTAAAGCCATTTCCAAATCATTATTAGGTAGTTCATTTTGACTAAATATAAAAATTGGTATAAGAAAAACGATAATGTAAAATGACTTTTTATTCATTTATTTTTTTTATTATTCTCTGAAAATCATTTTTTGAATTAAAATTTAAAATAATTTTACCACTGTTATCATTTTTGAAAATGAAATTAACTTTGGTCTCTAACTTTTTTTCTATTTTATTCTTTTCCTTTGTGAAATCAAAATGAACTTTATTGTTTTTCTTTTTCTGGTCTGGATTTTTTAAAGATTTGATTAATTTCTCAGTGTTTCTAACTGATAAATTTTTTGAAATTATCTTTTCGTATATCGAAAGTTGGAGTTTTTCATCATCTATATTAATCATTGCTCTCCCATGACCCATAGAAATGAATCCATCTTTAATTCCGCTTTGAACTATAGGATTTAGCTTGAGTAATCTCAAATAATTACTTACTGTAGATCTTTTTTTTCCAATTTTATCACTCAATTCCTCTTGTGTAAGTTTTATTTCTTCAATTAATCTCTTGTAAGAAATTGCTATTTCAATGGCATCTAAGTCTTGTCTATGTATATTTTCAACTAGAGCCATTTCTAATGATTGCTGATCATTGGCTTTTCTGATGTAACAAGGAATTTTATTAATTTTTAATTGTTTAAATGCTCTTAATCTTCTTTCTCCAGAAATTAATTGAAATTCATTTTTTGATAATTTTTTCACTGTGATTGGTTGAATTAATCCAATATTTTTGATTGATATTATTAATTCATTTAATTTATCTTTATTAAAAGCAGATCTTGGTTGAAATGGGTTAAGAATTATTTTAGAAATTTCAATTTTAGTACTGTAGTTTGTTTTAAGTTTGGAAATTGAACTTGCCTTGTTTTTAGAATCTTTGAGTATATTTGTCAGACCTCTACCTAAAACTTGTTTTTTTGTTGCTTTAGCCATTATCAATTTTTTGAAATAATTTCCTTTGCTAAATTTAAATAATTATCTGCACCTTTACTGCTTACATCATAGTCAATGATGCTTTTTCCGTAACTGGTTGCTTCACCCAATCTTACGTTTCTGTGAATAACCGTTTTAAAAACCATTTCATTGAAATGTAGTTTAACCTCTTTTTTTACTTGATTCGAGAGATTTAATCTAGTATCATACATCGTTAAAAGTAAACCTTCAATTGAAAGGTCTTTGTTGTGTAGTTTTTGAATACTTTTTATTGTATTTAATAATTTTCCAAGTCCTTCAAGTGCTAAATATTCACATTGAATAGGTATCAATACTGAATCTGCTGCTGTCAAAGCATTTATTGTTAGTAATCCAAGAGATGGAGGGCAATCTATAATAATAAAATCATAATCAGCTTTAAAATCAAAAAATGTGTTTCTTAATAAATATTCTCTTTCAATCATATCAATTGATTCAATTTCAATCCCAACTAAGTCTATATGAGCAGGAATTACATCCAGATATTCAAGGTTAGTTTTAGTAATACAATCATCTGCAGAGCATTCATTTTCCAATAAATCGTAAATTGTTTTACTTCCAATATTTATCTCGATTCCAATTGACGATGTTGAATTTGCTTGTGGGTCAAAATCTATCAATAATACTTTTTTTTCTAAAGCCGCAAGTGAAGAAGATAGATTCACCGAAGTTGTGGTTTTTCCAACCCCTCCTTTTTGATTAGAAATGGCAATAATTTTACTCATATTTTTAACCTAGAAATAAGTTTAAATGTACGATTAATAAAATTTAATTAGAACTAATTCTTGTTAAAGAAATTTTAAAATATTAACAGCAAAAATTAACTGTAAGTTTTAATTAAAGATTCTAATATGGTAGTTGCAGATTTACCAATATTTGTCCCTGGCCCAAAAATACATTTAACCCCTTTTTCATATAGAAATTCATAATCTTTTTTTGGTATAACACCTCCAACAACAATCATTTTATCATCACTATCATATTTTTTTAATTCTTTAATTAAATTTGGAACAAGTGTTTTATGACCACCAGCAAGTGATGAAATTCCTACTATATGAACATCATTTTCAACTGCTTGTTTGGCAACTTCTTCAGGTGTTTGAAATAATGGTCCTATATCTACATCAAATCCAATATCAGCAAAACTAGTAGCAATCACTTTTGCACCACGGTCATGGCCATCTTGACCAATTTTTGCAATCAAAATTCTTGGTCTTCTACCATCAATATCTGCAAATTTATTGCAAAGATTTACAGCATTT
>Ga0160422_10000825_pt1 | contig 19040 bp, 35 predicted proteins | sample Fk160mmetaG_FD_108192 | JGI IMG/M metagenome (GOLD analysis project Ga0160422, IMG submission 108192) | Marine microbial communities from the Central Pacific Ocean - Fk160115 60m metaG | ecosystem: Environmental > Aquatic > Marine > Oceanic > Photic zone | place: The Central Pacific Ocean... | reverse complement strand
TTTGATGTTAAATCAAACAAAAGACTTTTAAAAAGATTTGAAAAACTAGACTATGCAAAAACATTTTTTGAGCAAGAACCTTTAAGAGATGTGGTTTCTAAAGGTAAATTTTTAAGAGGCACCTTTGGTGCAGCTTTGAAAGATTTTTGGGAGTCACCTGATTATGATAAAGATTTATTAAAAGATGGATTAAAAATAGCAAAAGAAACTAAAAAAAATTTTAAACTCACTGAAAAAGAAAAAAAATTTTGGGCAGCTATATTTGCAGAACATGACTTAATACATTTCTTTTTTGACTTAAAAAACACTACTATGGGAGAGCTTTCTGTTATAAGTTTTACTATTGCTAAAAGTTTTCGTAGAAGTTTTTTTACAATAATCTTTTTTTCTATAATTGGTGCTCTTATAGAGTTTTTAAGAAATCCTATTGGGTTAGCTGTATTAAAACGAAGGGTAAAAGAAGTACACTCAATAAAACTACAGCATTATGATATTCTTAAATTAGTGTGGAAAGCATATAGAAATGGTAAAAGATGTCCTTGGATGCTGTCAATAAATTGGCATGACAGATTACATGAGCCACTGCATTTAGTTAAAGAAGAATTAGGACTTGATATAAATGCTGATTTTTCATTTTATCAACATATGGAAAAAGAAATGGCTAAGGTTAATTGGTGGAAAGAGTACGGGAAAAGGTCTGCACCTCAACAACAACAATTAGTGTACACATTAGTGCAAAATAAAGGGGTACCTTTTAAAATACCATCTTCTGTTAAGAGGTTTGGCGATTGGTCTTGAATTATGTGGAAATATTTTACTGAAGACGAACTCAAGTGTAAGCATACTGGTATATGTAAAATGGACCCAGAGTTCATGGAAACTCTTGAAAAAATACGTGAAGAAGTAGGAATTCCGTTTATAATAACAAGTGCCTATAGAGATCCAACGCATCCTATAGAAGCAAAAAAATCACAACCGGGAGCTCACGCAAGTGGCAAGGCTGTAGACATACTCATTCGGGGCGCGGACGCCTTAAGGTGTATAGAAGTAGCGTTACAACATGGTATAACCGGGCTTGGTGTGAAACAACATGGCGACTCTAGATTTATACATCTAGACACTTTAGAAGCTACTAGCACCAGACCAAGACCTTGGGTTTGGAGTTATGAGTGATTCACAAGAGCAAAGACTAGAGAAAATAGAAGAAAAACTCGACCGACTAGCAGATGCAGTCGTGTCTATTGCTCGTATTGAAGAACGAGTAGCTACCGTTTTAAGGCAGAACGATAGGTTCTTTATTAGAATGGATAAGATAGAACAACGTTTAGAAGACGTAGAGTCACAATCCGATGTCAATTCTAATACAGGACGGTTCATAGAGAGATTTATGTGGATTGTCGTAGCCGCAGGAATAGGATTATTAGTATATTTTTTACGCACATAGGAGGTATTTATGGCGGATCCAATAACAAAATCAGTAGTAGGTATAGCTGGCAGTGTTCTAAACAAGTTCGTTGCTGACAAAAACTTAAAGATGAAACTTGAGCATGAGCTCAAGACACAATTACAAACAGCTAATCTTGCTCAAATAGAAGTTAATAAAGTAGAAGCAGCTAGTAAGAACTGGTTTGTAGCGGGCTGGCGCCCGTCTGTAGGCTGGGGTTGCTCAGTTGCAATGATGGTGCATTTTATTGTACTACCTGTAGGTGAGTGGATTGCTGCATTGTCTGGTGTAAAAGTAGATATGCCAGAGTTTGATTTTACTCAACTATCTACCATACTTATGGCTATGCTTGGTATGGCAGGACTTAGAACTTTTGAAAAACAAAAGAAAGTAGCCAGAGGAGACGACTAATATATGGCTTATTTTAAGTTAGTTAATTTTAATGGTATTGCACCACAAATTTCTCCTAGGTTATTAGCTGAAGGTTTAGGGCAAACGGCAAACAATACGGATCTAGATCGTGGTGTGTTAACGCCAGTTACTAGTAATAGTACAGTGGCTACATTAAATGCAGCAGCTAGGGCTGGTTTATATAGATACGATTTTGGTGGTCAAGTTTATAACTTAGAATTTACCAATGCTGTAGATGTACAACCGGGACCTATTGCAGATGACGCTTTTGATCGTTTGTATTGGACGGGTGCTGGATTTCCACAAATGGGTAGTTCTACACAACTACTTGCTTCTGGTTCTGGTGCTTATCCAAGAAGTTTTTTTAGACTAGGTATACCTGCACCGACTAGCGCGGCAAGTACTAGTATAACTTCTGGTACAGATGATGGTACACAAACACAATACAGTACATCTTATGTATATACTTTTGTATCTGCATTTGGTGAAGAAGGTCCACCGTCGCCGGCGTCTACGGTATTATCAAAAGTAGATGGGCAAACTGTAACTATCTCTGGTATGGATACTGCTACTTCTAAAAGTAATACTAATTTAGCTAATAAACGTATCTACCGTTCTAATACCGGTTCTAATACTACTAACTTTCAGTTTGTAAAAGAGGTGTCCTTAGCTACCGCAAGTACGACAGATAACCTAAATAATGATGCCTTAGCTGAGATAATACCTTCTACTTACTGGATTGCACCACCGGACGATGACACTAGTACTTACCCTAACGGACAGATGTTGGGTTTAACTGCTATGGCTAACGGTATCTTTGCTGGTTTTAGTGGTAAACGACTTTGTTTTTCGGAACCTTTTTTACCACATGCTTGGCCAGTAGCTTATCGTATAACACTTGAAGATGAAATTGTTGGTATAGCCATGGCAGGGCAGGCACTCTTTGTAGCTACAAAAGGTACACCATATATTGCTGTAGGTACAGACCCACAGTCTATGAGTGTGATACGTATGGAAGCGGCACAAGCGTGTCTGAATAAAGAGTCCCTTGTAGATATGGGAGATGTGGCTATTTATGCTTCACCAGATGGTTTAGTAGGAGCAGCGGGTAACGAAATTAGTGTATTAACTGAAGGATTAATCACACCTAAACAATGGCAGGCACAGTTCTATCCCTCTACAATCAAGGGTTTTTTATGGCAGGGTAAATATGTAGGACAATATTATACTGGTTCTGCATACGGAGGTTTTATGTTTGACCCCCGTGGTGGTAAGAATGCTTTTACAACACTTAGTTCAATAGCTACAGGTCATGCACAAGGTGGTTTTACTGATCCTGATGATAATGAATTGTACCTTATTGACTATGATTCTGGTGGTGGTAATGCTCAGGTAGAACTTTTTCAAGGTAGTAATACAAATACTACGCAAACATTTAAAACCGCACAGTTTGTTTTACCTAAAGCTACTAGTATGAATTTTGTAAAAGTAGAAGCTGAAGCATATTCTGGTTCTGGTATTACGGTGAAGGTGCTTGGGGATGGCACAGAAATATTTGATGCTACAATTACAGCTTCTGGATCTGCGTTTAGTGCAACAGGTTCTGCTCCAACTTCTTTTAGTGCAACATCAATTATAGAACCAATTTTAAGGTTACCCACTGGTGTACATAAAGTGTATGAAGTAGAAGTATCAGGTGCGCATACTATAAATGAAATCTGCATAGGAGAAGCAATAGAAGAATTGAGGTCTATTTAATGGCTACCGACGCAACTAAATTACCTGCAATACCACCAATACCCTCTAATGTTGATCCACAACTAAAAACATATTTAGCTGCAGTTGATGAGGCACTAAAAGTACGTCTTGGCAGAACAGGTGACCCAAAAGATAGAGCAGTAACAGTACGAGAACTTATTGATACTGGATTAGCTGAAAACTTTTTAGAAAATCCTTTTAATCCAAATGCGGGCACACCAGATAATACTTTTATACCTACAGAAAGGGTTGATGTCACTATACCGCCAGATGTTACTGGGTTTTCAGGAACAGGAGCATTTCAAAAAATTATCTTACAATGGGACTTAGCACAGTTTGGTAACTTTGCTTTTACTGAAGTATGGCGTCATACAAGTAATGATATAGGTAGTGCTACTCGTATTGATACTACTCGAGCTCAAGTATATGCAGACACTGTAGATCTCGATGCAAATTTTTATTACTGGGTTAGGCATGTATCTACTTCTAATATTGTTGGTCAGTTTACTAATGGTATCAATGTAACTACTTCTAAAGTTTCTAGCTCAAACGTTACTGATTTTTTTACTGCTGACTCTATAACTGCAGCTTCTGGTGTTATTGCTGATGCAACAATAGGTACTGCTGAGATAGCTAATGCTGCTATAACCGATGCAAAAGTAGCTAATTTAAGTGCTGGTAAAATTACTACTGGAACACTTTCTGCAAATAGAATTAGTGGTAATAGTTTAGATATATCATCTAAAGGGGTTATAGGTTCAGCGGGAAATATAGCATCTTCAACTGGATTTATTCAACAAACCACAAATAGTGTAGGTACGGTAAATAAGTTTTATGGAGGAAGTGGTAGTTTAACTTCGTACCTGTCAAGCTATCCCTACTACCAAAATGGTTCTGGAGGTTCTTTTTCACAAATAGCTACCCTTTCATTTACTACTACAAGTAGAAGTAAACCATATATTTTTACTGCTTATCACACTGTAAATGCTACTTTTAATGGTGATGAAGAAAAAGCAATCGTCCTACAACTTTGTAACTCAAGTGGATCCCCTCTCTCGGGTTCTAATAATGGTACCTTTCAATATGCGAATGGGACAGCAGCCATGGATATTTATACATTAGCTCTTCATACTGGCTCTAATTTAGCAGCAAATACTACATTTCAAATAAAAATGTATGGTGCGTTTAAAAATGCAACGGTTTCATCGAATGTAGATGGCAGTGGTAGTGCATTGAGGATTTCCGGGACTCTTATGGTTTTTGGTTTAGGTGTATAAAATGGGTATATGGAGTCCTGAAACTTTACCAGCCCCACTCGTTATCTTGAGAGAGCAAAGAGACCATTTGCTACTCGTTTCTGATTGGACTCAAGCTGCAGATAGCCCGTTATCTGATGCAAAAAAAGCAGAATGGGCTACTTACCGACAAGCTTTGAGAGATCTTCCTTCTAAGTATGCAGAATTAAACGACTACCATGATGTGGTGTGGCCCACTAGACCAGAATGATTTTGTACACGGAAGAACAATTAGAAATAGCGTATACTGAATATCGAATGCTACACATGAGAAAAGATGTACCCTTTCTTAAGAAAGAAGACTTTAGAAAATTTTTTGAATTTCTTATGGAGAATACTACATTAGATTATGTATGATATGACTATGTTTGAACTTACGTTAAATGACTTTTACATTGAATTTTTAGGGTTTGTACTAACTCTATTGGTTGGTTTAGCTGTAAAAGATTGGGCAGTAGGCTTTGTAAAAGGCGCTACTTTCCGTTTGACGTCGTCATTCAAAGAAGGAGATAAAGTAATTTTAGATGGTGATACCGCACTTATTATAAAAGTAGGGTTTGCCCAAACAGTATTTGGTGTGTACAACGATGACGGTTATACGTGGCGTTATATATCAAATCAAAAAATTGATACATTGAAGCTAGAGAAGATTGTAGACTCTGAACTACATGCTGATACAGCTGAAGAGAAGGCACAGAAACTAAGGTCTTTTTTGAAAGACGACAATAATGAGGTAAAATAAACTATGGCTACTAGAAAAATGAAAGAAATGGGTACAGGTATGGCAGGCACAACTCCGGTCACTGAACGTAGATTAGTGCCACAAGGTACACCAAATAGTGCTAATGACCCAACTCCTGAACCTGCAATGGATATAAATAAATTAGCGGAGATGTTGAAAAATGCCCAGAACTAGAAAAAAAACCTCTATGAAGGTTAAGAAGAAAGCATTAACTAAACGTCAAGAAGGAGCTATGAAGCGTCATTCTAAGCATCATACGGCAAAACATATGAAGTATATGAAACGTAGAATGCTTATGGGTGATACATTTAGACAAGCCCATAAAAAGGCACAAAAACAGGTAGGTACATAATGCCCGGAAAAAAATTATCTAAAAAACAAAAGAAGATAGCTAGAGTCGCCCCACCAAGAAATAGGATTACTGGAGCAGATTTTAGAAAACTTAAAACTAAAAGAAGAAAAAAGAAATGATAAATAATTCAGAAGAAAGTATATGGTTAGCACAGAGTTTTTTCAGAATGGCTGGAGGCTATGGTGCTATTTCAGGGATATCTAAAACTAAGGAGGGCAAAAATGCCAGCAAAAAAAAGAAAAACTAAGAAGAAAAAGGGAGCTACGCCAACTAACCCTGCATTGTATGCAAGAGTAAAAGCGGAAGCTAAACGTAAATTTAAAGTTTACCCCTCCGCATATGCTAATGGTTGGTTAGTTCGTACGTACAAGAAACGTGGTGGCGGTTACAGGTAATGGCTAACACGAAACCCAAAGGAGGCTTAACAGCTTGGTTTGGTAAAGGTAAAAAAGGTGATTGGGTGGACATTGGTGCACCTAAGAAAAAGGGTAGGTATCAAGCTTGCGGTCGTAAATCGGCTAAGAAAAGCAAACGTGCATACCCGAAATGCGTACCACGGTCTAAGGCCCGTAGTATGACAGCTGCTCAAAGACGTAGTGCGGTAGCACGTAAACGTAGAGCAGGTAACCCGGGTGGCAAACCTACAAATGTAAAAACTATAGTAAAAAGGAAACGACGTGGCACAAAAAAGAAGAAGAAGTAAAATGCCTGCTAGAAACAAGAAGAACTTCCGTTCTACGAAGTCTGGTGCAGGTATGACTCGTGCAGGTGTAAAAGCCTACAGACGTCTGAATCCCGGATCTAAGTTAAAGACCGCTGTTACTGGTAAAGTAAAGAAAGGTAGTAAGGCTGCAAAAAGACGTAAATCTTTTTGTGCACGTTCTGCAGGACAAATGAAGAAGTTTCCAAAAGCTGCGAAGAATCCTAACTCTAGGTTAAGACAAGCACGTAGACGTTGGAAATGTTAATGTATTACAAACACATGGATCTGGATCCTGTATTTGTGTAAAATAGAGATATGATAAATAAACCTTTAAATCATAAAGAACCGCACACATACAAAGACTTGTGCACTAAGAAGTATTCTACAGTTCCGAATCACGACGGTTCTGTACCCGGTGAAAAACAATCTATATTTGTTGACACCAAATCACATCGTAAATTTAAAAACACTAAAGCGGAGTACTAATATGGCTGGATATGGCTCAAATGGTAAAAAGAAAAAGAAGATAAATAAAAAACCTAAACCTATGAAAATGGGTAAAAGAAGACGCTATTAAGCTTTTCTTGCGTTTTTATCTCTTTTAAAAGATCTATTCTGACTAGAATGTTGAACTACTAAGTTTGAACGCTTAGTATTCATTGGATTTCCATCTCTGTGGTGTATATCAAAGCCACTGCCTTTTGTAACAAGACCCTCTCTTAAAGCTCGTCTACGTACTTTGTTGCGCATTGCACGTCTTTTTTTCTGTGCAGGTGTACCTTGATATTTAGCGTATTCTTGTTTGTAATTTCTTGTCATTAATATTGTGTTGAAGGATCTTCTTTGGAAGGTCTATTTGCTACTACCCTAGGCACAGGTCTAGCAGAACCACGTAGTTGTTTTATTTGATAACCCGCAGCAGCATTACGTAAATTAATAAGTTTTCTTACTAATTCGTCCGCATTAAACCAGAAGGTTGAATCAGCTTCAAAGTCATATCTTCCACAACCTTTACACCTTTTATCCCCAAACTGGCGTACTGTACACCACCCAATACAGGGCGAGTCAGCTAAGCTATTACACTCTCCACGTAGAGCAGAGAGGTTTTTACCACTCATGGAGGTTATTTTACACACAAATTCTCTAATTTGCCTACAAATTCTGAGATATTTATGGCTTCTCTCATGAACTGCGATTTAGTAATATTGTTTACATTATCAAAATCTTGTGTGCATACAAGTAAATTACCTATAGCAAGAACAGCAAAACACGGCACACCTTCTTCTTTACGTGCCTTGAGCCAAGCACATTGTTGGGGTGTTAGATTAAAATTAATAGACGTTCCGTCTCTTTTGGGTAATTCTTTTTTATATTTATACTCTACAAAACAAAGGCCGCCATTGCCTGAGTAGAAACAATCTGGAACACCGCCATGGTAGGCGTCATTGATTTTCCATTTGTAGATAGTGGAAGGGAGTTTTTTATGTACTTTATTTATAAAGTGGCGCTCTTGCATACATTACACCGGATCTTGGCCGCATGTAATGTATTGTAGCACATACGACGACGCATCTTGTCGCCGTATGTACATCACTTTTAGGAGTCGGTTGGACTTAAATTAAGTTTTGTGTATACCTCCTTAGCATACTCATAATCTTCTTCGGTTACCCAACCTTGGTTAGCTGCACTTAAGTTGTAAAACTTTTGTGCTGCTTTGTTTTGTGTTTGTAGAGAACTAAGTTTCCACAAAGCACTAAATCTATCGCCTCCTAGCTGTCCAATCTGAGTGTTCCATTCTCGTGAAACTCTTAGTTTAGATGAAGCAAAGTCCATAAGAAATGGAGTTTTATCTAACTCACCTGTTTCTGGGTCTTTACGAAGTAATAGATGTGATTGAGTCTGAATAATCTCATGATCTTCAGCTTTCAATCCTTCTTTTGCAAGATGGTCAAGGGCTGCTTCTTGACTTGCATAAGTACCAACAAGTCCTCCACCGCTCTCGCGTTTTCTCCAAAGTACAAAGTCTTCTTTAAAATGGACATTGATAACATATAGCTCTGTGCCATAGTTTGTGTCATCAATACTATTTATAAAGTCTCCGGGCTTAGCGCCTTTAATGTGTGCGTCATGGTTAGGATCCACTTCGCTGTTCATTTGTTGGAGTAACTTTACTCTTGGGGTTTGTAAATGCTCGGCAGTGACATTTTCATTACCAAGCCCTGATGCCTCTTTTACATGCGCAGGCATTGTATTAGAGACTAGTGATATAGCTGTTTCGCTCATTGTTCACCTTTCGTTTTTCGTATTTAAATTTACTTACTGCGGTAATTAACCTTAGTAAGCTCCGTGGAACGTACGCCGGGTACCGAAGGTTCCATAGCGATAAGTTCCCTATATGCTGTAGCTGACATGCGTTTTTGTAACAACTCAAAACGACCAGTGTCGCTTATGTGTTGATGCAAGACGTCCCAGTCTTCTACAGTTGGCACTACTTCTGTTTTAAGAGAAATAGTACATGCATCGTTACCGGTCTGAGTAAGACCTTGTCTTTCCATATCGGCAGCGATTTCTGCTTCCAGAGCATTTTGCACATTCTTTAGTTCTTTCTCTTGGTCGAGAAGAACCTTAAGCTTTGCACGTGTGTCTGCAAGCATGTTCATTTTATCATCAAGAGTGACTTGTTGATTTTCCATAATAACTCCTAGTGGATGACTTGGTTTTCTGTTAAGTCAATACGTAAGTCATCATATACGATATTGACTCCTTTAGTAAGTTCAACAGCAAATTGTGCTGCTTCTTTTACAATTGCCCTTATATCCGGGTCTTCTCCTTCTTGTAAATAAGAAGAAGCAATTAGTTCGGATATTGAATAGATTAAAGCTGTAGCTAATACAGTATTATCTGTTTTAGTAAGTTCATGTAATTCTTTTTTAGGAAGTTGTCCTAGCTGTAGTATCTTTTTTGATTCTGACATTTTCATATTATACCTTATGTAATTCACTAAGCACGTTAAGTAAACTTTCCATACGATTTAGTTTACCATTTAGTTTATTGTATACCTCTGATTCCCATGTATCTCTAGCTGATATAAGTATAGTTTCAGTTTTTTGAGTTTGACCAGAACGATGTATACGTCTATTGAATTGTTGAAAATGTTCAGCATTGTATGTAGGTGAACACCAAATAATTGTATTAGCTTTAGTAAGTGTAAGACCATGACCTGCTGACTGTGGATGTGCAAATAATACTTTAATTTGACCGGCTTGAAAGCGTTGTACAATTTCAGGCCGTCTTTGTGCAGGTACAGAACCGTCGATCACTTCGTATGTATAACCACGTTTTTCTGCAAGTTCTACAAGTGCGTCGCGTTCGTGTTTCCAGTTGAATGCTACAAGCGAATGTTTACGCACATCGACTAAATCCATAACAAGTTCATACCTATCTTGATGAAAATATTGAGTAAGACCGTTTTCATCATATACACCACCACTAACAAGTTGTAATAGTTTTTTGACTCGAGCACCTGCATTAACTGCATTGATAGTCCCTTGTTTTGTATACAATACTGACTCTTGAGCAAGTGTTTTGTACATTTTAGCTACCTGCGGGGAAAGTGTTGTATACACAGTTCGAACTATATTGTCAGGTAAATCAATACAATCTTCTAGTGCATGTCGAATTGTAATGTCTTTTAATTGGTTAGCGACTACTTCTTCAATACCGGGCTTATCTGTCCATACGTTAGCAAAGCCATTGAATTGTGGCGTACAGACTTGATGACGATACGAATAGAATCGTGAACCTAAATGTTGTCCGTCATCTATTAGATGGACTGGATGCCAAAGATCAAGAATGCTATTAGTATTAGGAGTTCCAGACATACCGACCCTTCGCTCGAATATTTCTGATAACTTTTTAATGTTCTTGGAACGTTTAGCGTCTTTATTTTTGAAAGCAGTAAATTCATCAATTACTAAGTTTTTAAAGTTTGTTAATAACTGTTGATTTTTAACTAAGAAATTGACCGCTTCAAAGTTAGTGATAACCATATCAAGCGATGTATCTTCAAATACTTTTTGTCTATTCTTAGCGTAGGCAACACCGTATTTAATATCAGGTTGAAATTTCTTGATGTCATCAACCCAAGCTGCTTCCAGAATGGATAACGGTGCTAAAACAAGAGTTCGGCCTCCCCATTGTACGTGTGCGTCTAATACGGACCTTGTTTTTCCTGTTCCGGGATCGGAAGTAACTAAACAACGCGGGTTGTTAGTTAGAAAGTTAGTCGTTTCTTCCTGATGTGCATAAGCACTTATTGTTTTCTCCATCATATCTGTATTTGTTATTTGTTATTTAATATTTAGTGCGAGAGCATTATACCTACTCGACACCCCATTGACAAGCGGGGTCTTCTCCTTTTTTATATGAACACCACTTACAATTGGATTTGCTCGGGTTCGGGGGAAAAGATTCTGCTGATGTCATAACCATAGCTCGCTCATGAAGTTTGGGTAAAAATAAAAGAGCTTGATCTCTAGTGTAGGACTGTTCAGTTACAGTGCCATGGTCTAGATACCAGAGTTCTGTTTGTACATGTTGTAAATCTGGGTAACGTAAGAATGAACCTATTGCATATGTTAAAGCCTGTTGTCCATGTGCAATTTCATTACCAAACTGTCTACCAGTTTTGTAATCTATTACACGTGCGCTAGTATCATCTTCATGTACGATTGCATCTAATTTAATACGAGCCCATACATCTTTAGCCATCCAGTGGCATGCTTCCCATTCTATGGTAAAGCCCCACTCGCCTTCTAATTCTACTTTACCTTCGTCGTACAAAGACTTTAGATCTTTAAATTGTGTTGTAAATTTACTTAATGTGTCAGGCATATCACCTAAAGTCCCCTGTACGTAATGTTCTGCTTGTTCATGTATTTCACTACCACGTTTTGCAGCTGGTCCGTAGTCTTCAGATATTCTCTTTACTTTAGAGATGTATATCCGATACGGGCACGTTTCGTACGTTTTAAGGGTTGAATGGGACCAAGCGGGTATAAGGCCTAGCTCTTTAGACTTTGACGTCTCAACGACATTATGAATGTCAGGACGTCTATCAGACGTAAGTTGTGGCATACATTTTAGGAGTTATTAGTTCATTACAGATTTATCTCCTAATAATGTAGTATCTTTATCGTCAAAGTGTTCTTGTATTAAGTTTTGTTTTACTTGGTCATCAAGCACCCAAGTTACTGCAACTCCTCTAGGAGCTGAACTGTTTTTTCCAGTGCCGACACGTTTACGTGTGGTAGTGACATTTAGTCGACTCATTGCTTTTGTAAAATCTCGTATAGCTAACGCTTTTCTATTATCTGTAAGTACATCATACACTAGTTTAATATGTTGCATAGGTATAATAATTTCTGTACTTGATTTTGCTATCCAGTCTTTGATATACCTTTGTGCTGTACTTATTCCGCCGGCATCAAAAGTATTTGTAAGTGGTATGTCTAGTATTTCTACAAAATATTCTAAATTACTTTGTTTGATTGCAGTTGCAAATTCTTCTAGTACTGACATAGATACTTGTTTCATTTCTTTCTTAGCGTCATTTTCTAGTGCAGTATGAGCCATACGCTCGTCTACCTGAAACTTTTGTAATAGTCCTGCAAAGTCAAATAACTCTGCTTGTACATCTGCTAGCATGTTAATAAAATCAGGGTGTGCTTCTTCTAACTTACTTTCTTGTCTGGGTGCTACATTGTAACGTCTATCTCCTTCTTCTATTTTAACTGCGTCAGCTCGGTTGGTAAGAAAGATAAAGTTACAAAAGCTAGGTAATTCTATTTGGTTGGTACGCATTGCACGTATTGTTAGTGTGGGTTCTGTAACTTGATGTTTAAGCTTGTCAGCCATTCTACCTGTGTTACCTGAATCGCCCATACGGAACTCGTCTACTACAAGAAACAAGGCTGTACGCATGTACAAGTTAAACTGTTCTTCTATGTTTTCTAAAGAACGCATTGGTACTTGTTGCTCACCAAACAGAGGTTTTAGGACTTTATGTATGAACAAACCTTTACCAGTGCCCGGGACTCCTGTAAATATCCATGCAGTCATAGTTTTACGTTTGTTTTGATAAATATAAGCAAGCCAATTAACAAAATGTTCAAATTCAGTTTTACCTCCACCAAGTATGTGCTGCATAAGTTTTGTAATATTTGGTATGTACTTACTCATAGCGGCCCCTGTGCCGTATGTAAGTTCAGGTACTTCAGACGACGCACCAAGCATGTAACCAGACTTTCTGTACAGGTTGACATGGTAAGGAGCTGTTTCCATTTGTATACCTTTTTCTGATGAAGGATCAAATACTACTTGTGCATCAGGTATAAAGTCAGGCATTGGTCGGTTATGCGTACGCATAAAACCTTCTAAAGATGTTTTTTGTGTGGGTGTTAAGGGGTAATCATCAGTAAACTGAGACTTAGTGTTATCGAAAACTCCATTAAAATAAGTGTCAGTATAAAAATCACGAAGAACAATGGGTTTGATATTCTTAGTTCCATCAATTTTATCAGCGTATTTATCGAAAATAGTTTGATAAAACTCTGGGTCAGCTTTTTCAATTTCAAATATAGGTTCACCTTTGAAATTATACATATAGTGTGGGTTGGTGAGAATAAAGTAATACGCTCCGCTGTCGCCTCCGTTAATGTTACAGTTGACATAAGGTTCTGATATACGACAGATTTCTATACTCATACGGTCAGGGTTCTGAAGTACTTGTTCAGACACTCCGTTTACATTTACTGTGGATATCTTTTCACTTTTCTTAACAAGCCCTGCTTTCTTACGTAATCCATCTTTTATTTGTGTGGACAAACTGTGGACTTTTTCAGGGTTTACATCTCGTATTAAGTCACTTATGTCTAGAGTTGGTGAACCACGGTCTATCTTTACAAACCTATCTCCAGTCACTGGATCTTGTACACCTGTAAATTTAGGTGGTGCAATATAAATAAGTTTAGAGTTATCAGCTAAGCTCACGTCAAGTGGATAAGAAATACTTTGACCATTAGCAGACAATACGAGTTGGTCAGCAAGAATGTCTACTTCATAATTAAGTGTACGAAACCATTCCTTCAGAGCTCTTGGTTGTACAGTATGGTTGAGTAAAAAGAACAAGTGCATTGATATTTTGTTACTTTTCATACCAAGGGACGCAGATGCTTGTGCAATATAACTTACATTACTGAAATTAGATGGGAGATATTGCACAAAAGCTTCAGCAATATTTTGAATATCGTAGGTGTTATACTTACTTTTAGCCCCGGGAAATGTAATACCGTCTAAATCTAATACTAACAACTGTGTGCTTGCAGCACGATCAGTCATTAGTGCACGCGATTCGTTCTTTAATTTTTTCTTTAGATCACCTTTGTGTAATGCATGACCTGCAGCTGCATGTGTTTGTAATAACTCATAGAACTTATCAAAACCTTTTTGGTTGGGTTCTATATTGTAATGCTCAGAGGTAAAGTTTTTTACCAGTGGGTAGGGTTTTGTTTCTTCAGTTGTTATTTCTTTAACAAGCTTTTGTTTAGCTTTGAGAAAGATTATCTCCATGATTTTTACTCCTGTTTATCAAAAATTTCTTTTCTGTCTATCTTAACATATGATTCTGCATCGAATGCAAGCTTTACTTGTTTGGGTCCTAGATTTGTAACAGTGAACGTACAGATTACTTCCCCGAGCTCCGGGATATGTATAATAATACTTTCTTTTTTACGCCTGCTAAGGACTAGATTACTCATCTTACCAAAATTGTTTACAGTACCTGTAATATGCTTTTATAGCTTTACCAATATTTTGAATGTTTTTGTTTAAAGCATAGTTTAAGTCAGGGCGTACAGCTTTTAGTAAAGCTTTGCCGACTACTAATGCGAATATTATCCATAAGAATGTTTCCATAGTTACCTCATTTATTATATATCTTGCTGTACGCCCCTTCCGCATCTAGTGGGAGTTCTGTACACCAAGCTGGTGGTTGTTTCATTATAGCCATTATTGTTGCCAATGTCTCATTAGCATTCTTATCTGAGCCAAGAGCAATAATCTCATCATGTACGGTTAGTACAACGGAGATCCCCGGGATGTTTTGTATAGCAAGCATTTGGTCTGTTATTACAATTCGGGCCAGAGCTTGTACGATATTCTCTACAAGTCGCGGGCCATGCGTGCGTGTAATACCATTACGCCCTGAGTCATACACAAATTCACCATTAGCATATCTTAAGTGTGGATATTGAAGATACATACCATTAGGCAATTTGAGTGCATTACTAGCTACGGACAACGGCCCATATGTATAACTTGAGTCAGTCCTGTCTAACATGTAAAACAATAATTGTTTACCTATACTCCAGAGCTGCGGAATGTTTGGATACATTGCTCTATATTGTGCAACAATACCTAAGGCTGTTTGTTGCGTTACATCTACGGCAGGTGAACCTTGTGCAAGTATTGCTTGATATTTGTTAGCACCCATACCATAGCCCAGTCCAAGTATTGCTGTTTTACCAACATATCTTTCTAGTTTGTTTTCTTTTGTAATGGGTCGGTTATAAATTTGTGACGCAAAGTTACTGTACACATCTTCTCCTGCTGCAAATGAATCAAGTAAATCTTGTTCTTTTGCAAGCCAAGCAAGCATACGTGCTTCGATGTTTGATAAATCTGCAATGTACAATATCTCTCCCGGCCCAGCTTGTATTGCATTACGAAGTTTGGAACCGCGAGGTAAGTTTTGTAGGTTTATCTTTTCTGTACCACCGAATCTACCAGTGTGTGCTGCATAGTATCGTAATGGCACGGAAAGAGTTCCGTCGGGATTACATCCGTCTAGCAGTCTTTGTGCACGTGTTTCTTCAATACGTGACTTTACAGCTTCTCTTGCATCCCAGATGTGTTTGTACTGTGGGTACATGTTGCACATTTGAGTGTAAGCTTTATCTGTTTTACTAAACGCAGGAATCATTTTTCCAGTTCGCTGGGATTTTTTGGTTGGCACTGTGATGTTGAGTGACTCTAAATGTTCAGCAAATTGTTTTTGTGAAGCTAATTGTGCACGTGTAAGCCCGGAGTTTTGTATGAGCTGTGCAGTATTTGTGGCAATGTCGTCTTTGTGAGCCTGCAGTAATGTACGATTAAGAAATAACTTAGGCTCTACATACATACGACAGGTTAGATCTATAAGGTCAAGTTCTGACTGTGGATAATTAGGCTGCATAACATTATACAATGCATAAGTTAAGTCAACGTCTTGTATACAATAGCCAGCTATTTGTTCTTCTACATCAGGTGGTAGGTCAAAAATACCTTTTGCATTCACAAGTTCGTCGCCCTTACGCATTGTTTTATCGTTTGGAAACATACGCTCGCAGGTATTTTTCAACGATGAACTTTCATTGGGTGCAAGCCCCCGGGCCATGGCTGCTGTATCGTAATAGTATTTAGGATACACCTTGTAATACTGGGTAAGTATGTACGCGTCAAACAGAGTGTTGTGACACACAACTGCAGCTTCGTCCCATTGTATAGCACTAATTGCGTCTGCACATTCGTCAGCTCCGAACCATTCGGTTGGTTCATCATTCATTTTTATACCAACGCCCCACACTTTAAACAGGGGTGAGTGCACGTACTGCACAGCACTGAGATGTGCTAGCGAGTGTTCTGTATCGTAATAAGTCTCGAAGTCGAGTGTAATTACATTCATTTAGATCTCCTTTGTTGTATCATTAATTTTTGCCAGCGTTCATAATCACCTTTCTTGGCACGCTCCCAGCCTATGCGAGAGTTCACCATGTTAAAGGCAGTAGCTAAACGTACTTTTTTAAATTGGATATACGGGGTATGTTCATCCGGGTAAATGTACGGACTTTTAGTGTTCCGTTTTACCATTACATATGTTGACATATTAGTCCTCCTAGACTGTTGACATTTATCCTAAATGCTTTATGTTTGTGAATTAAGGGTATCACACTTGCAAGTGATACGTAAATATAACTTTTAATATTAAAGGTGATGATATGCCAAGCATAGCAACGTTAAGAAAAAGTGGAAATGTTGAAAGCAATTCAGCTTTTAAAGGCTTTCCTGAAGGACAAATGTTCACAAGAAAAGCTACTATTTCTACTCCTGTCTTAGCAGTAAATGATGTAATACAAGCTTTAAACGTATATGCAGGGGAAACTTTGCACGCGTTAAGAGTAGTATCTACTGACCTTGACACAAATGGTTCACCAGCAATTGTATTAGATATTGGTTACGGTAACAGCACAACTGCTACTGGTGCTAACTCTACTGCAATTAAAGATGGTTCAACTATTGCTCAAGGTGGTGGTATCGAGCTTTTCAGTGCACTTAGTGCAGATGATGACGCAATCGAGCCAATTGAGTTTACTGCAGACGATACTATTGATATTCATGTACAAGTCGGCCCCGGGACTGGAGCTGCTGGTACAATTACAGTCATAGGTTATTTTAGCTAGACAATAGCATAAACATAACTTAGACTATTAGGAGTTGATTTTCTCCTAGTATCAATAAAGTGTAAAAAGGGCTTACTTTTGTAGGCCCTTTTTCTTTTTGTACAGACGATCACCTAGTGTGTATATGTGTGTGTATTCATTGTCCTGCACAATAAGTTCAAAACCATTGAACTCTAATATTTCTACTTGAGTTTCTTTTTCTAAATAGTTTTTTAGTTGGGTTAGACTTGACCATTCTTTGGCTAGCAAAGGGTCTTCATCAACCTGTTTGGGGGTGGGGGGTGTAGCTTCAAGGACATCGCCTATAAATTTCTTAACTATATGATTAAGGTCGGCACGCGTTATCATGCGTTTTTTATTATAGAACTTTTGTCCAAGGTTCATTCGTTCATCGTTCGTTAGTTCAATTGATATATTGGTCTTCATAGTCGGTTTTTAATTATACGCATAGCGTGTTCTAATTTAGCAAATTGCTTCTCAGCTTTTGCTAACTTTTCTTTATCACCAGTATCTAGTTTATCGTCAGCCATATCTTGTATAAATGTTTCTACAATTTTTACCGCTTCTGATATTGTAGTTATAGTTTCAGTCAATTTTTATACCTCTACGTTTTAGTGCAGCACGAATAATTTCTAACTGTCTTTGTGAAAGTGTTCCGTTTGGTTTACTTGTTGTCATTGTTTTATTTTCGTCCATAATTCATCTTCCTTTGTTGTTTCTTTTTTAATCTTCTAACAATTCTAGAGTCTGGTGCGTCTTCCAGATCGATTTCTTCAGGATGACCATCTTGAAGTAGTCTTAGACGAGATACGCGTGCTAAGGTTGCTGGTTGTAATGTTGACTTTTGTCTATTAATTAAGTTTTTTCTACGTGTCATACTGCACTCTCCGGGTTCATCAACTTGTGCAAGTCAATATGTTTTTTCTGTTCTGGTGTAGCATTTCTAGTTACCCATTGTGGTGGGTAATCTATTTTAGACGAATTACTGTGATGGTTCTCCCAGTGCGATTTTCTTGTTATTGCACGAGCGTACGCTTTGAACACATCTTCCATGTAAGGCTTGTCTTGCGTAACAAATTGTTGATAAGACTCTACAGCATACACTTGATGCTCTTTACCATGTTTGTATTGGTCAGGCATACATAAAGGTAAATCAGCTAGTACTTGCCACCTGTTTTCTTTTTTAGCTGGAATGTTAACTGGTAGGTCTTGTAATTGGTGTATTACAAACTCTGTTTTGTGATTTTTTGCTAAATTGTTTCCATCGGGAGAAAATCGCCATTTATATTCTTCACAGAGTGTTAGTGCATGCATCCACAACCACCAATAATTCATAGCATCTTGTCGAACCCATATAGTTGAAGGATGATTTTCATATGCTTTTTGGTATAAAAGTTTAGCGTCTGCTCCTGCATCGCCATCAAGCACGCGATGTGCAGTTGATAACATTTGTGCAGATTCCACAATCATTTTTGGTATGAGTTTATCTGGCAATTCTAGTGCAGCCAGTCTTGGATCGTCGTTTACAGCAAATATATTCATATTAATACTCCTAATAAGTTAAGTTTAAATAAAGATTCTTTTGGTACAGCAAACCATGCCCATGGTCTTACAGTATGTCCTGAATGCTGAGCATCAACTACAGGTTTTGTAGAATGAGTAAGCCAACGTCCTGTACCGTAGCCCCAAGGGTTACCGTTGTTTCGTATGTATTTAATGTTTCGTTCAAACACATGACGAGGTCTGTCAGGTATTATCTGTTTCCATGCGTCGTTGTAA
>Ga0160422_10000823_pt1 | contig 19055 bp, 10 predicted proteins | sample Fk160mmetaG_FD_108192 | JGI IMG/M metagenome (GOLD analysis project Ga0160422, IMG submission 108192) | Marine microbial communities from the Central Pacific Ocean - Fk160115 60m metaG | ecosystem: Environmental > Aquatic > Marine > Oceanic > Photic zone | place: The Central Pacific Ocean... | reverse complement strand
TTGGGTTTGCTTTTAAAATAGCCGTATAATAACGATCAGCTTCCTGAGCATTACCAGCTCTATGAGCTTCAATACCCTTCTGTAATGCCTGATCTAATGTAAGTTCCATTCTAATAATAACTTTTATATTTCAGTTTATATCTATCTGTAATCATATCTAAGTATAGTGACCATCATCTTCACTTAAAAACTTGGAAGAGCATCCACTTTAAACCGTACAATCTTGCTTTAAACCTCCCAATTGTAATTTAAATGTAAGGTTCTTTTCTTCTCTATGCACTTGCATTTGATTTCATAACCAGCCACGGTGTAGGTCCACTTCGCCATTCCCAGACAGCTAAAAGCTGATCTAAATGCGAAAAATTCATAAACCAAGCTGGCATCGGGTCTAGATACCTTTGACCATTATCTTCAACTAAACTAATTGAATGTGAATCTTCAAAGCGAGATGAGAGTAATTGAACTATACCTGGCCGCTCCACCTCATGTGCCTCAACAATAATATCCATGGATTTCAATTCCGGTGCTAAGCTGGGATCCAGTAACTCACTTTCCGCACCTTCAATATCACAGAATACAAGAGTACGAGACACCTTAAATTTTTGAAAGTCGTGATGGCTGAAAACTGCACCAACTTGTACTCTATCTGTCACACCGTTTTCCTCAGCTAACTGTATACAGGCCCTTTGTGCATTCTCGTTTATATCGTAAGCATATGTTTTGGTTTCATTTAACTTTCGCGCCATCCCGACAGCGTAGTAACCTTCTGCACATCCAATATTAATTATTGATTCATAATTTTCCTCAATGGCTTCTTCTATGTGCGAATGTAGTGGTTGTTCGTAGCATCCTATCAGCTTAGCTACGTGACAACCTTCCGCAGATTGCTTGATAAATGCTAATCCAGCAAGAGGCCCTTGTTGCACAGTAAGTCCACTATTTTGAATAACCGTATTTTGGATCAACAAGCTTCTATGCTTTGCAAGTAAACGCAGCGCATTGTTTAACTGACTGATCTCGTTAGAATCTTGTAAAGATAAGTCCTCTATAAGCTTATTTTTTATTTTAAGGTGCCAGCTCATTTACTAGTCCCATTTAACAATCTTACCACGTCAAACTTAACTAAATTACCCACAAATCGCATGCCAAGCTCCAAATTATCTGGGGCAACAAGCGCTGCTAATTCTCCCACAGTGAAGGTGTCTTTCTTCAGTTTTTCTAGCGCGGTTCGGGCCCGTTCAGGAGAACAAATCACCTGCTTTGCATAATCAACCATGTGATCACGCATAATTTGCTCTAACATACTGGAGTAAGCGGCTCCCGTTTTAAGTAAATCATTAACTTTTAGTTTTTTCGTAGGATATTCTTTAAATGCAATCATAGGGTCAAGGCGTTCCGGCCAAATTGTTGGCTTAGTGAGTATGGGATCCTGATTAGCTGCACGGATCTCGTCTAACATCTCCCAGAGATCAAAATATTTCCTTATTATAACACTCCAATCAAACCGTTCGCATGCTATCATTTTCCCCGACTTACCCATTTTTTTTCTGAGTTCTTTACTCTCAACCAGTTGAATAATTCGGCTGATTAATTGGCCCACATCTACAATATTTGTCATTGATGTGTGTCCACAGTAATAATCATATGTATCTAAGTTCATTTCATAACGATAAATTAAATCCTGACTACTGGTCTGCGCAGGCACAAAAGTTTGAATTAGGAAGCCATCTACCCCATCACGGACACTGTGCCGATAGCCATCCCAGTCTGAAACTACTACGGGCAGGCCTGCCGCCATCGCCTCAATAGGCGTTATGCCAAAAGTTTCCTGAATGTTGTCCGATAATGATATAAATATATCACTTGCAGCATACACATCGTTAACAGCGTCCGTTTCCCGTCCATCGACATGCAGAAATCGAATATCGCTCCTAAAAGTTTTCTGCGTCTGCTCGAAAGCATCCTTGGTTTGAGTATTAGCATACCATCCACATTCGACGATAGTTATTTTTTTTCCTGTTTTTTTAGCTGCTTCAGCGAGCGCTAAATACATAGGAATGGGATGAGCCTTTGCATGCCATGACAGTCTACCAACAAAACAAAATACAACCTCATTCTCTGTAAGTTTTAGTTTGGACCGGGCTTTTTTCCTTCTATTGGGCAGTGCTTCAAAACGTCTGGTGTCTACTCCCAGTGGAATCACGGGGAGATTCAAATCAGGGATTTTCTTTATATTAAAACGATGACGCAAGTAACTCACTTTTGCCTCAAGGATTTCCAAGACATGTGACTTTACCGACGGGCTAGTACAAATCAAAGCATCCCACGGTTGAATGGGCCCTGTAATGAGCGAGCCGATAGCATCCATCGCCTTTTGAGATGCGGTCGTATGAGTAATCCCGTATGTAGACCACCGTGAATGGCCAATAAAAGATCTACGTGCGCATAAATTTTCTATAGTTGGACCAGGCAAAAATAACTGACCTGCTTCTTCCAATTTATAGAAGTTAAGTGGGGAGATTACCTCGATTTCTACAAGTCTCGACAAACTATCTTTTAGGTCGATCGCTTGCTTCTGCGTTGAACCGCGATCTACAAAAAGCTGAAGTTTTTCAAGTTGGCCAAACTCAATTAACGCCTCTAGAAATGTACTACCAGCGACGTTTCTCCCCATTAATTTTTCAGCGCTTATAGAATACGCTTCAGGCGAGTAGTAAAGCGCGGTTATCATAAGTTTTTTACCCCAAATAAACCACGGCGCCTTGCCATGGTTTATTTAATCACTGATAGAAACTTATGAAAAGGCGAAATTTCCTGCAGCAATATCACTAATAATGTCTGCAGGCCCAGTTATCGTCGCAACGAGAGTTAGCTCTGCAGCATCAACTGACGTCGCCACTGCATCATCGGTAAACTGGTACAACAGAACCTGTGTTCCGCTAGCGCCATCCACACCAATCGCAATAAGTGCCGTATTTGAAGCGCCCTGAGCTATATCTACCGCGTCCATGACGCCACCATCAGCAAGTGCCGTTACAACCTCGGCTACAGTGTCGACTGTAGTTAAATCAGCGACTTCAACTAAAAGAAGTTTATTGTCTGCGACAGCTATCGATGATCCGTGAGTTGCGGCTGCGGTCGCAGTAGACTCTGTGGCACTAATAAGAGCATAGGTACCAAGGCCAGCAACGTCCAATACGTCAACTTCAGTTGCTACAGAAAAGCCAGTGATCGTTACTGCCGCATCGCCGGAGGCGAAATCAAATTTGTCTATAGCAGCCGTTCCAGCCACGGTTGCGCCGTTCAGCGTATTCACAATTATTGTATCGTCTGCTGCCGCAGTAACTGTTGTGAATGCTCCTAGCTGTGCCGCCGTAACTGTCGTCCCAGTGTTTACGACACCTGTAGAGTCCAAGTCTAAAACTTCGACATCTGCAATAGTGTCATTTGATAGGTTAATCGCTTCAGTCGTATTGATGTCTATTTTATCGGCAGTACCGTCTCCACCTGAAATTGACTCGCCGGATCCATCATCATCTGCGTCAGTTATTATGAACGTATCGTTACCAGCACCACCGTCTAGCGCGTCTACGCCCGCCAGACCGGTTATGGTATCATCGCCTGTACTACCAGTGACACTATCGGCATTAGCACCTAAAACTACTGTAGCACCGGCCGCCAAGGTCACAGAGAAGGCCGTTGCAGCTTGAGCAGCCGCATTACTAGCAAAAGCAGCTGTCGACCCATCTGACGTCACTATCATAGCTGTATCAAAACCATCAGTTATAACACCGTCACGTGCTACCAGATATGTTGTGGTTAGAAAATCATCCACGTCTGCAACGGCAACGTCAGACGCTTCTGTACCAGTTCCAACCAAAACGTCAGTGGCCGCAGAAAACCCGTCCGCGAGTTCCCCGGTTATCCTAATTATATCCCCAGAACCATAGTCATCAAAATGGTCTTGACCAGTAGCATCTCCTGCGATCCCTGCTACAGACGTAGAATCATCTGCATCAACAACAATGATATCACTACCACCACCGCCAGAAATTGAGTCTACACCATTACCTGCGGTGATTATGTCAGCAGCGTCCCCACCGTCAATCGTGTCATTTCCTGCACCACCAATCACAGTAAGAACGTTATCAACGTTACCAGTTGTGCCACCTAATGCCAAAGTGAACTGAGCACTTGTGTCCGTAAGTGCGGCGGCAGTTATAGTTATTGCTGTAGTATTTGCAGAAGCGTAGTTTAATGTGAGCTTTGCATTTTCCGTAGTTGTGGATGAGGGCATTATAACAACCGACTCAACACCTGAATGTCCATCGTCCAAGACGCCACCGGTTGCGCTATTATCTGCTGTCAATCTGATTTGGTCGCCAGTACCACCACCAGCGGCTACAGTATCTGCTGCAGTGAATGCAGTAATTGCGCTGAACTCAAATATATCGTTACCATCGCCACCGGCTAACGTATTTGCACCGGCTGATGCCCTTACAGTTAAATCGCCATCCACGTTTCCAGCAGTTCCAACCGCTAATACAAAATCAGCGCTTGAGTCACTCATGCCAGAGGCGTCTACTATGATATCCTGATCATAGGCCGCACTATAGTTTAGGTTAACCTTTGCATTGGTTGACGCAGTCGTTGAATTAGCAGCAACCGTTATTGTTTCAGCACCAACGTGACCAGCCTCGTCAAAAATTGCCCCAGTAGCGTCACCATCTGCCGATATCGCTATAACGTCACCAGTTCCGCCACCCATGTTTACTTCGTCAGCGGCAGTAACATTTGCTGCTGCTCCGAGGGACAGGGTATCGTCGCCGTCTCCCATTGCCGCACTAATGGTAGCCGTTGTTGCTGTTACAGACTGTGCGCCTGTACTAGCGGTTAGTGCGAGCGTTCCACTACCGCTGAAGGTATTACTAGCGGCAATAGCTGATGTTGTTGTTAGAGTCTTACCTGAGTCGACTGATACTGCAAATGTACCCAGATCACCGGTAAAAGTTACGTCTCCAGACACAGCGGCATTTAATGTGCCAGTAGCTGTAATGTTCGATAAATCCGCCGCTGCATCACCATCAAGAGCCGTAATGGATACATTACCATTACCAGTGATGGTTTTTCCATCTGCAACTGCAGCCGTACTGCTCAAAGTAATGTCATCCACGCGCAAGCCTGTTATATCAGCAGCAACTTTCGAAACCTGGACTCCGGTTGTAGGCTTGAAATAAACAACGTCACCACTCAACGTTGCGGTAACGTCACCGTTAAGAGTTCCTACTATAAATACGCCAGGCGAACTCTGTATTAAGCTAAAGATTGGTGTATCTGAACCGCCGCCGCCAGTTGTTGTCGTCGTTGTTGTCTCGGTCGTGGTATCTGTTGTCGTATCTGTTGTCGTATCTGTTGTCGTATCTGTTGTCGTATCTGTTGTTGTGGCTGTATCTACGGGTGCTTCTGCCTTCGGTTTCACAGATGCAGCTGTCTCTGTTTGTTTAGTGGTCAAAGTTTCCGTTGTTACTGTCGCCGCTGGGGCTGCTACAAGCTTGATTGGATTGGCGTCACCAAACACCTGAACCGTACCAGCAGAAATAAGCGAAACGAGCTCAGTTGCCTCTGCCTCGGTTGCCACTTGAACAGTAATTTCACTTGTAGCCGAGTTTGATACCACCGTAGGAATAGACTTGATCTGCGCCAAGCTGATCTTAATTCCAGATGCTACTTCAACCCGCGTAATCCCAGTTAAATCTGCATTGGTCGCATCTAAAGTCCCGGTGGTCACTTTTAAAGTCGTAAATCCAGAAGTTTTGCTCCCGGTTAACAAAGTAACAGTATCACCTGCGTCAGCAAAATCAAACTCAATCACACCCGTTCCAGATGCATCCAATTTAATCTCATAGGCATTAGAAGAGGAATCGGCGATATCTAACTTCGCGGTAGAGCTGTCAGTAACAGTAAATCCTGTTACGCTGGAAGCTGAATACGTATCAGCAGATTTTGTTAATGTTAAAACATTGGAAGAGGTCGTAGAGTCACTACTTCCACATGCAGACAAAATAAGCGCTAGCGGTGTGGTGCTAAGCGCTGCGGCATTCTTATTGTTTTTAAGTTTTTGACGAAATTCACCAAGCACCTTGGCTTCTCCCGCAACAAGCTCAAAAGACCCTGCGTTATTTATTTGCCCCATCTCTTCCTCACTGAAAATTAAAGTTAATCTGCTATAAAACCACGACGGTTATTACACCTCGTGAAACAAAAATAACTCTCCCCCAGGAAATCCGGGGGAGAGTGTATATGTCTTAAGCAATAAAGTCGAAGTTTACGTTATTGCCCGTGGCGAATGCCGCAGTTGTAACATCCGACATACCGCCGAAGGTCAGAATATTAGTGATTGTAAGATCACCCGCCGCCGCTGCTGCATCGTTGGCGATTGTTGTCCCAATTTCAGCTGCAGCTAAGTAGGTGTTCGTACCATCATCATAAAGTACTAGCATCTGGTCGTTGGCAGCCGCCGCGTTATTGAACGTAAGCGCACGAGATCCACCTGTTTCTAACGCCGTTTCCAGTGCGTTGGTATTTGCAAACGTTCCACTAACTGCGAGAACTGTTGTATTTGCGTTACCCGCTAAGTCGTACGCAGCAGTTATGTAGGTTACTACTGCGTTAGTACCAGCCACAACGTTTGTGGACATGTTACCCGCCGCAACAATATTGTTAGAGCCGCCCATTATTGCCTCTATACCTAAGACCGACAGATCCACCTGGTCTCCGCCAGTGCCAGCCGCAAAGTCTGTGATAGTATCAACATGCACGGTTGTTCCGGTTTTTGCTAAATCACTATTGCCAAGAATGACATTGTCAGCCCCCCCGCCAAGGGTAAGTGTGTCAGCACCAAGTCCACCTCTGAAATCGTCAGCACCCGCGCCCCCAACTAAGGTATCATCACCCTCGCCGGTAACAAAAGTATCGACTCCATTTCCACCAGTGAGCGTGTCGGAACCCGCACCTGAAGTAAAGGTTGCTCCCCCGGCACCCGCTGTCATTGTTACGTTTACCGCAGAGGTCGACGCGTTTACAGTAACCAATGCTGAGTTTCCAGATGAATCAACCGTAGCAAGGTCAGTTGCGCCAGTTATAGCACCTGTAATAGTAACAGCACCTGTACCGGTAATTGTTAACGATGTTAAGTCGGAAGCAGCAAGTGCAGATTCGAATGTCTCTGTAGTTGCATCACCACTTGAGATTGTGAGCGTTTCCTCGTTATTTGCTGTTATCGTACCATACTGAGTGTCCCCAGTAGTGTTACCAGCTATAACAAGAGAGTTGGTAGACGAGTCAACAAGTCTGGCAAAACCAACGTTTGCAGTATTTGCGTCGTCTAAGAGAGACAACGTAGTCACTCCTGAACCCACATTTGTGAGACTTAGCGCTCCACCTGCATCACTGTGAATAAATGTTGTAAATGCATTATTGGCGAGAACAGCCATTGATTGAGTTACAGCCTCGTCGAAGCGGGCTGTCTCGAAGCTTGAGTAGCCTACAACCTCATCAGCAGTTACTGCCTCGGTTAGCACCAACGTATCTGTTCCGTCACCCCCTGACACAACATCGCCCGAAGACGCATCAGTATCTGAAAGCACTACGATGTCGTTGCCTGCACCACCGTCTACTGAGTCTGTACCAGTATCCAGAGTAATAGTATCATCACCATCGCCACCGTTTAAAGTGTCATTCCCAGTACCACCGGTAATAGCGTCATTACCTGCACCACCTGATATAGTAGACGAAGCATCACCAAGCAATGTATCGTTACCAGCCGATCCAGTGATTGTCGTCACGCTAGCAGCAGCTGCACCCATAGTGACACCATCTGTGTCTGTCACACCTGTAAAGTCAATTGTACCAGCTGTAATTATACCAGAGGTATCAACTGCATTATCACCTTTCACGTTAAGTGTAGTGGTTCCGCCTAGAGATGCAGACATTGTAACTGCACCCAGAGTTTGATCAACAGCAGCACCTGTTCCTGACGTATCAATCGTTACTGTTTCAAAATCTGTTGTAGTGATTGTGACACCATTGATTGCGTCTGCACCGGAATCCGTCACATTAATTGCCAGAGTATCATCAGTTGCAGAACCAGCTGCATCCAATGTGAACGAGCTACCAGCAATAACGCCAGCAAGATTTACCGTGTTGTCACCCGCCAGGAAGTTAATCGTGTTAGGGTTTGCGCCGGCTCCAATGCCAAGATCGTCGAGCGTCACTGTATGAATACCCGTTTTTTGCACACTGGCAACAGTGAAGGTAGTGTTGGTTGTAAAAGCGGTAGTAAATGTAACCTTTTCGAAATTTGATATATTATCAGTTGCAGCAGTAGCGTTTGTAAGAGCTTGCAACAGTGCGTATGTGGATACGAGGGTGTCAGTACCATCCCCACCATTTACAACATCGGCGTTTGCTAAATTAGCGTCAAAGGTAACTGTATCGTTACCAGCGCCAGCGTTGATTGTCTCCGTGATGGCGGATCCACCATCTGCTGTTATGCTGTCCGCGCCCGAACCACTGGTGATCGTGTTGTTCGCCGTGGTATCCGTTTGTATGGTAAGCTTTCCAGTAAGTGCTGACGCATCAATTGTTGTTTGAGTCGTCAACTCACCGGCTGCAGCAATAGTAAAGTTTTGATCACCAGTAATGTTCAAAGTTGTTGCTGATGTTGAAAGGCCTGCTAACGAGTTTGCAGAGCCTGTAGAATCTACAGTTAGAGTTTCAACGCCAGTACCCATGTTGAGCGTACCGCCAGTAACTCCAGATAACGTGATTGTTTTCGAATCTGCAGTACCTGCAACGTCTGCTGCGGCGTAATTAAAAGTACCACCACTGGCTGTGCTAGCGAGAGAAAGCGCAACGTCGCCACCGATATTTGAAACGGTAAGCGTGTTTGAAGAACCCGTGTTGTTTATTGTAGTTATCCCTGTGGAGCCAACTAAGTCTAGCGTTGCAGCACCAGTTGCAGAAACGTTCAAAACTTCAACATTCTGGGTGCCCGGTGTTACATCTGCAGCGATTACTGCAGCTAGTGTGTCTGTACCCGCGCCGCCGTTGATGCTGTCAAGAGTATTTAGGGTTTGCGTAGCAGCTGAAGTAGCGCCACCATTTATTGTGTCATTCCCAGAACCACCTGTTACCGAGTCTATCCCGGTTGTCAGGGTTAAAGTCTCACCTGCAGCTGATGTGGTAGTAGTTGTTGTTGATGTAGATGATGATGTCGTAGTTGAATCATCAGAACCACAAGCTGCTAACGACAGGGCCATAAGAGAAACGCCACCTGCACGCGCTGCTTTCGCATTTTTCTTTTCCCAAACAGCTGCGAATTTTTCCGCTAATGTTTGCTGTTTGTTGGAAGCGTCCATTTCAGTCTGAAATGCACCTGTCGAAATCATATTCATGTTTTTTGCTCCATACAAATATTGAAGGCAGTGAACTGCCTAGATTACACGCAACCCTAGAAAAACCTAAGATTACCTCAAATAGCAAGGTAAAAATTCTCACTACGTTTGTCAAACACTTATCAACGCAAATGTGTTGCAAACCTGCATCATCTATTTCTACCCAACCAAATTAAATTGCGTTTAGCGCTTATAAATCCGTAAATCAAGCCCCATCAGAAATTCAATAGTTAAACTGACGTCAAAACGTCAAAGATGATCAAGCTGCTGCGAAATACAGCCTAAGTTAAGTTTAAAAACCTAGGGGTTTACTTAATAAACCGAGGGCACTGATGACAGTGAGCTTAGATTTATATTTCTCAGTTTGAAACTTTACTTCTTTGGCTTCTGCCTCATAAAGAGTGGCCTCTGCTTTCAACACGCTGTCTAATGTTGATCCACCGATAACTAACTGTTGCCGCAAATAAATGATTTCATCAGAAGTTAACTTTGCATTCTCTCTAGCTATGAGAATCGCCTTTTCCATTGAGTCGATGTTTTGTAAGGCAGTTTGAACTGATCTTGCGCCTTGTCGATAAGTAGCTTTAATTTGGGCTTCCTTAGCCATGGCTAGTGCTTCCACCTCCTCTATTTCTGATTCGAGCAAGCCTCCATTGTAAAGCGTTTTTCGACCGACAAGACCAACGCTCTCATCAGAATCGTATCCGCTACCAGCAAATGGACGCATTGCCCTTACCTCAAATCCAACGTCAAATCCGCGTTTCGCCCGTAGGGATTCCCTTCGCGATATGGTAGCTTGATAGCTTGCATACTGCGATAAGAGATTAGGAGCATTTTGCACAAGATTATCGTCAACGTTTTCGGGCACCAACTCATTGATAAAATCATAGTCAAAAATAATTTCATTACTCATAATACCAAATGCGTTAGAAAATACCAATTCGGCCTGAGCAAGGCCCTCTGCAATATTTGTTTCTTCAACGCGAATAGCGGAAACCGTTCGTTGTGCAGCAGTCACTTTGCTAACATCACCGACCCCAGCTTTAGCGACCTGCTCTAACTGCAAGATTAAAGGATCCAAGACCGCCAGCCGTTTATCTATCTGTCTTTTTAATGTCCGATATTTATCAAGCTCCAACCAGATATTACATAACTCAGATGCTCGCCGATCTATTAACGCTGCTAAATTCATTTTTGCAGCCTCCGCCGCAAAAGCAGAAGAGGCTATCTCGTGATCTAGTTTTCCACCATCAAAGACCAACCTGGAGGCGTTAACAGAAACAGCCAAACCCTTTGTATTGTCCGTCACATCTTCTATGCCACCGTAAAGAGTTGTTCCTATCTGAAAATCTTTTTGTGCCTTATTTACGCCAACCACAGCAATCTTTGCTTCAATATCGCGTCTGGCCGCAATAATTTTTGGATCCGTATCCAAAGCATATTGTAAAGTTGATATAAAATCAGAGCCTTGGTTTTTACTAGCAAGTGACCCATCTAGAATATCTCCCAATTGCATAGCGCTGTTTTTATCAACCGAGCTAGCTAGCGCATGTTTTTCAGAAGTACTTTTTTTTGAAATTTTCAAGAAAGAGGCCGGGGCTTCTGCTAAGTTACTAAAATCTGGAGGCTGACATGCTGCTAAGAAAACTAACACTATTAATATTTGAATACGTTTAAAACGATTTTTTGCGAGCATTTTAAATTACCTCCATAGTAGTATCCTAAAAGAACAGGTCGAGGCACTCAACCGAAAATTAAAATTTTAAGCGGTGCCCGTCTTCAACTTTCTGTCCAGAAGTCACGGCAGTAAAAAGATACAGTGAAGAGAGAGGATTTAGGATACCAGCCCGGTTTAAGATAGAAAAAATATTAGCTGTGTCCGAAGTAGTAAGTGAATGATTTATCAAATTAAAACCACAAGGGTTTTCTGAACAAATAGAACGGCCTTTTACCCACTCTTGATCCAAACTTATTTTATAGTCGACCATAAAATCTTTTATTTTACAGCTCAAGGCAACACATTCTTTGATATCATCAAATTGGTTAAATTTTAATTTAGCGTTTGCCGAAGCACTGATATTAGCGCCAACTGAACTATCAAACTCTACTTTCGAAACTCCAATTAAATTCAAATTTTTGGAATCTAATTCCATATCGATTTTTAAATTACTTGGAGGCACTAAACCTACATAATTATCAGCCTGGTACAATTCATGTTCACCCAAATCCCCCTCTAAAGATACGTTATAATTGTCATTTATAGATCTCACAATCTCCGTTGAAATATTCGAAAAACTGGGCGCGTTGTCGTTAAAAAAACCATCAGATAAATTTAGGCTGATGTTTTGAAATCTGAAATCTGAGTCAAAATCTCCTATAAATGTTATTTTATTGATGCTGCCACCAAAATCGGAAAGACCGACATTGAAGAGGTCGATTGATAAATTTTTGCCAGCCGATGACAGCTTAAACCTGCTCTCAATATCCAAACTAGTAAAATCAGGGTTGGTGCCCACCAGACTACCAGTTTTAAAAGATCCTGACAAAACTTGAAAACCAAGTGTTTTTGTTAGATCGAACTGATCAATATCACCAGTTATTATTTGAGCGGATAAAGTTGGTTTAATATTTGGTAAACCCACCGTTGTTGCATTGAAGCTAATTTCAGAAATTTTTTTCAGATCAAGATTAAGATTTCCTGAAAAGCTTAAATCATCCGCACTGCCAAACATATGTGTATTTAGTCCGCTAGCGTCTATTGCCAAAGGCACGGTATCCCAATCAATACTACCAAAAGATCCGGTGCTGACTTTGGTATTTTTTACTGTGAGCATCTCTTTAATAACCGTTGGGCCGATATCAAATATCAAAAATGGTTTGTCACTCATAAGTGACCATTTAATTTCCGTGGAGCGCGAAAATCCAGAAATTGGATTCACACCGTAAATCTCGAAATCAAGCCTGCCTATACTAAGATCAAGCATTGGCGATAGTTCTACCTTCGAAAGCTCTACGGCACCGTTTGTGTATGAAGCAACTATCCTAGTTATCAATGTCGGTCCGAGAAAAACTATAGCACTCCAACTAATAGACAAAGTACAAGTTAAATACAGCAATATTCTAAAAATTGTCATAACTCTTTTTTTCTGCGCGCCGCCCAACCCGAGCAAAGAGCCAAGCCTACAAGTAACATTGGCAAAGATAAGCATTGACCCATTGTCAGACCATAATCTCCGATTTGAAGAGCAAATCCGTAGGGGTTTTCAGGTGAAAAAAATTGTGGATCTGGAACTCTAAAATATTCAACAATAAATCTTGATATTCCATAGCCAAAAGCAAAGACGCCGGTCAAAAACCCTGGGCTTTTAAATCTACCCGCTAGCGCTAAGTAAATCAGAATAATAAAAAGCAGAATACCTTCTAAACCAGCCTCATACAGCTGCGACGGATGCCGCGCACAGGGGCCTATTACACCATCACATTGTTGAGCTCGCTCACCTGGAAAAATAACTCCCCAAAAAACTTCTGTAGGGCGGCCCCAAAGCTCCGAATTTATAAAGTTAGCAACTCTACCAAAAAATAAACCTGGTGGAGTTGATACGGCAATTAAATCCGCGGTTGACCACAATGAAATTTTTTTCCTCCAACAAAATAGAATAACAGCCAAAATAACCCCAATGAAGCCTCCATGAAATGCCATTCCCCCATCCCAAATTCGAATGACAGATAACGGATTTGAAAAATAATATTCAAAATTATAAAAAATCACATAACCAAGTCTCCCGCCAATAATCACTCCTAGTATCAAATATGTTAGGATTGAATCGGCAATATTGGCCTTAAATGGTGGTGCTTTTTTCTCCCACAAATTCTCTCTGGACACAAAAAATTTCATAATTTGCAAAGCACAAATAAAACCCACAATGTATGACAATGCATACCACCGAAGCGCAAAATTTACGCCGAATAGGCTGACAGAAAATATTTCTGGGCTGATGTCCGGAAAGGTGATCATTTGGTTCCTAATTAGCAAGATCAATTTAGTCGTTAAAACAAAAACAACATAAATTGCAAGAGTTACTCTTCAAAGGTTGTTCTCAGAGGCAACTCTGCCTATATAGCTTCTATTGCCCTTTGAGGAAAAATGATATGACCGAAGCAGTAGATGCTAAAACAGATAATCCACAAAACAATAAAATTGCACTTGCGAAAGTTGAGCCTTTAAAAGTTGAAATGAATACTTCTTCTGAAGAAAGTGCCAAACAAAGTAATACGGTTGAATTAGAAAATTCTCTCATTGAAGCAACAAGAATTTTGTTGAGAAATTACGGCGTTCGAAAGAGTGGTGCAGCTGTCAGAGATGCGGTCGAAATTTCAAATGAAAATGTAGGCCCGAAGGAAGCAGTCAGCGCTCTATCTGCATTGGGTTTTAAAGCAAGTTTTGGGCGCTTAAATATTCAAAAACTCTCGGAAGACTTTTTTCCACTAATCGCTTTTAAAAAAAGTGGTGAAGCATTTATTGTAAATTTAAACCAAGATGATGATACATTATCTGTAAGCAATCCGTTAGACCGAACGCAGAAAAAGTTCTCATTTTTACAATACGTAAATGAGTTTACGCAATATGTTATCATAGCCAAAGAGCTTAATAATCGTGAAAAAGCTGAGCGAAGTGGGCATTGGTTCTTCAGCGCTTTTCGAAATAGTAAGTGGACTTACACACAAGTCATGATAGCCGCTATGGTTTCTAACTTTTTATCGTTATCTACGGCCCTTTTCACTATGACAGTTTACGACCGAATTATCCCAAATGGCGCTTTCGAATCTCTGATTGCACTAAGTATAGGTGTCGTAATTGCCTTAGGTTTTGATTTTATAATAAAAAGTTTGAGAGCCAGTTTCATAGACACCGCATCTAAACGGGCTGATCTAGAAATTTCCCGAAGACTGTTTGAGAGAATTCTCACGCTAACTCCCTCCGAACAAAGACAAAAAACAGGTGCTATGGCTGGTACAATTCGTGAATTTGAAACACTGCGTGAATTCTTCAACTCGTCTACATTGGTAATTTTAATAGACCTGCCATTTGTATTTTTCTTTATATACATCATTTCTTTAATAGCTGGACCCGTGTCCTACGTTTTTCTAGCGTCTGTCCCATTGGTAATCATAGTAGGCTTAGGTATTCAGCCGTTTCTCGCACGAGTAACGAAAGGATCAATTGATAGCGGCATGAACAAACAGGCAGTTTTAGTTGAGACCCTCAATGGTCTGGAAACTGTTAATGCCACTGGTTCTGGAAGATTGATGCGCAAAAGATACGAGGATGCACTCAATAATCAGGCTGATGGCGGAAATAAACTAAGAGCCCTGAGTATGTTCATCATCAACTTTGCAAGCTCTGTTCAACAATATGCTCAAGTGGCAGCAATTTTTTTAGGAGTTTACTTAATTGTAGATAATCAAATAACCCAGGGTGCTTTGATTGGCGCCGTAATTCTAGGCGGGCGCACGATGGCCCCATTGGGACAACTGGCCAATACGCTATCAAGAATAAATGCTGCCCTCAACGCTTACCGTAATTTATCGAGGTTAATAGGTAAAAGTTTTAATAGCGCATCAAGCCTATCTCCAATAAGTAGATCCTCACTAAAAGGCGATATTGAGTTCAAAAATGTGAATTTCAAATTTAAAGAAGCAAAACAAAATACTATAAGTGATATATCTTTTAAAATTCCTGCTGGCCAAAAAGTTGCGCTAGTTGGTAAGATGGGGTCTGGAAAGTCTACTCTTTCAAAGCTTATTGCCGGTATGATGGAACCTACATCCGGTGCTATTCTGATTGATAACATCGATGTCAGACAGATAGACCCAGCTGATGTAAGAAAAAATATTGGCGTTATGCTGCAAGAAAGCTGGCTTTTTTCTGGAACAATCCGAGAGAATATTCAAATGGGTTTTAATGAGTATGACGATGAGCACATACTTGAAATTTGCAAAGTAGCTGGAGTTGACGACTTTGTAGGATCCCATCCAAAAGGGTATGACCTAGAAATAAAGGAGCGAGGCATTGGGCTTTCTGGCGGTCAGAAACAAGCCATAAATTTAGCAAGGAGTTTACTCCATAAACCTGATGTTTTACTTCTTGATGAGCCAACAAGTTCGATGGATCAGGGTACTGAACAGAAGGTCGTTAATTCACTACAAGAATTCTGCAAAGAAAAAACTATGCTCATTGTAACCCATAGAAACCCAATACTAGCAATGGTAGACCGTGTTTTTGTGATGGAAAATGGTAAAATCATAGCAGATCAGACTCCACAACAACTGGGAATTAAAAAGGTTGCCAATTAATGAGCGATAAAGAGTTTAAGAAGTTAGCAAGAGAACTAGCAGGTAAGCAGCGCCACTCTTCATCAATATTATTACTCGTGGTTATAACCTTGATATCTGTTGTATTTGTCTGGGCGGCTGTTTCTGAAATTGACAGCGTAATCAGAGGGTCTGGCAAAACTGTTTCAGAGGCGCAAAATCAATTGGTGCAATCCTCCGAGCCTGGAGTGATAAGAAAGAGATATGTTAATGAAGGTGATTTTGTTGAAGAAGGTGAATTACTATTTGATATCGACCCGATAGATGCAAAAACACAGTTGGATCAAGCGCAAAAAAGATATTCTACGTTATCGGTTAAATTCATACGATTACAAGCAGAGGTCGATAATATCGTACCATTCTTTCCTGAGTCAATATTGGAAGATGCCCCAAACTCGGTTTCAACCGAGCTAGCTTTGTACCGTGCGCGGTTAGACGACTTGAACACTAAATCGGCGATCTTGGAACAGCGTCGTCTTCAGAAATTAAACGAAATACAAGAGCTTAAAATTCAGTTTGACGCTGCATCCAATGGGCTTTCTCTTATACGTCGTGAAATTGAAACGCTTGAACCCTTAGTAAATAATGGACTAGCACCCGAAACCCGATTAATAGCATTGAGACGGGATGAAGAAGCGAGCATTGGTAAAGCAAACTCAGCAGAAAGCGGTCAGCAGCGTTTACTCTCAGGGTTGGATGAAATTGATGAGCAACTCAAAGCCGAGCAGCAGGCCTACAAAACTAGCGCACTGACTGACTTGTCTGCCATTCAAGGCGAAATTGCAGAGCTTGCTGCAAGAATACCAGCTCTGGAGAACAGAGTTGAAAGGACATCAGTGAGGTCTCCGGTACATGGAGTTATAAATCGTATAAATTACACCACAGCAGACGCGTACATTAGCACAGGAGAAGTACTGCTAGAAATTGTTCCAACTGGATCCGCGCTAATAGTTGAAACACAAATTGACCCTAAGGATATTGCTGATATTGCAATCGGGCAGGATGTCAAAATTTCATTAACTGCTTACGACCCTTCAAGATATGGTAGAATAGATGGAAGCGTCAGCAGTATTTCTGCTGATGCAATTTCAAATCAACAAACAGGCACACAGTACTATTTGGTAGACGTCTCAATGCGTGGTACTTTATATGAAGATAATGGCGATGAAGTCATAATTCTTCCCGGCATGGTGGCCTCAATAGATGTTTTATCTGGTAAAAGAACTATCTTGGATTATTTCTGGCAGCCTATATCAAAAACTAAAGAAGCCGCTTTTCGTGAATAAACTGTTTGGCACGATACTTGCACAATAAACACTGAATAAGGGTGTTTAAAATGCAAATTAAATATAGAATTGATCATTTAATAACGGAATTAAATAAGCTAAGACCAACATTGTCAGATGACTCGTCAAGTAATGAAAAAAGATTCAGCGATTTACTCACATCTAGTTTGGAAAATGACCGCATGGTCGCCGACAAAGAAATTAAAGTAATATCTTCTAAAAATGCAAACCTTGAAAACGAAATACCGAGCTGGGTAGACCCAGATTATGGATATGACCCAGAAAACCCTCGAAAACCTAACATGCGTGAACTAATGGAGGCAATGTCTGGGAAAAATGTAGAGGATTTATACAAAGAACCGAAAGAGGACTGGCAAAAAATAAGCTATCAGGCTTCACAAATGCTCTATGGCGTTATCGGGGCGAATGAAGACACTCGAGACTGGCTCAATATAATGAAGGCTAGTGATATTCTGACTGAAGCTCAAGAACAAACTGGTGCAATGTACAAACCGGAAGTGGATATACAGTCTAACTTTAATGATGATGGTATTCTGACCGAACAAGTGGCTGTGATTAAAGACAGCAAAGGTAGCACCCTAACAACACTGTCGTCCGACATAACCTCCGCAGAGGAAACACTTCTTAACTTTGGCGCAACCAAGGAGTCTATTCCCACTAATCTTGAGGAAAAAATAGATCCTGAAAAGTTTGAAAATGACTTACTATCTTTCTTGAAAAACTTTGATAACAAGCCTATCACTATTCAAGAGGTAGTTGTTAAGAGCGCCAGTGAAGTTATAGCAAATAAGCTATCTCAAGAAATTCCTCTGGATGAGCTAGCTAAGCTGTAATGGCTACTAGCTAAAATTTGGCGTTTTTCTTCGTTAGTATAGAAATAACCCACTTCATATTCATAAGAGGATCAAATGCTTTCAAAATTGTCAAAACTGTATAAGCTATTTTTTAGTAATTTTTGATATCGTAAACTCAAAAAATAAATGCGCTTGACCTAACATTGGGATACCGCCAAACTGCGGTCAAATTGGGAGGTTATTATGAAAAAACTTAAATATCTTTTAGGAGTGGCACTTTTCGCACCAACACTAGCTATTTCAGGTGGAGCGGAAAGAACAGCTTTACCAACAGCTTTTATGTTTGAGACGGGCGGTTATGCAGAGTTTACATACTCAAACCGTAACTACGATGTTACAGATAATATGTTTGCGCCCACAAGCTCAATGTATGAAGACGTATCAGGAGCTAGCATGTCAGTGAAATTTGATGTGAACGAAAAAATAGCAGTTGGCATCGCACAGTACAATCAAGCTGGAATAAGTTTAAATTACCAGGGTGCTGGCTCACAAATTCCAGGCTTTAATGCGGCTGGACCAATGGTAGATTTGGAAATTGGCGCTTTGGCTGTTATGGGTAAGTATGTCATTAGAGATAATTTAAGTGTTTTAGGGGGTGTCAAAAGAACCTCTGTCGCAGATGCAACTGCCGATATATTTAAATTGTCAGGAGCAACTTCTGCCGCCACGTCAACTAGTGCAGCAGAAACTAGCTACCTAGCAGGTGTCGCCTATGAAAGGAAAGATATAGCACTTCGAGTAGAATACATATTAGAGCAAGATGTATCATTTGAATTAGAAACAACAGGCGGTTTACTTGGAGCCGCGACTGGAACTACGACCGGATCAATACCTGATTATCAAACGATTAACTTCCAGTCAGGCGTGGCAGAAGATACCTTGGTCTATGGGTCAATCAGAAGAGCAGATTGGTCTAACCATCAAATTGCAGTTGCTCCACAGACGCAAGCTGCGCCAACCTCAAGTTTTTCAGATTCTACAACTTATTCAATAGGTTTAGGGCGGCGAATATCAGATGAGCTTTCATTATCCGCTTCATACAGCTTTGAGGCCGATTCAGAGGCTAC
>Ga0160422_10000822_pt1 | contig 19060 bp, 16 predicted proteins | sample Fk160mmetaG_FD_108192 | JGI IMG/M metagenome (GOLD analysis project Ga0160422, IMG submission 108192) | Marine microbial communities from the Central Pacific Ocean - Fk160115 60m metaG | ecosystem: Environmental > Aquatic > Marine > Oceanic > Photic zone | place: The Central Pacific Ocean... | reverse complement strand
GTGCGCCATGATGGCGCCCTTGCCCGGGTTCTGTGTGGGATAATCGTCTGGTTCCATTGGTAGGTGAATCAGCAGGTCGTGCCCATTTTCGCGTGCGAGATCTACAATGGCTGTGACCGGGCCGGCGTTGGGCAAGATGGCGAGCGTCAAACGCTGCTGTACGTCGCAAAAGCGTTCGTAGTGTCGGCTGTGTCCGCCAAAGTCATCTATGACGAGGGCTATCTGGCCCGTGCGTCTGCGTTGGGAAGTCGTCTTGAGCAAAATAGACGTAGTGTGCAGGGAATCGAAGCCGCAGGTCATCTCTACTTGCACGTCGCGCTGTATTTCGACTGCACGCAGGACGTGTCCGCCGTGCGCCTGTGCGGCCAATGTGAGCGTTAGGTTGACTTCCGCTAAGGGTAGATCGGCAGGAACTTGAATCTCGATGCGATCGATTTCGCCGCGCTGTTTGCTAATGAGCGCGGGCCACAGGCCGCGCGCGTCGAGCGCGCGATCGACCTCTTCGTAAAAAGCATCGGAAAACTGACGCGCGCTACTGGCGGGAACGGGGGGCGGCGTCTCGTCTACTGCGGGCTCCAGCGGAGGCTCTTCGTGTGGCAGATTATGCCACTGCAGGTAGAGCGCGCAAACAACTGCACAAGATAGAACAGTGGCAGTTAAATAGAGGTGCCATGCGGCCGAGCGCGGCTTTTTGACCATACTCGCCCTTTTGGAGGATTGCTTTGTCAAGGGCTATGCGCGTCTACCTGCTTCGCGGTTGCCCAGTCGAATAGCTGCGCTGGCTGTTTGCCAGTTCCGCAGTCGCCTGACAGCGGGTCGTCTATCCAGCGGGTGATTCTCCAAAGGCCGTCTTCGCCCAATCGCAGCTTGTACGTCATAACTTGGTCGACGCGGAAACCATCGCCATTCTCGTCCAGCATGAGCATTTGAACGCGTCCGCGGAACACCTGCCAATCCTCGTTGGGGTGGCCATCGGGATCGCCTTCAAAAGCGTCGGGGAAGTCGGGCCCCAGTTCTACCCCGCGACGAATAAGCTGGAAATCGAACTCAAAGGAGCGAAAAATATCAAAAATGCCAGGGCGTGAGCCGTCCCGGCTGCCGCCGAGGAATTCTAGTTCTTGTTCGAGACCGTTCTCGAGGACGATGTCACCCGCGCAGTCGGTTTCGGTAAACCAGAAACCAGGATCTAGGACCGTTTCGTAAAGATCTTTGTCTCGGTCGCGCATGGCGCGCGCCAAGTTGTCCATAAGTATTTCGGGCGTGGTCGCGTCTGGGGCGGGCCCTTGGATCTCACCGGCCCCCGCCTGTTTATCGGGGGCAAAGGGGTTGCCGCAGCCGCTGAGTGCTGCGAGAGCCAGGAGAACAATAGACAAGGCCATTGGGCGCATTAAACGGCTCCTTTGTTGATCTTTTTCATGCAAAACATTAGTCAAATATAATACAACGTATTACCCATTTTAAAAACCCGTAGAGTATGTGCGTATTTCTTGCTCAAACAGCGTCTAGCGAGAAAAGAGCGCGCGGAGCTCCCCCCAAGAAAACTTGGCGGAGGCGCGATCGCGTACGTCGCGCCACTGGCCGATGTTCCATACGGGATTTTCCGCCGTCGGTGTCCGCAGGTCCATTTCCATGTAGCCCTTAATGGCGATTACGTTTCCAGCAGATGCACCATCTTCTGGCGGGGTTTCGGTGAACTCGATTTCGTACGGAAAAATAAACGTCTCACTAAGCTGGTCGGCCGAGGGGATGCGTTCGTCAAAAGAAGCTCGGAACCAGCGGATAAAGCGGACGCTCTGCGTGCGCTCGGGGTCGAGTATCGCGCGAGCAAAATCGCGCTCTTGCGCGGCGGCCCAAACGGTATCCTTTGCGGTATCGTAGATTTCTGGATGACGCTGAATGTCTTCCTCGTCTGGAACAAAAGAAAAATTCTCCGTTAGCTGTTCCATGTACTGTGCGGGGTTTCGGCTCTCCGGCTGCGCGGTGAAAATTGTGCGTAAGTTGTTAAGCACGTATTCAGGTCGGGTACGTTCCAGGAGAAAGAGCTGCTGTCCGCTTGGGCACTCGGGGATTTGGGTTGCGAAGGGATTGGTAGGATCGGTCTGCTCATCAGAAAGTGCATCTGCACAATGGGGAAAGAGCAGTGTGCTCGTCTCTGGGCCACAGCGACATTCAGCCTGATCAGAGTCTCCTAAGCCGCAACTGGTGAGCGTTGCCGCTAGGAGGGCACAGTTGCTTACGATTAGTAGTTCGCTGAGAACGGGACGGGCGAGAAGCACAGGAAAAATACGATCAGGCAGAGGTAGCCAATCCAGCGTCGCTTTCGATCCAGCTTAGTATATGAATCATAAGGCGCAGGATGGTCCTTGCCAAAAAGAGTGAGAAAAAAGGCCAAGGCGAGCCAGCCGGGCCAGCCCGAGGGCCATGAAGGTAGCCAGACTATGGTCGCTAGGCCATATAGGCCCATAGCAATAAGCAGGGCAAAGGTCAGGCGTGCAATACGTCTGTGCCAACGCGCAAAGAGGGCATACGTAATGTGACCCCCATCGAGCTGACCTATGGGAAAAAGATTGAATGCCGTGATAAAGAGGCCGACCCAGCCGGCAAATGCGATGGGGTCGAGCAAAACCTGCTGCTGTGGACCGATAGAAGGCAAAATAACGTGTGCAATTGCGCTGAATAACAGCGGCGCACCCAGCTCAATGGGCGGGCTGTAAAAGTAGTCGCCGGTCACGATCTGTGAGCGCGAGAGCCCGAATATACAGGCCCCGACGGCTACGAAGAAACCAGCTAACGGGCCGGCTGCGCCAATGTCGAGTAGAGCACGATTGTGCGGAATGGCCGAACGGATTTTGATCACGGCGCCCAGCGTGCCAAGAAACGATACGTAGGGTAGCGGTAGAAAGTAGGGCAGCGAAGCCTTAACGCCCCAGCTGCGGGCGGCGAAATAGTGCCCAAATTCGTGTACGGTCAAAATAGTCAGCAGCGTAGCGGCAAAGGGAATTCCCTCTACGAGATGCACGAGCGTACGCAGGGAAACGAGTGGGTCAACCCCCTGCTGCATGGCGCCAGCTGCCATCATGGATAGGAGCGTTAGCACAAAGAGGACGCTGTGAATCCATGCTCTCGTTGGCTCGGCCGTAGGCAGAGGAGGTGGCGTGGAAGACGTGGGCCGATAGACGACCGCCGGGGAAGGTGCCTGCACGGGACGCGGAACCGACGGGGGGCGTGTTTTGCGCCATAGGTTCATCGGGCTGTAGCACCCCCATTGAACTGAAGGCTCACCTGGTGTGCCTGACCGAGTCCGTCGGAAAAGGGCATATACGCGTAGTCGACTGTCCACGAGCGGACGCGGATGCGCATACCGCCCGACAGGCCGCGACTATCTGTTGTCTGATAGCCTAAACGCAGAGCCAAGAACTCCTGTGTCCAATACTGCCCTCCGGCGTGGAGGCTGAGGTCGGTCTCTCTCGCCTTTTGTATTTCGATGCCCAATAGCAGGTCTTGCACGCCCTCGTATGTCAGGCCAATGCGCCCTTCCGTCGGCAGGGGTGTCGCGAGTCGCTCAAGTCGATTCATGGCTCCCGCGTTGAGCAGGGCCGCGCCCGCTAAGAGGTGATCCCCAAGGGGGTATAGCAAGCCCATATCAATGCCGTAGCCGACGGCCGATTGGGTGGAAATCGACTGGCGCAGTAGCTTGATCTGACCGCCCAGACGCATTCCACTCGACAGGCTACGCGCGTAAACAATGCCCGTGGCCAGATCGTACGCGCCAAACGTGCCCAGCGGTTGCCTGCTGGGACCCGTGCGGTATTCGATTCCATCGGCCTGCCAGATCTGTGCGCGCAGTGCCCAGGCGTTGTGCGTGCCCTGTCTGACTGCGTGTAGGTGCTGATGGTTGATGTCACCTATCCAAGCGTTGTGTGAAAGCGCATAAGCCCGTGCGGTGGTTGCCGAGAGGGCGGCTGGGTTGGTGGCTTCGGGACCGCGCAGTGCCGCACTTAGATCTGCCATGCCCGCTGGCCGTGCGCTGCTGCTCAGGCGCAGAGACGGGAACCCCGTTTGTGCCGAGACGTTTAGTGGGCTCAGTATTGCGAGAAAGAGAAGAAGCCAGACCATGTTAAAAGGATACCTCTAAGCCGACGGTCGTGCGCGCATCTGCGCCGATGGGATCCGTGCCATAGGCGTAGTGGAACTGCAGCTTCTGGCTGCGCATCGGTCTTAGGCTCAGTCCGGCGGCAACTTGTCCCCAGGTCTCTTGGCCGCCCACATTGCGCAGGCCGGTTCGCAGCGTGAGCAGGGGACTCACCGTCCATTCGCCGCCCACGTGCGCTGTAGTCTCATCGCCTTGGGTGACTTCGATGCCGAGCGTACCCTGAGCGAATGGACGGTAGGTGATACCGGCTGATAGCACGCGCGGCAGCAGGTCCTCCGTGCTGCTGCTCTGCCCGTTGTTCAGGCGCACTTTCCAGTTGAGCGAAGCGCTCAGGTTGCGCGCCGCAATGCCGAGTGCGAGTCGTTCTCCCAGCGCGTATTGCACACCCAAGTCGAACCCATGTCCGTTGGCTGTCGACGCATCTGAGAATGGCTCTTCTATCCGCTGGTCAAAAATTTTCATGGCAAAGCCAATACTCAACCTGTTTCCCAGCGTGCGTCCCGTCGCCACAATGAATGCGTTGGCGATGTCTTTGACGGATCCGGTTCGCTGACCGCTGGCCGTGCGTCCTTCTATGTCTCCCGTGCTGGCGTGTAGCCATGCAAATCCAAAGCCCATATCACCGCGTGGGTTGAGCGCGGCCGAAGCCGTGCTCACGCGTCGGTCGAGCGCGAGCGTCTGCATGGACGTCTGTCCGGACAAGCCGTTCGCGCGCGACAGGCCGGCTGGATTCCAATAGGGTGCGTCCGGGCCGGCGACCACGGCGCTAAAGGCACTGCCTATGCCGAGCGCACGCGCGCTGAGGCCCGTTTCCAAGAAGGCGCCGGCAAAGTCGGCGGCTCGTAACGGCGAAGAGAGAAGCGTTAGAGCACACAGACATATGGACAGTGTGTTGCTCAATCTAGGACCACCACTTTGCCAAAGGCCTGTCGGCCGGAGGCCATTTGTATGCGATAGAAATAGGTGCCGTTGGCAACGGATTGACCGCTATTGTCTCTGCCGTCCCACGGTACTTGGTGATCGATGTTGCCGGCAAAGCGGGTGTTGCTAGCTAGCGTGCGCACCTTGCGGCTGGCGAAATCGTATATGTCGATGTCCACGTCGGTATCCTCCTGCAGGCTGAAAACGATCAGCGCACGGTCGCCGGCTGAAGGGGAAAAGGGGTTGGGTGCTGCATACGTGACGGTCGTGCTGTCGCGTACGCCGCCCTCGCCTACAAAGGCGTTCGTATCTAGGGTTCGGACGCGCACTAGGTCGCGAATGATGCGCCAGTTGGCCCCCTCGTCTCCGCTGCGCCCCAGCCCGTTTTCTGCACCGGCCCACAGCACGTGGCCCTCGTTCGATGGGAGCGTCTCCAAACCGACAAACGTGCCGTTTAGCGATTCACTGCTCGAGACTTCTACGGCTTCCCAAATGGATTCATCATACGCTCTCTTGAGCAACCCTTGGCTCGTCGCTGCCCAGGCAAAGCCCTCGGTAAAGGCAAAGTCCCAGGCAAAGGTCGTGCCCGTCACCGTCCACGTTGTACCGCTATCGCGGCTGTAGGCCATAGAAGCGATTTCTCCGGGCAGCCCCGTCACGTTGGTCCCCACCCACAGGATGGAGGTACCGTCTGCTGCAATCTGCCGCTCTATAGAGAGCACCCAGTTGGCCCCTATCTGGCCGGGCACAGCGGTTCCCTCTCTGTCGAGGCGGACTTTGGTGTTTTGCCAAGTCTGTCCTCCGTCAAACGAGCGCGTCAGGCCGCTAGAAGTGCCTACCCAGACGGTATCCCCATACGCCAGCACAGAGAACGTGCGGTGCAGCAGCCCTTGACTAGCTAGGCTATCGGAGGCGGCCAAGGCTTCTGAGACCAGTGCGGGGTCTGCGCCGGTGCTGGCCAGGCTATCTGCGAAGATGCGCAGGCTGTCTGCGGCCGTATCTCGGGCAAAATAGACGATGTCGTCCGCTCCGTCGGGCAGTGTGCGCCGCCAACGCGTGCCGTCGGCGCTCAGTTGGACCGTTGATCCGGCAAAAAACGCTGCCCAGACCTCGTCCTTTCCGACGGACAGGCCAAAGCAGCCATTGTCGATCTGGGTCCCGGGACCGCGTTCAAAGCTGGGAATTTGTGGGTCGAAAATGGCCTCGTTGGGAATATGCGTCCAGGTGCTGCCCGCATCGTGAGAAAAGCTTAACCCCGTCCCCATTTGTCGCGTTCCGATGCTCGTGGTGGTATCGATAATCGTTGCAACCCATACGGTATCGCCCACCGCGTCCAGCGCGCTTATGGAGCCGCGGCCCAGTCCGTTCAGCGCGGTGAATGTAACCCAGTCGCTGGCCGAAGTGCCGGTAGTATACTCGGGGTCGAGACGGGCCACACCGCTTTCGGTTGCGGCCCACAGGTAACGACCGCTCCACACTATGTCGCCAATTTCTGTACCAAAAAGGCCTGAAATGGGTTTGGTGGGTGCTGCGGTCTGATGAAAGCGCTGCGGGCGCGCCTCCGCGGTGTGCAACCCCGTCAAGAGGCACAGAAGCGCAATAACTCGTTTCAGTATAGACATTTGGTTTGAACGGATGCGTTAGGCGGCATAGCGTGCAGCGCGTGCGCGCATTGCCTCGATGGCCTCGTAGCCGATTCCATAGTCGCCGATGCGCGTACCTTGCGCATCACCGTGGCTGTCGGACCCGCCTGATATGAGCAGGCCGTGTCGGTCTGCTAGCTGAGTGTAAAAGTCAATTTGGGGCGGTTGGTGAGCGGGATGAAAGACCTCAATACCGTCCAGTCCGAACCTGATGAGCTGCTGGATTACGGCGTCGGGTAGGCTGTGTCCGGGATGGGCTAAAAACGTCACGCCGCCGGCGCGATGGACGCGCGCGATGACCTCCTGGGCCGAGATATGAGGCTTGGCGCGAAACGCCGGTGCGCGGTCACCTATATAGCGATTAAACGCTTCGTCCTTGTCGGCCACAAGGCCCTTTTCGATCATGACGGCAGCGATGTGGGGCCGACCTAGCGGGCTGCCCTGAGCATGGTCCAATACTTCTTCTAACTCGATACCCAGGCCCATATCGTTGAGCCGCTCGACAATGGCAATGCCGCGCTGGCGCCGCGCCTGATGCACTTGGCTGAGTCCGCTGTTGAGCTCGTCGTTATTCCAATCCATTAGGTACGCCAGTAGGTGAACTTCCCGCTCGCGCACGTGCGCGCTGAGTTCGCTGCCGGCAATAACCTCTACCCCCAGGTTCCTGCCTGCGTCGATGGCTTCATCGATCCCTTCGACGGTGTCGTGATCTGTTAGGCTCAGCGCCTGCAGACCGGCATCGCGAGCCTCTTCGACGGCCTGCGTGGGCGTCCGCATGCCATCCGAACAGAAGGAATGCGTATGTAGATCGGCCAAGTTGTAGCGCACAGTTGCCTCTCCTATTGATGGAATGGGCCGCGCAGAGCGCCGTGCGAAAGGTGCAATTTGAAAACATGTAAGACTGATATATAAGAAAGTAGATTTAGTAGATGGCATCAAGGTGTGAAATACGAGATGTTACAGATCAGTTTTTACTCATTTCGATGAGTAATTTTCCGTATTTGCCGCGTAGCTTAGCCAGGGCACGGTCTCTGAGCTGGCGCACGCGTTCCCGGGTGAGGCCCAGGTGCACGCCTATTTCCTGCAGCGTGAAGTCCTCGCTGTTATCCAGACCAAAGTAGCAGCGGATAATGTAGTCTTCGCGCTCGTCGAGTATGCCAAGGCAACGCTTCAGCGTATCTTTGAGTAGCTGGCTTTCCAAATCGCCTTCGAGGTCGATGTGTTCGTCTTGAAGGTACGCCATATGCGGCTGGTCCTCGTCGGCGAAGGCCGGTCCGTCGAGTGAGAGGTCGCCGCTGCTGGCCCACAGTGCGTTGCGGGTTCGTTCTGGGCTCATCTCGGTATCTGCTGTAATTTCGTCTAGCGTCGGCGTGCGTCCCAGCTGTTGGCTGAGAGAGTTGGTCCGTTTCTCGACTTTTTGTAAATCGCTTATTTGGCTCATGGGGGGGCGCGATATTTTACTGCCCTCAGCTACCGCTTTGAGTATGGCTTGGCGAATCCACCACACGGCATAGGTGATAAATTTGAAGCCGCGCGTCTCATCGAAGCGCTTGATGGCCTCAATTAGGCCTACATTGCCTTCGGAGATGAGCTCAATGAAGGACAGGCCGCGTCCGTTGTATTCCTTTGATATGCGCACGACAAAGCGAAGATTGGCCTGAACCAATTCGTTGATCGCTTGCTGATCGCCCTGACGTGCTAGGCCAAAGAGCTCTCCTTCACGCTGTCGACTCAGTGGCTCGAAGTGCTGTATGTCGCGCCAGTAGGCTGCAATGGAATCATTTGGTGTCTGCATGGGCTCGGCTATGGGGTTAAGGGTTGCATACACCCATAGAACGAGAGATGTGTGTGAAAAGTTCCGCTGTTGAGACGCGGCGTCGAATCAGGAGAGTTGCGTGCAGAGGCGTTCGTATGCAGCGTCCCAATTCTGGCTGGGGGCCGGCGCGTAATATGCGGGCTCAAAGGAATTGCGCACGACCTGGCGCGCCTCGTCCAGAGAACCAACTTCTCCCAAGCCTAGTGCCTGCACCATGAGGTTGCCGATTGCGGTGGCCTCGACCGGTCCCGCAACGACGGGCCGCTGCGTGGCGTCGGCCGTAAACTGGCACAGCAGCTGGTTTTGGATTCCGCCGCCGACGATGTGAATGCGTTCTAATCGTCGTTCAAATAAATCTTCTAGAGCGTCTAAGACGTAGCGATACTTGAGGGCCAGCGCCTCGAGCGCTAGTCGAACGATCGCACCTGAGTCCTCCGGCACCGTCTGACTTGTTTCCCGACAGTAAGCACGGATGCGTGCGGGCACGTCGCCCGGCGTGATAAACCGTTCGTCGTCGGCATTGATGACGGCCGTAAAAGCGGGCGCCCGTGCGGCTAGCTCCGTTAGCTCAGCATAGCTGTACGACCGACCTTCGCGCTCCCACTGACGCCTGCATTCTTGTACGAGCCACAGGCCCATGATGTTTTTTAAAAGGCGATAGGTACGTCCGACGCCGCCTTCGTTCGTGAAGTTGTGCGCCAAAGCGTTCTCGCTTAGTATGGGAGCGTTGATCTCTGCGCCCATGAGAGACCAGGTGCCCGAACTGATATAGGCGTATTCGGCGTCTTCGGTCGGCACGGCGGCCACGGCCGAACCGGTGTCGTGCGTAGCCGGTGCGATAAAAGGAACGGGTCGTATGCCTAGCTCTTCGGATATTGCGCCGGTTAGGTGTCCGATATGCGTTGCCGGCTCGATGATTTCGGGTAAAAAGTGGTGGGGTAAACCAACTCTATCCAGCAGCGTTCGGGCCCAGTCGCCTGTGCTTGGGTTGTAGAATTGCGTAGTTGTGGCATTGGAGAACTCGCATACCTTAGCGCCCGTGAAGAAAAAGTTGAAGAGGTCTCCCATAAGCAGTAGGGTATGGGCTTGGTCTAACAGCGGCGATGAGCGCATGGCCAGCAGCTGATAGAGCGTGTTAAACTTCATGAACTGGATGCCGGTCTGCGCAAAGATTTCTTCGCGCGGCACGAGCGAGAACGCCTCCTCAAGCAGGCCATCGGTGCGCGGGTCGCGATAGTTGCGCGGATTGTCGAGCAAGGCGTCCCCCGGTCCCAGCAGTGCAAAGTCCACGCCCCAGGTATCAATGCCCACTGAATCCAGCGCGCCGCCCTGCGTCTTGGCAGCTAACCCCAGCCCCTGTTTCATCTCGGAGAATAGGCTCAGTGGGTTCCAGTATAGTCGGTCGAGAATCCGCACGGGTTCGTTGGCAAAGCGGTGTTTTTCTTCTAGGCGCAGATGCTCGCCGTCGAAATGGCCTAGTATGCCGCGACCGCTTTCAGCGCCTAGATCAAAAGCTAGCATTGTGCGCGTATTCATAGATAATTTAGTCCCAGTTCGGCGACGAGGTCGCGCGTTTCGTTATCGAGCAGAGAGCATACGAGCGCGAAGCCCAAGTCGCGCTCTAGTTTGGTTGCATAGGTCGCGTGCTCGTCGCGGAAGTTGAGTCGCTGAAAGCCGAGCACGGCCCGCTTAAAATCATCGGGTCGATCATAGAGCACGAGGTGAGCGATCTCACGATTGTCAAGGGCCCTTTCTATATACTCTGGTCCAAAGATCTCTTCGAGTGCGTTGCGTAACTGTCGGTGTAGCATCAGAAAGGGTAGACCCGATCTAGCGAGCGTTTAATCTGGTTGCTGAGCGCTGTGTGCGTTTGTTCCAGAACAAAGTGTATGGTGGGTCGCGAACGCCAGTACGACCACACGGCGCTCAGCGTAAGAGCGGGCATGCGAGATTCTAAATGAAAGACGACAAAAGCGCGAAGAAAGGTTTTCAGCATGGTGTATTAAATGAGTGCTCCACGACGCGTTAGCGCAAGCGCTCTTGCTGCCTCGAGCTGGCCTTTAGAAGTAGCGGGCAATGCGCTCTTCGATGCGCTCTAGTATGGGCCGGTCGTCTAACTCTGCTTCAAACGCTTGGCCGGTAATCCGTTCATACAGGTTAATATAGCGCTCAGCGACCTGCGTCCGGATATCGTCATCCAGCTGCGGGATGTAGCTATCGGATATACCTTTTTCGCGTAGCCACAGACGCAAAAATTCCTTGTCGAGATTTTCCGGCTCTTCGCCCTGGCTGTGACGTTCGACGTAGGATTCCGCAATCCAGAAACGCGAAGAGTCTGGCGTGTGCACTTCGTCGGCTAACGTCACGTTGCCTTCGGGATCGAGTCCCATCTCGTATTTTGTGTCCACTAATATTAACCCCTGCTGAGCCGCTAGTGCTTCGCCGCGGTCAAACAGGCGCAGCGCGATATTCTCAATGCGCTCCCAAACACCGGCCGCCACGAGACCCTGCGCCAGAATTTCGTCACGTGAGATCAGCTCGTCGTGCACGTCGTTTTTGGTTGTGGGCGTGATAATAGCCGTTTCGAAGCGCTGGTTTTTCACCATTCCCTCGGCCAGCGTATGGCCACAGTACTGTCGAACTCCCCGGTCGTAGTGCGTCCAAATGGCGGTATCAGATGAGCCGGTTAAATATCTGCGCACGACAATTTCGACGGGTAGAATCTCTAGTTCCCGCGCGATGGTTACGTTGCCGTCTGGCACTTCTATTATATGGTTGGGAGCAATGTCGGCAGTTTGCTCAAACCAGTACTGGGCAATGCGGTTGAGAACCTGGCCTTTGAGGGGGATGGCTCCGAGCACGTGATCAAACGCGCTCTGACGATCCGTTGTTATGAGCACGCGCCTGTCGGGGAGCAAGTACATGTCGCGCACTTTACCCTTTTTATACAGCGTTTCCCATTGGTTGAAACGCGCCTCTAGGAGGCAATTGTCGAGTTGGGACTGGATTTGGTTGCGACTGATCATAAAGGCGTTCGTTTCTGTGGGGCGTTTAGCGTGAGAATTGGGCAAATATATGCGCGTTGCGCTCAACGTCAATACGCGGTCTGAATGTAGCTTGATTTTAGCTCTCGCGCGGCGTATCTTGGGGCACCGAAGCACGTTATTGCGCAATACAACCATGCGACGAGAACTGATGATAGGAGGGTATCATGCTGAGATCGGTGACCATGTTGGCTCTGGCAATAGGCCTTACGGCCTGCGGCGATGGAGGTCAGGCAGAAAAGGTGGAGCTGGCCGATTATGCGGGTAAGCTTAAGAAGTTTGATGGCAGAAATCATGAAATCATGAGTCAGATTGAGCGTCTTGATGATCCGAGCATAGACATATCGGCAGAAGATTTGGAGCAGGTGCGGCAATTCATAGCGGCCTACATCAGCGATATAGAAAAAATTGATCCCGTAAATCTGGAGTATCGACGTCTGCGGCAGACGCATAAGACGTATGTGAGTAAAGTGTCTCAGGCTAATGAGCTGGCCGTAGATACGGGTAAGCCGTTGAGAAACGAGCGGGGTAATGTATCTATCGCTATACGTCACTTGGAGAAGAGAACTAGAGCGCACCACACGGCGCTCGATGTCCTCTGGCTGCAAAAGAAAATAGAGGATCCTTTTCCCCTGGCTTGGCCCGAAAAATAAGACGGACCAACACGTGAAAGCGCTGAGCCCCCGACCTCAAGAGGTCGGGGGCTTTTTTATGTGGGCTGTGTCTATGAGCGCATTCGGGATACCCACTCCTGCGTGCTGGACAGCAGTCCGGTGTAGAGGAATCCGGTCAGGAACAGAAGCAGGAACGGCAGTCCCATATACAGTTCGGTGTGCCAGGCTTGGTATAGGGCATATGCGAAGTAGGCGGCCATACCCAATTCGCCTAATGCAAGCACGGTGCGCCGGCTGGAGTATAGCCGTTTGTGCGGCGCGTTGGCCGTGCCCGTCACGCCGTATTTAGGAGTGCGCAAGAAGGGGGTTTCATGGCCGATCCAGCCTTCAACGACGGCTCGGGTGTTGTTTATGCACAGGCTCATCCCCATTGCCATTAGCATCGGTAGTAGCTTGATCTGGCGCTTCCAATCTGGATAGAGCGCGCGCTGTGATGCCAGGTAGAAACCGGAGATAGCCATGGTCGCGAAGGAGAATAGAGGCAGATCTACAATGAGCAGGCGCTCCCAGCCCAGATGCGTGCGGATGTCCAAAACGGGTAGAGTGAGCACGGCCATGAGAAGCATCAGTATGTAGCATATGTTGGCCGTTAAGTGAAAGGTGGCTTCGATTTTGGTCTTTACGGCTGTATCGCTGCTCCAGATGCGAAATAAGAGCTTTTTGGCCACTTGGACAGCGCCTTTGGTCCAGCGGTGTTGCTGTGACTTAAAGCCATTGATTTCCACAGGGATCTCGCCGGGCACCTCCACGTCCGAGAGAAAGAGAAAGCGCCACCCCGCCAGCTGAGCGCGGTAGCTCAAGTCGAGGTCTTCCGTAAGCGTGTCGTGCTGCCAGCCGCCGGCCTCGACGATGGTCGCTTTGCGCCAGATGCCGCCTGTTCCGTTAAAGTTAAAGAAGCGCCCCGAGCGGCTGCGCGCAGTGTGCTCGATAACAAAATGGCCGTCTAGAAAAATCGACTGAATGCGGGTTAGGAGCGAGTGCTCTCGGTTGAGGTGTCCCCAACGAGTTTGCACCATGCCGATCTGTGAGTCGGTAAAGTAGTGGATCGTCCTGTGCAGCAGGCAGGCGGGGGGGACAAAGTCGGCATCGAGGATGAGCACAAACTCGCCCGTGGCCGAAGCTAGTCCCGCCGCCAGTGCTCCGGCCTTAAAGCCTGTGCGTTCTGCACGATGTAGGTAGTAAATATCCAGGCCGCTGCGTTGCATCCGTTCGCAGTACTGCCGTGCTCTCTGGCTCGTTGCATCGGTGGAGTCATCGAGTACCTGGACTTGCAGCAGTTCGCGCGGATAGTCTATTTGGGAGACCGCGTCCAGCAGTCGCTCGACTACGTGGAACTCGTTGTAAAGCGGAAGCTGAATCGTGATGGGAGGCAGCGTTGCGAAGCTGCTGTGCGGTGCAACGGTCTCGCCTTGATGTCGGTGGAATAGCCGCAACAGCAGATAGCGGTGAAAACCGTATACACCAAGGATCACTACGACAGAGCAATAAGCTACTAAACAGACCTGCTGCCACAATTCCATGGTCGTTTGGCCGCTTTCTAGGGCTCGTAACCGAACAACGGTACACCGTATTCACCCAACGCACTGCGCAGGCGGGTGAGCGCTGCGTTAGGCTACTCGTTAATGCCGCAACAGCGCTTGTATTTCTTACCGCTTCCGCACGGACAGGGATCATTGCGCCCAACTTTGGGCTGGTCTCGTACGATGGGCTGTTTGTTGGCTTGCGTTTCCGATCCGCCGGGGCCGGAAGCTGTTACCTGGCGCGCATCGCTGGCCGGTTGGCCCAGCGGCAGGCCGCTCGGAGCAGCCGGAGCGGCGGCCCCGGCGCCGCCTTGAAATCCCATATTGGTTGCATCGCGGTGAACGGCGCGAATGCGCTGGGGAGCTTGGCGCTGTTCTAATTGGTTGGCCTCTGTGTCTATGCGTAGCTGGAAGAGGTTTTTCAGCGTTTCCTGACTGATGCGGGCGATGAGGCTCTCAAAGATGTCGAAGGCCCCTTTCTTGTACTCGATTAGCGGGTTCTTGCCGCCGACGCCGACAAAGCCAATACCGTCTTTCAGTTCGTCCATCTCCTGCAGGTGTTCCTGCCAGCACGTGTCGATCGTGTGGAGGGCGATGGCTTTTTCAACTTGGCGGAAGACTTCGATCCCCACTGTATCAAGGCGTCGCTGGTAGGCTTCTTTTACGGTCTGCGTTAGGTGTGCGCGCAGCTCTTCATATGGCATCGTGGCACGGTCTTCTTCCGACATGGCGAAGCCGAGAAAGAACGTGCTGCCGAACTCAACCTGCATACCCTCCCAGTCCCACTCTTCGGCATGACCCTCTGAGTTGGCGTAGGTGATGAGCACGTGATTAATGAGGTCTTCAATCATTTCTTCAATCAACTCGTGTGCGCTTTCGCGCTCGAGCAGATCGTGGCGACGGTTGTAAATTACCTGGCGCTGTTGATTCATCACGTCGTCATAGTCGAGCACGTGCTTACGCATCTCAAAGTTGCGCGCTTCGACTTTTTTTTGCGCCCGTTCAATGGATTTGGTGACCATTCCGTGCTCTATGACCTCGCCCTCTTCTGCTCCAAGCTTGTCCATTACAGAGGCGATGCGATCCGAGCCGAACAGGCGCATTAAATCGTCTTCGAGCGAAAGGAAAAAACGCGAGGAGCCTGGATCTCCCTGTCGACCGGAACGTCCGCGCAGTTGGCGGTCGATGCGTCTGGCTTCGTGCCGTTCCGTTCCGATAACCTGCAGTCCGCTCGGCTCTTCTACTAGATGCTGATAGAGCGTCTTCCCCGAGGGCAGCTTGTCCTCTAGAGACATGCTCGATTCGATAATTGAACGCTCGATGCGGATAACTTCTGGGGCCAGTTTAATATCCGTTCCGCGTCCGGCCATATTGGTGGCGATGGTCACTGCACCGGGCTGCCCGGCGTCGGTGACGACCTGCGCTTCTTTCTCGTGATAGCGCGCGTTGAGCAGCTGATGCTTAATGCCATTGCGCGTCAGCATGCGGCTAAGCAGCTCTGAGGCTTCGACCGAAGCGGTTCCGACCAGGACCGGTAGGTTCTTCTTATGCAGTCGGGCGACTTCGTCGATAATCGCCTGAAACTTCTCTTTGCGCGTGCGGAAAATCTGGTCTTCTCGGTCGACGCGGCGAACAGGGCGATTGGTTGGAATAACCGTCACGTCAAGCTTGTAAATTTCCCAAAGCTCGCCCGCCTCGGTTTCAGCCGTGCCCGTCATCCCGGCCAGCTTGTTATACATCCGGAAGAGATTTTGCAGAGTAATGGTGGCAATCGTCTGGGTTTCGTGCTGCAGCTTAACCCCTTCTTTTGCTTCGAGTGCCTGATGCAGGCCGTCGGAAAAACGGCGACCCGGCTGTGGCCGGCCGGTAGATTCGTCAATTATAACGACGCGTCCGTCTTCCGAAACCATATACTGAACGTCTTTTTCAAAGAGCGTATAGGCCTTCATGAGCTGATTAATGTTATGAACAGCCTCGCTCTTTTCTGCGTAGGTGCGGTGCGCCTCTTCTTCCTGCAAGCGCTTGTCGTCATCGTTGAGGTCTTCGTTGTTGCGAATTGCTTCGACCTCAATGCTGATATCCGGCAGAACAAAGAGTGCCTGCTCGTCAGGAGAGAGTAGGTCGCGCCCCTTGTCGGTCATATCGATGGTGTTGGCGCGTTCGTCGACGACAAAGTAGAGCTGCTCGTCGAGTTCGTTTAGGCGCTTTTCGCGCATGTAGTCGGCTTCGACGCGATTGATCAGTCGCTTAACTCCCTCCTCTTGTAGGATGCGCATGAGGCGGCGGTTTTTGGGTATGCCTCGCGTGGCTTTGAGCAGTTCGGTACCCAACTCGTAGTCAAATTCGCTTTCATCGCGTGCCTGCTTTTCCGCCGCGGCAATGGCTTTGTTGACCAGGTTGGTCTGAGCGCGCAGGAGCTTTTCGACCAGCGGCTTCATTTGCTTGTACTGGTTAGTTGAATCGGGAACGGGACCGGATAGAATCAGCGGCGTGCGCGCGTCGTCGATAAGGATCGAGTCCGCTTCGTCGACGATGGCGAAGTTGAAGCCGCGCTGCATCAAATCTTCCGTGCGCACGGACATGTTGTCGCGGAGGTAGTCAAAGCCAATCTGCGAACAGGTAGCGTATACAATATCCGCTGCGTAGGCTTCTTTATGGCCGACGTTTTGCCATTTGAATTTGGTTGGAATTCCTTCGGGTGCAGGCAGTAGAAAAGCCTCGTGGCCCGTCTGGTGCATGTCCTGGATGATGCCGACGGAGAGCCCCAAGAAATTGAAGAGCGGCCCCATCCACATGCCGTCACGACGGGCCAAGTATTCGTTGTGCGTGATCAAGTGCACGCCGCGAGCGGGCAGCGCGTTAAGATAGATGGGCATCGTGGCGACAAGGGTTTTTCCTTCACCAGTCGCCATTTCGGCAATTTTACCTTGATGTAGCACGGTGCCGCCAAAAACCTGCACGTCGTAAGGTTGCATTTCCCATGTGACGGATTCTCCGGCGCGCTCCCACTCCTTGCCGATTAGGCGCCGACAGGCGTCTTTGACCATGGCAAACGCCTCGGGCATGATTTCGTCTATAAATTCGGTCTCGTGGTCGCGAATGGCCTTATCGACTTCTTCGAATTCGTCGTTGTAGCGCTCGCGCAGAGCCGGTTCGAGGTCGCCGCGCAGCTGTTCGTCCAGCTCGCTTGCTCGCTTTCGTTGGCTTGCGGTACGCTCGCGCATCTGACTGCGAAACTCTGTGGTCTTTTGCCTTAGTTCGCTATCGCTAAGGCTTTTTAAGCCTTCGGCAATTCGACTAACCTCTTCGATTTGCGGCTGCGTTTTTTTAAACTCGCGATCGGATTGCGAACCAAAGACTTTTTTGATCAGCGTATCGAGCATTATTTCCCTTTGAGTCTATACTTGGGTTTAAATACAGCGTGACAGAGTACGGCAGGCAAGCGATTTTTCCCGATCAGATTCTGAGTGCTCTATGCTTGGCGGCCGAGTCGAGAATGCCGTTGACAAATGCATAGGATTTATCAGTGCTGAAAGCGCGTGCCAAGTCAACGGCTTCATCAATGGCTACGCGCGCCGGCACGTCCTCCAGATGTAGCATTTCCGCAAGGCCCATGCGCAGAATGAGCCGATCTATCCGGGCGATACGCTCTGGACTCCAACGTGTTGAGGTCTCGGCGATGAGATGGTCGATATCATCGCCGTGTGCGTGCACGCAGTCGACCAGTGTGCCGGCAAACGCACGTACGCCTGACGACAGCTTAAAGCGGCTGCACAGCTCGCCCAGGGCGTCTTCTGCTTTGCCAGATTGACTCGCTTCCCAATACAGTGCCTGCAGGGCTACTTGACGCGCCCCGCTGCGGTTGTTGGGTGGTGCCTCGTCGGCTGATGAGCCGTCGCCGAAAAAATCGTCTTCTTCCATCTATCTATTAGATAGCGGCCATTAGGCTTGCCATCTCCACGGCATTCATACCGGCGTCCCAGCCGCGATTGCCTGACTTTATGCCTGCTCGCTGCACGGCTTGGTCTACGGTGTCGGCGGTGATGACGCCAAACGTGATCGGCACGCCCGTATCTAGTCCGACGCGTGCAATGCCCTTGGACGATTCGCCCGCCACGTAGTCGAAGTGCGGCGTATCACTGCGCACGATACAGCCGAGGCATGTTACGACGTCGAAGCGTCCCGTCTGAGCCATCTTTTGCGCGACGATGGGCAGTTCGAATGCGCCAGGCACCCAAGCCACCTCTATATCTTCGTCCACCGCGCCGTGGCGCTGCAGACAGTCCAGTGCTCCGTCGAGCAGTCGCGTCGTTACCAGATCGTTAAAGCGGCTGACGACAAGGGCAAAGCGCTTTCCCTGCGCATTGAGTTTTCCTTCGTGCATTCTGGGCATTTAGCCGTTTCCTTTCTCGAGTTCGCTGCCCGGTAGCAGCGTGATATGTCCCATCTTGTCGCGTTTTGTCTCAAGGTAGCGCAGGTTGTGCGGGTTGGGTGTCGACTCGATAGAAACCTGCTCAACGACGGACAGACCGTAGGCTTCGAGGCCTACGCGCTTTTTGGGATTATTGGACAGAAATCGCACTCTACGCAAACCGAGGTCATACAATACCTGGGCGCCAATGCCGTAGTCGCGCGAGTCGGTTGGATGGCCCAGCGCGTGGTTGGCTTCAATCGTGTCGAGCCCTTTGCTCTGCTGCAGCTCATATGCCTTGAGTTTATGTAAAATGCCGATGCCGCGTCCTTCGTGGTGCTGTATGTAAACAATGACGCCGCGTCCCTCGTTAACAATCATTTGCATGGATCGCTGCAACTGTTCACCGCAGTCGCATAGCATAGAGCCCAGTGCGTCGCCTGTCAGGCATCCCGAGTGCATGCGGACGAGCGTATCTTCTCCGTTGCTCACATCGCCGTAGACCAGAGCGATATAGGGGTTGTTATCGACCAGACTCTTATAAGCGTAGGCTGTGAACTGGCCAAACTGCGTTGGCATGGGAGAAATGGCTTCGCATTGAACGAGCTTTTCTGTGCGGCGGCGATGGGCGATTAGGTCGTGAATCGTCGCAATTTTGAAGCCATGCTGTCTGGCAAATTCGAGCAGGCAGGGCGTGTCGGCAACGTTGCCGTGCTCGTCTAAGATGGCCGCCATCAGTGCTAGCGGTTGGCAGTGGGTCATCTGCGCCAAATCGACGGCAGCTTCTGTGTGGCCTGCGCGCTTGAGGACGCCTCCAGTCTGCGCCATGAGTGGCGTGACGTGGCCTGGCTGCAAGAAGTCGTCGGGCGTGCTACTCG
>Ga0160422_10000821_pt1 | contig 19063 bp, 18 predicted proteins | sample Fk160mmetaG_FD_108192 | JGI IMG/M metagenome (GOLD analysis project Ga0160422, IMG submission 108192) | Marine microbial communities from the Central Pacific Ocean - Fk160115 60m metaG | ecosystem: Environmental > Aquatic > Marine > Oceanic > Photic zone | place: The Central Pacific Ocean... | reverse complement strand
TCGTTTTCATTTTTTTGAATTTTACGTATGATATTTTTTTTCAATAAAATATTATTTTCATTATTTGGGTTATCGTTGATTGTTCTGCTTAATCTAACTTTACAAGTTTGTAAATATGAGGGAGAAGCAATTAAAAGTTCTAATAATTCTTTATACATATTTTCGATCTGTCCCATTTGAGAATATATATTTGAAATTTGAAATGAATAATTTTTATTAGGGTTATTTTCTTTGGCTAGTTTGTAAGCCTTGAGCGCAAAATCATACATATTTTTCTTGTAAAATTTTGAGGCACTGGAAGCAATGAAGTTAGGTTTTTTTTGAATTTCGTCTATTACTTTTTCAAATTCACTTTTTGCTAAGTCTTCATTGCCTTGTAAAATATATAATTCACCAAGATCTATTAATATGCTAGGGTTCTTTCCAAATCTTTTATAATAATTTTTTACTAATTTAATTGCAGAGTCAATTTTAGATAATTTAATTAAACAATCTAAATAAGAATTATAGACTCTGGAAGATTTTTTTTTATATAGTCTTTCATATATTAAAACAGCCTCTGAATAATCTTTTCCATTATATAATCCATTTGCCTTCGTTAATTCATCGTCTAAATTTTGAGCTTTAAGATTTAAATTGAAAACAAAGAAAAAGGATAATAAATAAAAATGTTTTAACATATCTATTTATGATATTAGATTAAAGCCTGTATAATTATGAAGAGCTTTAGGTATACTGATACCATTTTCAGTTTGATTATTTTCTAAAATAGCTGCCATTATTCTTGGGAGAGCTAAAGCGCTACCGTTAAGCGTGTGACAATAATCTAAGTTAGAACCATTTCTAAATTTTATATTAGATCTTGTAGCTTGAAAAGATTCAAAATTTGAAACAGAACTAACTTCAAGCCACTTATTTTGAGCGCAAGAAAATACTTCAAAATCAAATGTTAAAGATGAGGAAAAGCTTAAGTCACCACCGCATAATTTAACTAATCTAAAAGGTAATTCTAATTTTTCAAGAATATTAGAAACATGTTTTACCATTTCATCTAAATGATGATAAGACTTTTCAGGATGGGAAAGTTGAACAATTTCAACTTTATCAAATTGATGAAGGCGGTTTAAACCTCTAACATTTTTTCCATAAGAACCAGCTTCTCTTCTAAAACATGGCGTATAGGCTGTTAGTTTTTGAGGTAATTTCGTAGATTCAAAAATTTCGTCTCTGAATATATTTGTTAAAGGTACCTCAGCCGTAGGAATTAAAAATAAATTATCTTTTTCCACATGATACATCTGACCTTCTTTGTCTGGAAAATTTCCAGTACCAAATGCGGAAGATTCATTAACAAGTAGGGGGGGTAAATATTCAATGTATCCTTGTTCAATATTATAATCTAAAAAAAAATTAATTAAAGCTCTTTGAAGTTTTGCGCCTTTATTTTTGTACAAAGGAAAGCCCGATCCTGTAATCATATTTCCTTTTTCAAAATTAATAATATCATATTTTTTGGATATTTCCCAATGAGGTAAATTGATTTGATTTTTATTTTGGATTTCTCCGAAAATTTTTATTATTTCATTATCCTTCTCTGAGTTTCCAACAGGGACTTCTTCATTTGGAACATTGGGAATTTGAATAAGTAAATCTTTAAGTTGACCCGCTATTTGTTTCTGCTTTTCGTTTTTTGTTTGAATTAATAATTTTAGTTTACTTGTTTCTTTTTTTAACTCTTCTGCTTTTTCGTTATCTCCTTTTGAAAAGCAAATACCAATTTCTTTAGATAAAGAGTTCATTTGGCTTTGCATCGAATTTAATTCTTTTTGAATTTCGATACGAAAATCATCGGTTTTTATGATTTTGTTAATTATAACTTCGGCTTCAAAATTTTTTTTCTTTAAACTTGAAATTATTTTTTTTGCATCTTTTTTTATGTTACTTGTTTGAAGCATAGCATTAAAATATAAGAAATATAAAGTTAAAAGATTATTTTAAAGAAATATGAAATATTGTATTAATATAAATACACTAGTTGTTTACAACAGAAACATAGGATTTATTGTTTCTTTTCTTTTTAAATTGTACTACACCATCAGTGAGGGCAAATAAAGTATGATCTTTCCCCATACCAACATTATTGTCAGGATTATGAACTGTCCCTCTTTGGCGAACAATTATATTACCTGCAACAACTTTTTGTCCTCCAAAAATTTTCACTCCAAGTCGTTTTGAATGTGATTCTCTTCCGTTTTTAGAACTACCTGCTCCTTTTTTATGCGCCATGATAAGTTATTTTTTTTCTTTTTTAATTACTGCCTTTTTTGTAGTAGATTTTTTTAAAGAAATGTTGTCAATTTTAATTTTTGTTAAGTATTGTCTGTGTCCATTTTTAACTTTATAGCCCTTTCTTCTTTTCTTTTTAAAGACAATGACTTTGTCACCTTTTAAATGATCAATTATAGAAGCTGAAACAGAAACCTTATCAACTAAAGGGGTGCCAACAGTTGTTTTTCCCTTATCTTCAATAAGAAAAACCTTTTCAAAAGAGATTTTTTTACCACTTTCTTTTTCAAGACGGTTTACTAAAAAAGTTTGACCTTTTTCAACTTTTAATTGTTTTCCTCCAATTTCAACTATCGCTTTCATTTTTTGAATTTTGGTTTGCAAATATAATAAAAGAATATATTTATCCAATTTTTTTAATACCTAAGTTTTATTTATAAATTAATATATAAAGAGAAAGGAAGAAGTTATTTTGTTGCACAACAATCGTTGTTGGAGCACTGACAATATTTCAAATTATATAAATGAAGAATAGCTAGAAGAATTCCTGCGGCGAAAGTAAAATTGTTATTTATAAAAAATATTTGAATTGTTTTGTTTAAAATTAAGATGAAAAAAACAATCCATGTTAGCCACAAAGCAATCTTTATTTCCAATTTAGTTGATGTTTTCGTCGATCTATAAATTGCAAAAAATGATATAATTAAGAAAATGTAATCAATGGATTGCCACCAAATTGGTGCATCAGCGCAACAAGACATTGTACAAGCCTGGGTAATAAAAATAAATGGTGTAGCAATACAATGAATTAAACAAAGTGTACTTGCTAAAGAGCCAATTGCATCGGGTTTAATTAAAATTGATTGCATATTTGAGTTATTACAATGCAAATATATATTATTTTAATAATTATTACCCTTTAAGATATTATTTACAACAAAAAAAGTGAATCATACATTAAGATTGACTATATTTGTCTTTTGATAGATTTGTTGAATTTGTCAATTAATAATAACGTTTATATATTTAATTATGATTACAAGAATTGGTTTTTTAAGTACAGCATTAATACTTTTTATCACGTTTACGGCTAGTGTATTTTCACAAAAAAATACTATTAATGTTAAAATTGATGGAATGATGTGTCAAGCTGGTTGTGCTATGTTTATTGAAAGTGAATTGGAAAAAATAAAAGGAGTTGTTGAGGCTAGTATTGATTTTAATAAAGCAGAAGGAGAAATTATTTTAAAGAAAAGAACATCAGAATCTAATATAATATCTCAAATCAATAATTTAAAAGGTGGAGCTTATAAAGCTACAATAATTGACAATGTTACTAACCAAAATAACCTTAAATCTGGGAACAAATCATGTAGTAAAGGAAAGTCTTGTTGTCAAAAAACAGGTTTAAAAGTTACTTCTTGTGATAATAAATCTAAAGGTTGCTGTAGTGGAGGTTTGAGTAAAAAGAATACTTCGATTTCCCAAATGAATCCAGGGCACAGTGGTTGTACTAAAGCATGTTGTGCATCAAAAAAGTAACTAAATTTCATGACATCTTCTAGGCTTTTTATAAGAATAGCCAAGTTAGCCTTATTTTTTACATATCTAATCGTTTTAGCTGGAGGTTTTGTTAGAATGACAGGCTCAGGTATGGGTTGTCCTGATTGGCCAAAATGTTTTGGTTTATTGATTCCTCCTTTTTCAGAAAATGAAATAACATGGAGTGCAGGACAAGAATATATTTCAAGTCAAATGTTAATTCATAATGATAAGCTTTGGATTGCTAAAAAAAATTTTATTTCAACTTCAAGTTTTGATAAGGACAACTGGAAACCTTTTGAAAAACATAATTATGCTAAATTTAATGTTTTTCATACTTGGGCTGAATATGTTAACAGGTGTATAGGAGCAATTGCTGGACTTTTTGTCATAGCATTATTTGTTTATTCAGTCTTTAATAAATTAAGTTTTTACCAAATATTTGGTTCTCTGATATTATTAATTTTATTTGGTGTCCAGGCATGGATAGGAGGAGAAGTGGTTTTCTCAGTTTTAGATCCTTTTAAAATAACAATTCACATGTTTGTTGCACTAATTATTGTTTCCATATTATTTGTTTTAATTCACATGGCAGATAAGTCAATTGATAAGAACATACCAACTATTAATAATAATTTTAATAAACTTATTATTTTGACTTTGTTATTTTCTATAGTTCAAATATATTTTGGAACTCAAGTCAGAGAATTTGTTGACTCTTTACCATCTGATAAATCAATATGGATTTTTGAAATAAATAATAGTCATATAAATATTCATCAGTTAGTTGCTGTTTTTGTTTTTATTTTAAATATTTACTTATGTGTTTATTTAGCTGGTAAATTTGATTCCTTTAAAGAAATTCCTAGGGAAGTAGTTTATATTTTTTCTACTATACTTATTTTGGTTATAAGTGGAATAATTATGTTAAATTTTAATTTCCCTGGATTCGCTCAATTAGTACATTTGTTTTCTGCTTTTGTTTTATTTGGGGCTCAATTTAGTCTTTTTCTAAAATTTAAATTAATTTAATCCCATTCAATTGACTCAATAATTTTTTCTATGTCTTTTTTATAGAAATTAATTACAGGTGACAAAGAATCTCTATTTATATTTATTGTCTTTTTTAGAGTACTGGGATACATTGAACCTCTCAAAAAATGATTTTTTTTATCTGTAATATAGAACTGAACTGGAGTTGCAACTTCGCCACTTAACTCATAGATTGTAAAGTTTGAATTTTGACTTGATGTTTCCCAAATTCCGTCGGCTTTTCTATAGTGACCTTCATAAACTAAGTTGTAAGAATCCAGAATCAGTGAATCTAAATTATTATTAACCTTGTGATAAGAAAGGTGAATATTGATATTATTTTTTTTATTAACTAGTGTAATCCAACATTCATTTTTAGAATCCATATTTACATCTAAGTAACTTGGAATTTCAATTGAAAAATAACAATTATCAAATCTTTTTTTCTCATATATTTTATCTGGAAAATCAATCCTTAAATATCCATAGGGAACAATTTTTATTTTTTTATTACATGAATAAATTGATACAATTAATAAAGTGATTAAAAAAATATTAAAATTATTTTTCATTAATTTTTACTTTTATTGACGTTATTCTTGTTTTATTTGCACCTTCAATAATAAAATCAATATTTTTAAAAGAATATTTTTCTCCTTTTTTTGGTATGTTTCCAAAGTTTTCAATTATAAAGCCAGCTAGTGTATCAGCATCCCCTTTTCTTTCTTCAAAAACTGTATTTTTCAGTTCTGTTATTCTATAAAAATCTTTTAAAGCTACTTTCCCTTGAAAAATATATGTATGTGTTTCTAATTTAGAATAAATAACATCTTCTTGATCAAATTCATCACTTATTTCTCCTATTATTTCTTCAATTATATCTTCAAGAGTTACAATTCCAGATGTCCCGCCGTACTCATCTACAACTATTACTAAATGTTGTTTTATTTTTTTAATTTCTTTTAAAAGGTCATCAATTTTTTTTGTTTCAGGAGCAAAAAATGGAGTTCTGAGCACTTTGGTCCAATTAAATGATTTATCGTTTATATATGGAAGTAAATCTTTAATATGCAGAACCCCCTTAATATTATCTAAGTTATCTTCATAAACAGGTATTCTAGAATAACCGGACTTCAAAACTTTTTTAATTAATTCATTAAATTGAGTAGATATATCAATTGAAACAACATCAACTCTAGATTTCATAATTTCTTTCACATCTGTTTTTCCAAATTGAACAATTCCCTCAAGAAATTTATTTTCTTCAATCTCATCTTCATTAGACGTAATATTTACAGCTTTTGATAAATTTTCAATAGATGGGTTTTCTTTATATTTATCAAAAGAGTTATTTAAAAACCCTGTTAGTTTAATTAGTAGATAAGAAAGAGGGGAGACAATTTTTGAAATGATATTAATACAAATTGACATTTTAATTGCTACAAACTTAGGTTTATTATTTGCAAAAACTTTTGGTAGAACCTCTCCAAATAAAAGTAAAATGAAAGTGATTAAAATAATTTGAAGCCACGTTTCCGAAAGAACAGGAGATATAGAGTAAATTAAATTACTTTCAAAGATATAAGTTGCTAATATTATTATGGCAATATTAATAATATTATTAGCTATCAAGATTGTTGCTAACAATAATTTTGGATGACTTAGTTGTTTAATAATTAGTTTATTTTTATTTTCTTTAGAGTTTTTTATTTCAGAAAGATCTGAGGGATTTAAAGAAAAAAAAGCCACTTCCGTTGCAGAAATTAATCCTGAAGAAACAATTAATATTATCCAAAAAATAATTAAAAAATAAATCGAGGGGTCGTCCAATTTTTTTTGTTTTAGTTAAAAGGGTAAATCGTCTTCTTCTTCATTATCATTAGCTTTTGTGATAGAATTATTTGAATTAGAAGATACCGTGGAATTATATTCATTATTTAATGAGCTTTGGTTGTCATTATTGTCATTTTTTTGAGCTTCATTATTATTAGGATTAGTAGTTTCTCTAGTATATTCACTTTGTCTATTTTGATCACTTTTGTTATCAAGCATTTGGAATGAAAAAGATTTTATTTCTGTGGTATATCTTTTTTCTCCAGAATCATTTTCCCATGAACGAGTTTCTATTTTTCCTTCAACATATACTAAACTTCCTTTTTTTAAAAATGCTTGAGCATTTTCCGCAGCTTTATTCCACATAACTATTTTATGCCATTCAGTTTTTTCTACTTTATTTCCAGATTTATCAGTATATGATTCATCAGTTGCAATTGAAAAGTTCGCAACTTTTGAAGTTCCTACTTCTCTTACCTCTGGGTCTTGACCTAATCTTCCAATTAATGTTACTTTATTTAATGAGCCTGCCATAAATATTTGATTTACTTCCTACAAATATAAAAAATACAATTAGGTATTTAAATAATCATTTAAATATTTTAAAATGGGTTTTGGAAAAGGGTAATCAGCTATAGATTTAAGTTTAATATTGAGAAGTGAAATGTTTTTTTTTTCTTTACGAACTGTAATTCTAGTATTCCAAAAGTTTATTGTAATATTTTGGTGTGACAATTTGTGATTAATTGTTTCATCAAGCCGATAATGATTAATTTTGATTGAGTCAAATAACTTCGATAAATATTTTATTAATAATTCTTCGGAAATATTCTCTTCACTTTCAATTAGAGGCAGCTCGTATAAATTTTTCCATATGTCTTTTTTACTTCTTTTTTTTATCAATAATTTATTATTTACAATTATTCGCAAGTAATTATAAACTCTTTCTTTTTTTGCTGAGATTCTTTTAATTTTTCGAGGTCTATTTTCAATATTATTAAGTTTATATGATTTGCATAAATTTTTCAAAGTACATGATTTACATTTAGGGTTTCTAATTGTACAATGTAAAGATCCAAAATCCATAAGTCCTTGATTGTAATCACCAATTTGACTATCAGGTAAAAGTTTAAATGTTAATTTTTGAAATATTTTTTTTCCAGTAATTGTATTTATCGGAGCCGAAATATTAAAAACTCTACTAATAACTCTAAAAACATTTCCATCAAGAACAGCTCTTTTTTCATTTTTACATATTGAGCTAATGGCAGACGCAGTATAATCACCTATTCCTTTTAATTTAATTAGAGACTCGTAACTAGAGGGAAATTCTTTTTTATTTTCAACTAGAGTTTTTGCTGTTTTTAGCATATTAATTGCTCTTGAGTAATAACCAAGTCCTTCCCAAATTTTTAGAATTTCTTTATCCGTACCTTTGGATAATGATTCAAGATCAGGAAATTTTTTTATAAAATTTAAATAGTATTTAGTTCCGACTGAAATTTTTGTTTGTTGAAGTATAATTTCTGAAACCCAAATTTTATACGGATTCTTAGTCTTTCTCCAAACTAAATTTCTTTTATTTTTTTTATACCATTTTAGAATTAAGTCGCTAATCATTTTTTTATTGCATCTAATTTTATAATATATTATTAAAAATAGTATATTTGCTCCCAAAAAATTTAACGAATTGACAAAACTAGATTTAATAAAAAAAATTTCTCATAAAACAGGCATAGAAAGGCAAGATGTAACAGCTGTTTTGGAATCTATGATGTTAAATGTAAAAGATTTAGTTGCTGGAGGTGAAACAATTTACTTGAGAGGCTTTGGTAGTTTTGGACCAAAAAAAAGAGCAAAAAAAACAGCTAGAAATATTTCTAATAACACAACAATTATAATTCCTGAGCATTTTGCTCCTTTTTTTAAGCCCTCAAAAAGTTTTGTTAAAAAAGTTATGCATAATACAAATAATAAATAAATTTATAGATATATGCCTAGTGGCTCGAAAAGAAAAAGACATAAGATTTCAACTCATAAACGTAAAAAACGTTTAAGGAAGAATAGACATAAGAAAAAGAAATAATCCTGTGTCCATTGCCATTTCTAGGTAAAAAGAAATTGTGGTTTGGCTAGTGAATTAATAGTTAGAAATAACAAAGATAATATAGATGTTGCTTTATTGAAGAGTGGGAGATTGGTGGAATTACATAAAATTTTACCTGAGGACAGTTTTTCAATTGGAGATATTTATTTGGGACAAGTTAAAAAAACTTCCCCCCAACTAAATGCAGCGTTTGTAAACGTTGGTTATGAGAAAGATGGTTTTTTACATTACCACGATTTAGGTCCACAATACAATTCACTTGCTTATTTTGTGAAGCAAACTATGTCAGCAAAAGCATCAAAGTGGACACTTGCCGGTACTAAAAATTTCCCAAATATAAATAAAGATGGAGCTATTGATGATGTTTTAAAAAAGAAAGAAAATATTCTTGTACAAGTATCTAAAGAACCTATATCAACTAAGGGCCCACGAATTGTTTCTGAAATATCATTAGCAGGTAGATACGTAGTTTTAATGCCATTTTCTAATAGAATCTCAATTTCTCAAAAAATTAAGTCGCAAGCTGAAAAAGACAGATTAAAAAAATTAATAAAAAGTATTATTCCAAAAAATTTTGGGATGATCGTAAGAACAGTAGCTGAGGGTAAAAAAGTAGCCGAGTTAGATGCAGATCTTACTGCTTTAATCAACCAATGGAAAGTTATTCATAGTAAATTAAGAAATGCTGAACCTGGCACTAAGATATTTGGTGGGATAAGTAAGTTGTCTTCTATATTAAGGGATATATTAAATGATACTTTCAATAAAATTATTGTTGATGATATTAATTTATATGATGAGCTAAAGTTGTATTTAAAAAATAACATTCCTTCAAAAGAAAAAATTTTATCTAGATATAATGGATCGCAACCTATTTTTGACAGATTTTACATCGAAAAACAAATTAAAAGCTCATTTGGTAAAGCAGTATCAATGAAGAAAGGTTCATATTTAATTATTGAACACACTGAGGCAATGCATGTAATTGATGTTAATAGTGGAAATAGGTATGTAAAAGAAACTTCTCAAGAAGAAAATGCATTTCAAGTAAACTTACAAGCGGCTGAAGAAATTGCTAGGCAATTAAGATTAAGAGATATGGGTGGTATTATTGCCGTTGATTTTATTGATATGAATTTAGCTTCAAACAGGAAAAAACTAACAACTGCTTTAATTGAATTTATGAAAGAAGATAGAGCAAAACATAAAATTTTGCCGCCCAGTAAATTTGGAATTGTTGAAATTACTAGGCAAAGGGTTAGACCTGTCATGCAAATACAAACTGATGAAAAGTTGGACTACAAGTACATTGAAGCTCCAATTTTGATAATTGATGAAATAAAAGAGAAGTATTTAATGTTAGCTTCAAAAAGAAAAAAATTATCTAAAAAAGGAATTCATCATATTGTACTTTGTGCCCACCCATTTGTAATTACTTTTTTGAAGGCAGGTTTTCCATCATTAAGAACTAAATGGTATTTTCAGAATGGATTAAGATTATATCTTAGGTCCAATAATTCGTATAAATTTTTACAATATACTTTTTTTGACCCCTCAAATAATACAATTACTTTTTAGTTTTTTATAAGTATAAATTATTGGTATTGAGAAAATCAACAAAAGAATAGAGCACAAAATGTAACCGTAAATTACGTTCTCGTTTTCTGAGAAAAAATAAATTGAGAATATAAAAATAAGTACCATTCTAATAATTGTATTGATACTAACAAAAATACTAATTACTCGACCTATTTTTTTATTCGGAACGTTATCAAACAAGAATGAATTTCGTAAAATTCTTACTCCTGAATTGGAAACGCCTAAAAAAATAGAAATAAAAAATAAAGAAAAAAGAAATTTATTACTAATCATTATTAAAATTAATATGCTAGTGAGTAATATTAGTAAAATAGTTAATAGTATTTTATTGAAACGTCTTAACCAATTATGAACAAAAAATCCAGATATTAATGCTCCAATTGCATAGCAAACATCAGTAATTGCAAATACGTATGCGTCCTTTTGAAAAAAGTTTTTTATCAAAAGTGGTAATAAAGTAAATAGTTCAGTTAATATAAAAGCAAATATAATATGAGAACATACGCCATAAATTAGAATTAGAGGTCTTTCTTTAAGAAAGTTAACGCCAACCTTTATCCTATTATATATAGATTCTTGCTTTTTTATTTTTATATATGAATTAAATTTAATTTTACTTATAATATATGATGCTATTAAATAAGTTATACTATCAATAATTAAAATTTTTTCAATGGTCAAAGGTTCTATTTTTATAAAACTTAAGTCAAGTCCAGATAAAAGGACAGCTGCTAGCCCACCTGCAGCAACAGTCGTTGATTGGCCTACAATTTCTATATAAGAATTTATTTTCACGTAGTTTTTTTTCTCGCTTATTTCTTGTGAAAAAGCATATAGTGTGGGATAATAAATTATATAATAAAAACATGTAGCTGAAAAAACTAAACCAATTAATATTGGTGATGAATTATTGAATGAAAATAAAATAATGCATGATGAAATAATGAAAATAATTGAACCAGTATAGAAATTTAATTTTTCTAAAATAGTTTTCCTACAATACCTATCAATTATTGTTCCTGAGTAAAGACCCCAAAAAAGACCTAGAAAAGTAACAACTCCAAATAAGAAAGAAAACATTGAGTTTGAGTTCAATGTATTTGTAAAATACCAAGGGATAGCTATCATGCTAATTCCCGAAGAAACACCTGAAATAATGTGAGATGAGAATAAAAGTAATAATCTGTGGTTGTTATTTTTAAACATAAGTGCAAATTTGGGTTTTTATTACTAAATTCTGTAAATTTTTTTATTATTAATTAATAATTATTTTAATGTTTAATAAAGATCAAATAAATGAAATGCAAGCTAGAATTTCTAATTTAGAAAACGTTTTAGATATTGAAAAAGAGACTAAGGAATTAAATAAAAAACATTTAATTTCTCAAGATTCAACTTTTTGGAATGAACCAAAAAAAGCTGAAAAATTAATGAGAGAAATTAAGTTTTTAGAAAAAAAAATAAAAAGTTATAAAGAATGTAAGACATCAGTAGATGATTTAGAAGTCATGTATAATTTTTTTTTAAATAAAGATATAGATGAAAGTGAAATAATAGACTTTTTTAAAAACACAGAAAATTTAATTTCAGATTTAGAATTTAAAACTATGTTAAATGAACCTCAAGATAACTCTACAGCAATTTTAAATATCAATCCAGGAGCTGGGGGGACTGAAAGTCAAGATTGGGCAGAAATGTTGATGAGAATGTACATGATGTGGGCAGAAAAAAATAATTATAATATTAAGGAAATAAATTATCAAAGCGGCGATACAGCTGGAATAAAATCTGTTACTTTAGAAATAACAGGTGATTATTGTTATGGTTATCTAAAGGCAGAGAGCGGAGTTCATAGATTAGTAAGAATATCTCCGTATGATTCTAATGCTAGACGTCATACTTCTTTCGCTTCAGTTTTTGTTTACCCTTTGGTAGATGATGAAATTGAAATTACAATTAATCCATCTGACATTGAGTGGGAAACATTTAGATCTGGAGGTCCAGGGGGACAAGCAGTAAATAAAATAGAAACTGCTGTAAGGTTGAGGCATGTACCAACAGGAATAATAGTTGAAAATTCTGAATCAGCTTCTCAATTAGATAATAAAAAGAAAGCCATGGCTCTATTAAAATCAAGATTGTATTTAATTGAAATGGAAAAATTAAATGCAAAAAAAAATGAAGTTGAGTCAAACAAAAAAAAAATTGAGTGGGGATCTCAAATACGAAATTATGTTTTACACCCCTATAAATTAGTTAAGGACCTAAGAACTAATGAGGAGACTTCTGATGTACAAGGAACATTAAATGGAAATATAGATTTCTTTATTAAATCTTTTTTAATGAACAAAAATAATAAGTAATGATAAAAATAATTCATAACTCTAGGTGTAGGAAAAGTAGGGAAGCTTTAAAAATTTTAATTGAAAAAAAGTTAAACCCTGTTATAATAGAGTATTTAAAACAAAATTTAAATAAAATTCAGATTAAAGAAATTATAAGTTTATTAAATCAAGAAGATTTAAATAAAATAATACGCAAAAATGAATCAATTTATAAGGAAAGGTACAGAGAAAAAAAATTTTCAGAATCTGAATTGATAAACGTTATTTATGAAAATCCAATTTTATTAGAAAGACCAATAGTTATTAAAGGTAATAGAGCAATTATTGGAAGACCACCAGAAAAAATATTAGATTTGTTTAAATAATTTTATTATGACTAAAACCAGAAAAGAATTTGACAGTTTAGGACCTATTGATGTGCCTGATGATAAATTGTGGGCAGCTCAAACAGAGAGATCCAGAAATAATTTTAAAATTGGGCATCCGGGAAGTATGCCAATTGAGGTTATTTATGCGTTTGCCCTTTTAAAAAAATCTATTGCTCATGCCAATTGTGATTTAGGAATTCTTTCAAAAAGAAAAAGAGATTTGATTTCTAGAGTATGTGATGAAATTCAATCAGGTAAATTAGATAGCCACTTTCCATTAGTTGTTTGGCAAACAGGGTCAGGGACGCAAACAAATATGAATATTAATGAAGTAATTGTAAATAGAGCCAAAGAAATATCCAAAAATATTAACCTCCATCCAAATGATGATGTAAATAAATCACAATCATCTAATGATACCTTTCCTACAGCTATGAATATGGCGGCGTTAAATTTAATAAACAGAAATACAATTCCTGCGTTAAAAATTTTGTTAAAATCTTTAAAAAAGAAATCAACTTCATTCTCTAAAATTATTAAAATAGGAAGAACACACTTTATGGATGCAACACCTATAACTTTAGGGCAAGAGTTTTCAGGTTATGTTTCTCAAATTGAAAAGGGTTTAAAAAAAATTTATGAAAGTTGTGATAATCTATCTGAACTTGCAATTGGAGGAACAGCTGTGGGGACAGGTCTAAATACAATAAATGGTTTTGATAAATTAGTTGTTAAGAAAATCAATTATTTTAATAAAATAATTGGTAATAAAAGTTCATTTATTTCTGCTCCAAATAAATTTGAAGCACTATCTTCTAATGAAGCAATTGTTTCAACTCATCATGCTTTAAAACAATTATCTTTATCAATAAATAAAATTGCAAATGATATAAGAATTTCATCCTCAGGACCTAGGTCTGGAATTGGAGAAATTATTTTGCCAGCAAATGAGCCAGGTTCTTCAATTATGCCTGGAAAAGTTAATCCAACACAATGTGAGTCAATTACAATGGTTTGTGCTCAAGTTTTTGGTAATGATACTGCAATATCTTTTGGAGCTACTCAGGGACATTTTCAATTAAATGTTTTTAGACCAATGATTATATATAACTTTATAAATTCTGCTAGAATTTTAGGGGACGCTTGTAATTCTTTTTCAAAGAATTGTGTAGAGGGTATAAAGGCAAATAAGATTCAAATAAATAAAAATTTGAATAATTCACTAATGTTGGTCACTGCGCTAAACACTCATATTGGATATGATAAAGCGGCTAAAATTGCAAAGCATGCTTATGAAAAAAATATAACTTTAAAAGAATCTGCGAGTGCCTTGAATATTTTATCAGAAAAAGATTTTGATAAATTGGTAAATCCAGCTGACATGATTGCTCCAAACAAAAAAAGTCCGTTTTAACAGACTTTTTTGCGATTACCTCTAAAGAAATAGGTAATCAATATACCCCAAATATGAAATGCATCACAATTCTAATTAAAATATAAATAATATAAAGTCAAAATTAAATATAGTTTTGAACATTAAAATGTTAACTTCCGCTTAACTTTTTGAAATGGAAAACTTAATCGGCTTTTTTTTCTTTTTTTTATCTGGAGTGTTATTTGGTTTATTTGGCGCAGGTGGGTCTTTAATAACTATTCCAATTTTAACATTTTTTTTTGACTTACCATTTAAAATTTCTACAACATATTCATTAATTGTTGTATTTTTAGTTTCTTTTTTTGGTGTATTAAGATCAAAAAAAAACGATTTTAATAATATTAAACCTATCATCTTTTTCGGTATTTCTTCTTTAATTGGAGTGCTTTTTTCAAGATATATTTTTTTTCAAATTATTCCAGAACAAATATTATTTATCATTTTCATAATTTTTTTATTTTTCTCAGGAATACTCTTAGTAATTAAAAATAATCAACGTGACTATGAAAGAAATTATGTTCAAAACATAAGATATAATTTGAATTTTATTTTTCTTCAAGGTCTTTTTATTGGAATATTTACAGGTCTTTTAGGTGTCGGAGGGGGATTCTTAATAGTACCAATATTAATATTATTTCAAAATTTTAATATTAAGCAAGCAGCAACTGCATCTATTTTCTTGATTTTTTTAAACTCATGTTTAGCTATAATAATTGATATTTTTGGTAATTATTTTTTTATTAGTTATCGTTTTTTGTTTACTATTATTTTAATATCAATATTAGGCTTTATAATTGGAAAGAAAACTCAAAATTTAATAAATTTGAAATTAGCACAAAAGTTATTTGCTTTTTTTTTAATATTAATATCTTTGATATTAAGTTTTAATATTTATATCCAAGGTTAAATGTTTGTAAAACAAATTTATACTAAATGCTTATCTCAAGCTTCGTATTTCCTTGAATCAGACGGAGAGGCAATTGTTATTGACCCAATTAGAGACATAAACCAATATTTAGATTTAGCTGACTTAAATGCTTGCAAGATTAAGTATGTTATTGAGACACATTTTCATGCTGATTTTGTTAGTGGTCATTTAACATTATCCAAATTAAGCGGAGCAAAAATAATTTATGGACCAAATGCAGATCCTAAATTTGATGCAATTATTGCTAATGATAAACAAATATTTTACTTTGGAAAAGCCTCCTTAACAACAATTCACACTCCTGGGCATACGCTCGAAAGTACTTCTTTTTTATTGAAGGATGAATATGGGAAAGAAAATGCAATTTTTACAGGTGATACGTTATTTTTAGGTGATGTTGGTATTCCAGATGTAGCTCAAAGATACAAAGGATTATCTAAAGAAGATTTGGCTTCAATGTTATTTGATTCTATCAATAATAAGATTAAACCTTTACCAGATCATATTTTAGTTTACCCTGGACATGGGGCTGGTTCGGCTTGTGGAAAAAATATGATGAAAGAAACTATTGATTCCTTAGCTAATCAAAAAAAAGTCAATTATTCATTAAATAACTCATTAACTAAACAAAATTTTGTTAAAAAATTAACTGAAAATTTACCAATCCCTCCAACTTATTTTCCTTATAACGTTAAATTAAATCAAGAAGGTTACGAAGATTTATCTACATTTATAGATAAAGCAAAAAATCCTTTATCTGCCGATGAATTTGAGAAAATGATGACCTTAAAAGATATTAAAGTTTTAGATATAAGAAGTCATGAGGATTTTTGTTTAGGACATATACCTAACTCTATTTTTATAGGAATTGATGGAGTTTTTGCTCCATGGGTCGGGGCAATATTCTCAGATGTTAAACAACCACTTTTACTTGTTTTAGATGAACAAAGAATAGATGAAGCTATAACGAGGTTGGCAAGAGTTGGTTTTGATAACGTAATAGGTTTTTTAAAAGGTGGTTTTTCCTCATGGAAAGATAATAAAGATTACAATAAAATTAATTCAATTTACCCAGAGCAAATTTTTTCTGATAAATTTAATGATGCGATTTTATTAGATGTTAGAAATTCATCAGAGCTTGAGTCTGTTGGGAAAGTAAAAGGTGCTAAAAATATAGTACTACAAAATCTAGAAAAAAACATTAATAATCTCAGTCCTGATAATAAGTATTTAGTATTTTGCGCAGGTGGATATAGATCTGTTATAGCTTCTTCAATTTTAAATTCAAACTCTTTTAAAAATATACACAATGTATATGGAGGATTTAATAGTATTAGAAAATTTTTATAGATTTTCAGTTTTTTCTATAGCTTCCATTTGCTGTTGAATAAATATCTCAAAAGTTTTTGGACAAGCTGAGGAAACTTCAGCTAAGTCTTGTTCAGTTTTTATATTACTAAAAAAATTATTTAAAAACATATTACAACTTTCTGTTAGTTGATTGTTTAGGAACTCTTCAATACAAACACAAACTTGATTTTTGGGTGAAGGTGTATTTGTGTCATTTTGTTCTTTTGTGTTAATTAACATTGAAACTCTTTCAAGTTCATTAATTTTTGAGTTCAATTCGGGATCATTATTTAAATTTGCAAGCTCAGTATATATTGTAACAATTGAAAATAAATTTTGTGCTTCACTGATTTTTCTTTCACTATAGGAATCCTCAATTAAATTGATAGTTTTATCAAAATTCTTGTTAATTATTTTTATAGTTTTATCTTGTTCTTTTGAGCTTTTATCAATGTTAGGAATTTCTTTACTAAGAGAAAAAAGCGCGTTCAGAGATTGTGAAGCTAGTTTAATTTGATTTTGAATTTCCCATTTTTTTTGTATGTCAGTATTTTTGAAAGTATTATAATACTCTAGTTCAGAAATATACCTTGATATTAATAAATTTGTTAACTCATTTAAATTTTTATAATCATTTAATAATGAATCTTCTTTCCCTAATTGTATTTGATTTATATTTTTTTCAATAATTAAATCAAAGTAATTTTCAAGCAATGGAAGGTCATAAATTTCAAGTGGAATCATTTCTTTTTTTAATGTATTCAAAGATTTTTTAATTACAGAATCGGCTTTTTCTAATTCTCCTTCGTCGATTAATTGAGACGTCAACCTGTTGAAAATATTTTTAAAATTTCTAATCATTCTTGCATTAGTCTCGTCAATGTAAACGTGTTTATTTAAGTCAATACCTCCCCAATTAAATTTATTCATTAAATTATCATATAAAATGTGGCTGTTAATTCTGCCACTTTCATTATTTGTGTTTTTGATGGGAACCAATTGGTAAACCATTCCATCTAGCTGTAAGTAGTCATTTAAAAATAAAAATGGTTCAGGGTTTTGATTTGGGTCTCCAATTGTTATGGCAAAGTAAATAGGTCTTTCCCAATCATTTTTTTCTAAAAGATCTAAAATCATCAGGCTTTTTTTATCTAAACCTCTAACTTGATTTTTTTCAAAATCGATTAGTAATTCATTTTCTATTAAACTTGTGTCTTTTTCTGTAACAATATTTTGCTTGATAGCATTCTCTTTATTAACATCAAATTTTAATTTACTCATGGGGAAATAAACATGAGCTTTATTTTTTGTTACATTTATTTTTGTGTATTTATTATCACTACTAATCCATTTATTGAAGTCACTAAGTTTGAAACTTACATCAGTATTATTAATTGAGTCTAAAAATAGATTATCAGTAGAATTTTCAGTGTTATATCCTAGCATTTTTCCAATACTTAATAATGCGTCCAGTCTATTTTTTTTCGAAATCATTATGTTAAGATTATTTAAATAATTTCTTATTTCAATTGATTGTTGTGGATCTGTATTATTAAGATTTTTAATTTGATTTTCTAATGAATTAATTGTGATGTTTTCTTGAATTAAAGATGAGTAGGGATAATAATAAGCTACATCTCTTGTTCCTTGTTTATATAAGTCTTTTTCAATACTTATTGGAATAGCCTCTCCATCATAGGCGTCTTTTTTCATTTGGTCAATGTACCAATCGGTATTAAGTAAGCTCAGATTTACAACTCTAACATCTGTTCTGTATCCCTCAACTTCTTGTACATACCATAGTGGGAATGTGTCATTGTCCCCCATAGTAAATAATATTGCATTGGGCTTACATGATGCTAAATAGTTCTTGGCAAAATCTCTTGCTGTATATCTATTTGATCTATCATGATCGTCCCAATTTTGATAGGCCATAAGAGTTGGAATTCCAAATAAGAAAAATGAGAAAATCATCAAAACTCGATTACTCAATTTTTTATTATTGATTTTATCAAGTATTCTATGTTTTAGTAATTGAAGAATTCCGAGAGAGCCAATTCCAGTCCATATAGCAAATGCAAAAAAGGAACCAACATAAGCATAATCTCTTTCTCTAGGTTGATAAGGAGTTTGATTAAGTTGAATTACAATGGCGATTCCAGTGAAAAAAAATAATAAAAATATTGCCCAAAAGTCTTTTTTTCTTTTAGAAAAGTGATAAATCATACCGAAAAGACC
>Ga0160422_10000819_pt1 | contig 19080 bp, 18 predicted proteins | sample Fk160mmetaG_FD_108192 | JGI IMG/M metagenome (GOLD analysis project Ga0160422, IMG submission 108192) | Marine microbial communities from the Central Pacific Ocean - Fk160115 60m metaG | ecosystem: Environmental > Aquatic > Marine > Oceanic > Photic zone | place: The Central Pacific Ocean... | reverse complement strand
TTACTTCTGGCCCGCTTCAAAACAGATCTTGCGGGGGCTGTCTTGCAGCTCTCCTCAATTTTGTTCATATCATCGAATATTTTTGAGGCCCTAGCCTCACAGAAGTTTTTCATCCTTGAGGCAGCTGTGGTGAGGGCTTTTGCCCAAACGCACTAATTATGGGCTTGTCGGTGCTAAAATCCTGTCGTTAATCTGCCGGCCAAACGAGAGAGAAAAAGGTTCCAGTCAAAATCGAACTCTTTTTTGAACGCTCGTTATACTGCACGATTTTTGACTATACGACGAATCGGTCGGACATAAATCTAAGCGGTTCGATTCCGTGAACGCCCCCAAAACTGGGTTGTTTAGGCTTCAGATCAAGTAACAAGCGAATAGGCCTCTGATCCTCTTCAAGGTTGCGCAAAAGACGAATCGGTTGAGTGTGGCAGATGGCGGTAAGCAACAGGAAAATACCTGGGATTGGGAATCTCACATTGATACCTCACCCTCAATTACCCTCTAAGAAGATTATACAAAACGAGGCCGGCACTCCCGACCTGATCCAGTCTAAGTCGAGTCTGATAGAAGTTGCTTAGCCATCTGGTCGATCACGAATTGCCTGGCAACGCGCCCCCCCCGGCCACCGCGGCTGATCGCAAAACGATTTGCCTCAACCGCCATTTGCTCTGTGAATTCTGGAAGATCTAGGTCGCGGCCAAGCTCGGTATACCAATGCTTGACGATTGCAATGTAGGTATCTTGGGGAAAAGGATAAAACGATAACCAAAGCCCGAAGCGATCTGCCAATGAGACTCGTTCTTCAATTGCGTCACCTTGGTGGATCTCGCCATCGACCATAGTCGCGTGTTGATTATCGCGCATGGACTCTGAGACCAGATGGCGACGATTGCTGGTACAAACTACCAATATATTGGTGCCAAACTCTTCGAGAGTGCCATCAAGCACAGTTTTCAGTCCCGAGTACCCGCGTTCCCCGTCCTCAAACGTGAGGTCATCACAATAAATCAAAAACTGGAACCGCTCAGAACGCACATTTTCGACAATGGCCGGCAAGTCTCCCAAATGACTTTTCTCAACTTCTATAATCCGAAGACCACGATCATGGAAGGCCGTGAGCGCAGCGCGTACCATGGACGATTTACCAGTTCCTCTGGCGCCCCAGAGTAATGTCGCATTAGCGGGTAAACCTTTCAAAAATAATTCAAGATTAGCTTTGAACTGACGAGCTTGTTGATCTACGCCAATTAGCCCCTCAAACGTCTGATCGAGTCTAGGGTGTAGTATACGTAAATGTCCCATGTTGGCGCGGTCATGAACCCATCTTGCACAGAGGGTCTGACCCCAGTCAATTTCACGTACAGAATTCGGCAGCGTCTCGAGGAAGCGGTTGGCCAGCTCTAATAGTGTGGTGCGCAGCGTCGACATAATTTACTCTTACAAATTCCTACTTTTCAGTGTAACCGGCGTCACATCCCTCGGGAACCGGGGAGTGAAGAATGATTGATCTGTATTACTGGCCTACCCCAAACGGCGACAAAATATTCACAATGCTCGAAGAATGCGACCTCGATTACATTATCTAACCTCCTAATGTTACTGCAGGCGAACAGTTTCGACCTGATTTTCTCAGGTTATCTTCTGACGAACGGGCGCCCGCCATCGTTGATCATGATTCCATTGGCGGCGGACCGGCAACGGACATATTTTGTTCGGTGCTATTTTACTGTATTGCGCGGAGGAAACTGGTTGTTTTTGCCGGCAGATCTGCGTGACTACTAGTGTGCCATGAAGTGGCTCATGTGGCAGACTCGAGAATTAAGGCTGATGGCCTGGCCGAATTGATCACCTAAGTCGATTTGCGCCTGAAATAGTTCTTACGCGATTGATCGAGACCGCGGGCAAACAGCGCGCCTGTATGGTGTGCTGGATGGAGTACTGGCTGAAAACGAGTTTATTTGCGGAGATCATTCTATTGGTGATATGGCTTGCTATCCATCGATCGTCAGATAGGAATGGCAAGAGATGGAGCTAAAAAATTAAGGGAATTTCGAACCTTGATTTGACTAAATCGCGACCAGATCCGGGACTCAAACTGCATACACCGATAGTGAGTTAGTGAGAAACAACTGATCTTGACAAAGATAACAATTATCGATGAACGTTTGGTTACCGCCCGTAAAGCGAACTGTCAAACTGAGGCTTGAGGAGTAAGAATGTTTTCATTGATTTTTGCGGCAACACTATTTACCTCCGCAACTTTAGCAGCACAGGAGACGACGGCGTTAGAGCGAGGTGAGTATGGTCCTTTGGACAAGGCACCAGACTCAGCGCTTTATGATTTACCAGTGAAAGTAAGCGATCATGTTTACAGCGCCATCGGGGCGACACAACCGCCTACGCAATTGAACGCCGGCCACAACAACAATTTGTCGTTCGTGATTGGGTCAAAATCAGTGCTAGTGGTCAACGGTGGTGCCAATAATGCTCTTGCTCGAGCCCTGCATGTTGAAATAAAAAAGACGACAGATCTTCCTGTGAGATATGTCATTAGTGAAAACGGTCAGGGACACGCGATTCTCGGCAATCATTATTGGAAATCTCAAGGTGCTGTTTTGGTAGGGCACGTTGATGCACAACATCAGATCGATGAAGAAGGATTTGGCGTACTGAACCGAATGCGTGAGTATGCCCAAGAATTGGCGCAAGACACCGAGCTCGTTAATTTTGATATTACATTCGAAGATGAGTACATCTTGGAGCTCGGCGATTTAAAGGCCATTGCTAAAACTTATGGATCAGCGCATTCTCCGGGGGATATCAGTGTATTGGTTCCCAAGGATCGACTGGTTTTGGCGGGGGACATGGCATTTCACATCCGAATGCCCCCGATTTTTGATGACACAGACACCGCTCTTTGGATTGAAAGCTTCGATAGGTTTGTAGACGAGGTCGCCGATTGGGTTATCGTACCGGGGCATGGTGGGGTGACTGATGTAGCAACTGTGACGGCAGGAACAAAGGACTATCTGCTCTTTCTACGTGCACAAGTCCAGGGAATTTTAGAAGCAGGCGGATCACTCGACGATGCTTACAAAATTGATCAAAGTCGTTACCAGCATTGGCATACTTACGACGAGCTAGCCGCCAGAAATGCAGGCCGCGTGTTCGAACGAATGGAGTTTGAATAATATTCAGGGGGTCAGAAAATGGGTGATCAACATTTTCACCGCAGAATCACTTGGCTCCCCGAAACTTTGCTGAGCCCGGCCATTTAAAACCAACAACATATCCTCAAGTTCGTTACCACTTTGGCGCACGAAATCAAACGACTGAATATCATTCTCTGTGTATCGTTTAGGCCCCAAAATTACGCACAGTTTCGATTCTACTTTGGATAGCGTCTTTCGAATTCTGTAGCCATTTACGAAGACCCCTTCGTTACGGTGCCCGTGGGTTTCAGATTGTGTAGCTGGCGTGATTGCTGAAAAGCTTATAGGACGGCCGAGTTCCAGTTGCATAGCGCCGAGTGAAAAGTCATTAATCCCCAGTGTGAAATTGGCCTCACCAGCAAGAAAAATTGTCCAGCACCTAATTGATGACCTGATCAGGTCGGGATCCCAATCGGTCAGCACAGGCGCATCCTTGTACGATATTTCGAGCTTTTCGCTTATGGCATCTGTGACCGCATCAAACTGTTTTCCCAGGAATTTTTTTCGATCGTCAGGCCTCAGTTCTTTGGCGTGCGCTTCAAGTTGAGCCTTTAGCAGACGCTCACTAAATTTTTGAAGAACAGGAACTAGGAGTGAATTAGACGGATGCATCGCTATAATCTTGGCTGTAAAGATAAAAGGATAACAGTTTGAACGAACTCGCCGAAAGCCTACCAAGCAATTTGATTTCAGTTTTGGCCTCGCCGTCTCACCCAGGAAACATCGGGGCAGTTGCCCGGTCTTTGAAGACGATGGGATTATCTTCGTGTCGATTGGTTAGTCCGGATGATTACCCCTCACCCATCGCATCAGCACGTGCATCTGGTGCGTTAGATGTCCTCAATACTGCCTCACTTTATGAAACTTTTGACGAGGCGATAGCAGACTGTCGAATCGTCGCGGGTACCTCGGCACGATTACGTTCTCTAACCTATCCACACGTAACGCCTCGACAAATTGCACCACTTCTGATGGCGGAGGCCGAAAAAGGTCGCGTCGCGATCTGCTATGGCCGTGAGGAGTGCGGGCTTTTGAATGAACAGCTTGCACGTTGTCACTACCACATCGAGATCCCAGCTAATCCAGCGTATTCGAGTTTGAATCTGGGTTCTGCAGTGCAAGTGATGTCGTACGAACTCAGACAAGCATTTTTGGAACGGCAAGGGCGTTTGGGGATCGAGTGTAAAGAACCTTGGCCACCAACTTACGATCTCGATCGGTTGGGATGCAAAGCATGGGATGAAGAACCTGCAACTTCTCGAGAGGTCGACGGATTGATCAATCATTTCGAGCGTGCGACCCGCCACAGTGGTTTCCTTGACCCCAAAAATCCGATGCTTGGAGTGGCACGCTTACGCCGTTTATTCAATCGTGCACGTGTGGACCGTGTTGAGATAAATATTCTACGAGGAATTTTGAACAGTATTGAAAAGATGGATCCGCCAACCAATCAAAGGGTTATCGAAGAAAACTACGGAATAGGCGGCGGAGAGCGCGATGATGTTTAGTGGAATGCGAGAGGACGTGCGTGCGGTCTTTGACCGTGACCCAGCCGCTCGGCATTGGCTCGAAGTCGTTACTACTAGTCCCGGACTTCATGCAATCTGGATTCATCGCCTGGCACACGGCTTTTGGAGGTGGCGATTAAAGTGGATAGCCCGTCTGATTTCACAAACTGGGCGGTTTTTAACAGGCATAGAAATCCATCCGGGAGCGCGTATTGGTCGCCGTTTCTTTATAGATCATGGCATGGGTGTTGTAATTGGTGAGACAGCAGAAATCGGTGATGATTGCACCATGTACCATGGAGTCACTCTTGGCGGTACCACGTGGAACCCGGGTAAGCGCCACCCGACACTAAAAGATCGAGTTGTAGTTGGTGCTGGAGCCAAAGTTCTTGGACCGATTGAAATTGGCGAAGGAGCGCGTATCGGATCAAACGCCGTAGTTACCCGGCCTGTTCCTTCCGAAGCAACGGCGATGGGCATTCCTGCTAGGTTCGTTACAAAGGGATACGCAGATCCTGAGTTTGAGGTCGAGAAGCGCCGCCGTGATATGCATGAAAAGGCTGGTTTTGACCTGTATGCGCTCGGTGAGGATGTCCCCGACCCGTTGGTTCGTTCCATTCACGCGATTCTGGATCAATTGCACCGTGTCGACCAAAAGATGCACACGATGGGAAAATCCCTCGGCCAAGTTAATCCAAAATATTCTGACGAAGAGTTGCCAGTACTGGATGAAAAAGAATTAATGGGCGGATTTGTTTCCCCAGACAGTTCCTCAGGCAGAACGGAATGAGAACGGCGTACTTTGATAATGCCTCCACAACACCCGTCGATAAGCGTGTGATCGATAAAATGCAATTATGCTTGAGTCCCGACGGGACGTTCGGAAATCCGGCGTCTACGACGCATAGCTTTGGTTGGATGGCCTCCGAAGAGGTGGAGTGGGCCCGAGAGACGGTTGCGGACTGCATTGGCGCTGGCCCGCGGGAAATCATCTGGACCAGTGGAGCTACAGAGTCCGATAATCTGGCAATTCGCGGCAGCGTACAGGCGATGCGAGCGTCCACGGGCCGGACAAAAATTATTACTATGGAGTCTGAACATAAGGCCGTGATCGACACCTGCTCCCATCTAGATGATGTAGATGTCGTAGTTTTGAAGCCGAAATCTTGTGGTTTGGTGTGTATGGATGCCTTGGCGAAGGCATTGGATGAAAACACATTGCTCGTTTCCGTAATGCTTGTGAACAATGAGACAGGTGTCGTTCAGCCGATCCAAACGATTGCGCGTTTAGCCCACGATATTGGTGCCTTTGTGCATTCGGATCTAGCGCAAGCGGTGGGTAAGTTGCAATGGACCGTCGATCAACTAGGGATTGATTTGGGTTCACTGTCGGCGCACAAGGTCCACGGACCTAAAGGAATTGGCGCTCTCTACGTAAGGGGTGGTCGATGTCAAGTCGCTGAGCAGCAACATGGTGGAAGGCACGAGCGAGGGATGCGGTCCGGGACTCTGCCGGCACACCAAATTGTGGGCATGGCAGAGGCTTACAGGCTTTCGAAAACAGAGGCATACTGTGAGATTCAGCGTTTGGATCGAATTCGTGATCAAATCGAGGAGACGCTGGGAGATTTGGGTGGTGTTCAGATCAATGGCAAGCGTGGTGTTCCTCATATTTTGAATTTCACTGTTGACGGTGTGGACGGGGAGCGGTTGATGGCAGCAATGCCACAGATAGCTGTTTCGACGGGCAGTGCATGCAACGCCGCGACGATAGAGCCGTCCCATGTCCTCCAGGCCATGGGACTTTCACGCCAACAAGGTTTATCATCTATCCGTGTCAGCACAGGCCGCATGACGACAGAGGACGACGTGACGATGCTTTTGGATTCTTTGAGATATGCAATCTCCCAATTGAGGAGTTCAGCATGAACCTAGTTATCACACCTGAGGCTGTTGATCATTTGAAGGGTGCGCTACAGCGTAACAGTGATGCCGTAGCGATTCGTCTCGGAGTGACGACCTCGGGCTGTTCTGGTTACGCCTACCTCGTTGATTACGCGGAGCAACCTACGGAAGCTGATGCTCAGATTGAGGTCGATGGTTTGAAAATATTGATCGATCCGATTTCAGAGCCGCTTCTGGCTGGTACAAAGGTGTATCTCAAAATTGAGGGAGTTAACCGTACCCTATGCTTTGATAACCCGAATGTGGTTAGTGAATGTGGCTGTGGAGAGAGCTTTGCGGTTGGAGCCTCTGTTCCTCTATAATTTTGGCCCAGAATATTCTGAACCGAGTATTTGAAGGAGGAGCCGTAGTGGCAATCGAACGCACTCTATCCATCATCAAGCCTGATGCTGTTGGTAAAAATAGTATTGGTCAAATCGAAAGTCGTTTCGAGGCGGCGGGTCTCAAAATCGTTGCCATGAAAATGATCCGTCTAGACGATGAATTGGCGGGCGGTTTTTATGCAGAGCATAAAGACCGTCCTTTTTACGAAGATCTTGTAGATTTCATGACATCTGGACCGGTGGTTGTGCAGGTTCTCGAGGGCGATGACGCGATTGCTAGGAATCGGGACCTAATGGGTGCTACTAATCCAAAAGAGGCGGCGCCCGGTTCAATCCGTGCAGACTTCGCAGAAAGTATCGATGCCAACGCTGTTCACGGTTCTGATAGTTCGGAAAGTGCGGCTCGCGAAGTTGCCTACTTCTTCAAGACATCAGAAATTTGTTCACGCTAAATGATAGAAAAACAAATTGAGAAGGTTAATTTACTCGGATTTACTCTTCCAAAAATGGAGGCATTCTTCATCTCAATTGGGGAGAAAAAGTTCCGCGGGGCTCAGATGGTAAAGTGGATCCATCAGCAGGGTATTACTGATTTCGAGCAGATGACCAATCTTTCAAAAGCGCTACGGAAACAACTGAAACAGATAGCAGAAGTGCGTCCCCCAAAAGTTACGTTTGAAGGTGATTCGTTGGACGGGACGCGCAAATGGCTAATGGAAGTTGATGGCGGTTCGAAAGTCGAAACAGTGTATATCCCAGATGGGGACCGTGGGACTTTATGCGTTTCTTCGCAAGTAGGCTGCTCGCTTGACTGCAGTTTCTGTTCGACGGGTAAGCAGGGATTCAACAAGAATCTGACCACAGCGGAGATCATTGGACAGGTATTCCTCGCTGCTCAGTCCTTTGGACTACCTGTGAAAGACTCTCAAAAACGATTGGTCACTAATGTTGTGATGATGGGCATGGGCGAGCCATTGTTGAATTTTGATTCTGTAATTGACGCGATGAGTATCATGCTCGAGGATCAAGCCTATGGTTTATCCAAGCGTCGAGTGACCTTATCTACGTCCGGAGTGGTGCCCAATTTGAACAAGCTTGCTAAAGTAACTGATGTTGCTTTGGCAATATCGTTACACGCGCCGAATGATTCATTACGTAACGAGCTTGTTCCCATTAATCGTAAATACCCGATTGCTACCCTTTTCGACAGCATTCGAAACTATCTGAGTGGACTCAGTGACAATAGGCGAGTCACCTTTGAGTACACCATGCTGAAGGGCGTAAATGATTCTGATGGCCTCGCCCGGGAACTCTCAGAGCTGGCGAAGACCATTCGCTGCAAGATCAATTTGATTCCATTCAATCCGTTTCCGGGCACAAAGTATGAGGTGAGTTCCCGGAATCGTATTTATGCATTCCAGCGTATTCTTTTGAGTGATGGTCATGTAGTTACTGTTCGAAAGACGCGAGGTGATGACATAGATGCGGCCTGTGGACAATTGGCGGGCCAAGTCGCGGATAAGACAAAGCGCTCCTCTCGTTACATTCGGATCGAGGATGTGACAGAGCGCATACAAGAAATTCCACACTGACACACTAATAGGGGCGTCAATCAAACTCGTCTGGCACGGGTTATAAATCTTTAAAGAAGCTTAGAGGTGTGCTCATGTTTTGAGTGTTCGGTTGGCGAAAAAAATTTCGGCGAATATGCATAACTGCTGCATGTCCAATATTTTTTGTTCAATATGGTTGCCATGCGTTGGGATCATTCCCAGAACAGTGAGGGATTGAGTTGTTGAGTTGAACTATGCACGACCATGAGTCGGTACGACCCTGATTTTCTCAGGGCCGCCGTATATTTGCGTGATCACCACGGGGTCTATAATTTAACAAGCCTATTCCTAATGAGTCCCAATATAAATCGATACTGGATTATTCCGCGCTGGGGTATCGGTATACAGTTAGTCGATGAGATTTTGGTCCCCAACACTTCTGATGTATTATCGCCTCAGGCCAATCTCAGATAAAACGTATGTCGACAGAGAAAATTGAACCAACTGTTAACGCAACGTCTGGCTTGCCGGGTGCGTTATTGCGTGAGGCGCGGGAGGATAAGGGGCTGACGATTGAAGAAATGTCGGCGATCTCCAACCTCACCAAACAGGTCATTCGAGGAATCGAGGGTGACGAATATTCAGAACTGGCTGGTCTGAGCTTTGTTCGTGGTTACCTTAAGCTCTACGCTAAAAAATTAGGCGTTGATGAAGCCCATGTGCTTGAGACCTTTGATCGGTGGAAGGCCGAGCAAGTTGGTGGACCTCGACAAGCTCATCCATCTAACACGAGAACCCAAGAATCTTCAACGGGGCCGAGTAGAGTGTCTCTGATTGTGGCCGCGGTGGTTTTGGTGGGCCTTGTCGTGGCAGGTTCGGTTATTTCTTATTTGGAATCTAGTGAAGGCGAATTAGTAGTCACTGTTGATGACGAAACACTTGTGAACACAGAAACGACCGAATTTAAACTAGAGACAGGTGAATCTGTCGCACAGAACCAAAAAAGTGAAGGTTCTGACCTGGATGTTGAACCTGCGGCCGTTGGCGGATACTCAGCTACACAAACAACTGAAACTGGAACGCAAGGAAGCGAGGCCACAAAGTTAGAAGAAACCCGACCTGAGGAGGCACCGACAGCAGGTTTATCGGAAGTGGCGGAACCAGAAGTAGCTGCGGCGGAGAAGGTGCCACAGGTTTCTGTCACCGAGGCACCAAAAGCTAAACCAAAACGCGAGCCCCAGACAAGTCAAAGACTAGCCGAGAAGCGCAAGGTGGTTGAGCGCTCTGAACCAGCCGTTGAACAGGTGAGGGGAGAAGAGAAACCTGTTGTGGTCTCCTCCTCGAATGTAGTGTCTTCCTCTGTGAGCCCAGAGGCACCTGCCGAGACTGTGCAAATTGTCCAAAATCAGAGTCAAGGCGGTCGCGTAATCGCAGAAGCAACCGGTCTTGCGCCTCCAGATGAGGGATTGAGAGTTCTGTCGCAGACCGTGACGGCCCCCTCAGCTGACCAGTTAGCAATGGGAGCGCGCGGCAGATTGGAAATTGAGTTTTCTGGTGAGTCATGGGTAGAAATTCGTGATGCGGTTGGTCGACTTTTGCTTTCTGATTTAATGACACCCGACAAAGGCATCGATCTCGAAACGTACGGACCTGTGGAGGTATTGATTGGTGCGGTAAGTGTAAGTGACGTAACCTTTAATGGTGAGAGACAAGATCTAAAGAAAAGGGCCTTCCAAGATGTTGCTAGGGTCACTTTAGGAGCTGCGACCAATTGATCGACTCCCCGATTAAGCGCCGTCTTTCTCGTCAAATTCACGTAGGTTCCGTTCCGATTGGTGGAAATGCACCGATTGCTGTGCAGTCGATGACTAATACTAACACGTGCGATGTTATGGCCACGGTTAAACAGATCGAGGCAATCGTCGATGCCGGCGCAGATTTGGTCAGGGTATCGGTCCCAACAATGGAAGCAGCAGATGCATTTGGGAAGATCAGGAAAGATGTTTCTGTGCCGCTTGTCGCTGATATTCATTTTGACCATAAAATCGCACTAAAAGTTATTAAGCTCGGCGTTGATTGTCTGCGAATTAATCCGGGAAATATTGGAAGAGAAGACCGGGTGCGAGCTGTCGTATCATCGTGTTTGGATAAGGGCGTTCCGATACGTATTGGAGTTAATGCGGGATCGTTGGAAAAAGATTTACAAAAAAAGTATGGCGAGCCAACCCCCGATGCATTGGTTGAATCAGCTATGCGACATATCGATATTTTGGACCGTCTGAATTTTCAAGAGTTTAAGGTGAGTCTCAAGGCAAGTGAGATTTTCATGACTGTCGCCGCTTATCGAAAAATAGCCGATCAAATTGAGCAACCATTGCATTTGGGGATCACGGAGGCAGGCGGGCTACGCAGTGGGACCGTGAAGTCTGCTGCGGGACTCGGCATGTTATTGATGGATGGAATCGGCGATACACTGCGGATATCGTTGGCGGCTGATCCGATAGAGGAGGTCAAGGTCGGTTTTGACCTGCTGCGATCGCTTCGGCTTAGGTCACGTGGTATTAATTTTATTGCGTGTCCGAGCTGCTCGCGACAGACTTTTGACGTCATTGGAACTATGAATCAGCTCGAGGCGCGCCTCGAAGATGTCAAAACATCCCTAAACGTTGCGGTTATTGGATGTGTGGTGAATGGGCCGGGAGAAGCGAAAGAGGCGGATATTGGATTTACCGGAGGTAATCCAGAGAGTTTGGCGTTGTTCATCGACGGAAAACCGGCTGCTCGTCTGCCGGGGGGCAGTTTTCTTGACGAATTGGAATCGATGATTCGTCAACAAGTCCAAATCAAAGAACAAGAACGCGCTGAACTCATCGCGCATTCGACGGATACGCATTAATGAGAATCCAATCAGTCCGGGGAATGTCAGATATTCTCCCAGACCAGTCTGGCGCATGGCGTTATCTAGAGCAGGTAGTTCAAAGGATTTTTAGCGCCTACGGGCTCACCCAAATTAGAACTCCGATCGTTGAAGATACCGAGCTCTTTGCGCGATCGATTGGAAATGTGACTGATATCGTTGAAAAAGAGATGTATACATTTGAGGATCGCTCGGGCGATAGTCTGACCCTCCGGCCTGAACTCACAGCTGGTGTGGTAAGAGCAGCCATCGAACATGGCCTGTTACATAATCAAACCCAGCGCCTTTGGTACCAAGGACAAGCGTTTCGACATGAGCGGCCACAAAAAGGGCGTTACCGACAATTCCACCAAATCGGCGTCGAATGTTTTGGTATCGCAGATGCTTTAATGGATGCAGAACTAATCGAAATAACCGATCAAATTTGGAAAGAGTTGGGTATTCGTGACTCCGTCACACTGCAACTGAATTCTATTGGATCAACAGAGGCGAGAGCCAATTACCGAACTGCGCTAATTGATTTTTTGGCTGCACATAAAGATCAACTAGACCACGACAGTTTGGCACGTCTAAAGCGCAGTCCACTTCGGATCCTAGACTCCAAAAATGAGTCTACGCAAGCGTTACTCTGCGATGCACCATCATTAATGGATTATTTATCCGAGGCTGACAGAGAGCATTTTGATCTGTTGAAACGCGCACTGAAAGATGCTGATATCGGGTTTGCTGTTAACCCCCTCTTAGTCCGCGGTCTTGATTATTACGGTCGCACAGTCTTTGAGTGGACCACTGAGGTATTGGGGTCACAGGGGACCATTTGTGGGGGTGGTCGGTACGATGGCCTAGTCGATCACTTAGGAGGAAAATCAACTCCAGGTGTCGGATTTGCGCTGGGTATGGAGCGTGTTGTTTTATTAATGGAAGCGCTAGAGGTAATTCCCGATACTTATCGAACGCAAGCCGATGTTTATTTGATGGCACAACAGCAAGCGTGTGAAGAAGCGATCAGAAAGCTTGCTCGCCTTTTGAGACAGGAGTTTCCTGCGCTCCGTGTGCTGACTCATATCGGAGGAGGTAGTCTCAAAAGCCAGTTAAAAAGGGCCGATAAATCTGGCGCACTCTTTGGATTAATTATCGGTCAATCTGAACTTGAAAGCGGACATATTGTCTGCAAACCACTCAGAGGCGGTGAACAAGAAACCCTTTCAGAGGCTGGACTTTTGAAGCGAATGTCAATACTTAGGGACACGTAATGGATTATTTGAAAACTGATGAAGAACAGGGTGAGGCGCTCAAGCGCTGGCTTGTGCAGAATGGACTAGGGTTATTGATTGCAAGCGCTGTCGGCGTTGGTTCCGTGCTCGGATATCAGCATTGGCAAGAGCATCAGGTGAATCAGAAAACTGACGCTGCTGGCCGTTATCAGAAACTGGTTGAGCTAGCGGCCACTGACTTTTCTAACGAGGATACAGACGAAGATTTTAAGCGGTTAATTACAGTCGCCGACGGTTTGCGACAGGCTCATCCAGATAGTAATTATGCAGCTATCGGGGCCGGTATTGTTGCTGCGCAGGCAGTTGAACGTGGCAATTTTGATCTGGCGGTGAGCCAACTTATCCTTGCCGAGGCACAATTAGAGTTACCTGAGCTAAGGGCAATGGTCTCGCTTCGTTTGGCTCAACTGGAGCTTGAGTTGGGGCAAGCTGACGCGGCATTAAGACGGGTTCGTGGTATGTCAGATAGATACTTTTCGGGGTCGCGTAGCGAGCTTGAAGGGGACATACTAGTGGCGATGGATCGGCTCATAGAGGCAAGAGACGCCTATTCGCGGGCGCATACATCACTTACTGAGGCGGGTTTAAATACGGCGGTTATCGACCTTAAATTATCTTCATTACCCGAGGGTTGAAAATGCGTCGTTTGCTTTGTTTGATCGTAGTAGTATCGCTCGTCGCTTGTTCGAGCGTTCAGGAAAAGCAAGAACCGACTCCACTCCAACGAATAAACGAAATTGTTGAGCTTGGCGAGGTTGAATCGATTTCACTAGGTGGTGGCGATCAGACAGGACTGGCTCCGGCGGTTCAGGATGAAGTAGTTGCAGCAGCGTCGGCCTCGGGTGAGGTCTATCTTCTAAACTCCAAGCTAGATGAATTGTGGGACGTCGACCTCGACCGCATCATATTGGGTGGAACGGGCTTGAATTCGACAAATGTGTATGTAACCACGTCCGATGCAAAGTTGGTTGCGCTCGCACGGGATGACGGTGCCAAAGTCTTCGAAATAGTTCTCCCCAGTAGTGCGACAGTACCCCCAGTTGCGACAGATTCTCTGGTCTTCGTCAAAACACAGATTGGTCGTATCTTGGCAGTTAATGCGCAAACCGGCGAAACAGTGTGGGTTGAGGAGGCGAAGGAATCCAGTGTGGGCATTCGCGGCGGCTCTCCGATGACGCTTGAAGGCGGTACGCTATTCGTCCTTTGGGGCTCTGGAAGGATCGTCGCTTATCAGGCGGACACCGGGCGTATTGCGTGGGAACGCCAAGTGGCCGTTTCGCGGGGCCGCAGCCCGTTGAAGAGAATTGTCGATTCTAAAGGTGCGCCATCGGTCCGTCACAATCGTATCGTAACGGCGACCCGGAATGGACAGGTGAGCCTTTTGGATGCAGGGAACGGACAACTTATCTGGACTCTTGATTCCGACGCCTATCCCGGAGCGTTGCTCGCGTTCAATTCGGTAATCGTAGTTGAGACTGACGGCACGATCTCGGCTTACAGTGCACGATCGGGTGAATTTCTCTGGAGCAATGTAGTATTAAAATTTCGAGAGCTCAGTGCTCCAGTTGTGATAGATGACTTCGTCGCGGTTGTCGATCTAGAGGGTGAGCTACATTTGCTCTCTCCCGCCACAGGAGCAATCGTTGGTCGAGTGGATATTGGAAGCGGAAAGGGGAAAGTAGCACCTGTTGTTACTAATTTTGGCGTACTCGTGCAGCTATTGGATGGTCGATTGAGCCTTGTGGAAGTGATTCGTTGAAGACACCGGTCGTTGCGCTTGTTGGTCGTCCTAATGTTGGTAAATCGACACTCTTTAACCGGCTAACACGCAGCCGCGAAGCACTAGTAGCAGACTATCCCGGTTTAACGCGCGACCGAAAATATGGGTGGGCTAGTCTATCCGGTCATCCATTTCTCCTGATTGACACAGGTGGTCTGACAGGCGGCGAAGCTGGGATTGATGCAGCCATGGCCGAGCAGTCCCGCGCCGCTATAGAAGAGGCCAACGTTATTCTTTTTATGGTTGACGCTACGAGTGGTGTTGCCGCATCGGATCAGACGGTAGCGGGCATCCTCAGGCAGACTGATAAGCCTGTCTGGTTGGTTGCAAACAAAATTGATGGACAGAACGCAGAAATCGTTTTGTCAGAGTTTTTTGGGCTCGGTTTCGGTACTCCTCTGGCGATAGCCGCCTCCCACGGGCGAGGGGTGGGCGCATTAAGTGATCAGCTGCTTGGCCATTTCAGTTTGCTTGACGTGGAACCGGCAGATCCTAGCGAAGAACGCCAAGATGCGCCTGGGATCCGTATTGGCGTGGTGGGTCGACCAAATGTTGGTAAATCCACTTTAGTCAACCGCATGTTTGGCGAAGATCGGGTGGTGGCGTTTGATTCACCGGGCACCACGCGAGACTCGATTTATATACCTTTCGAGCGTCACAACGAGACCTACACGCTGATCGATACCGCAGGCGTGCGTCGTCGTGGCAGAGTAAGCGAGACCGTAGAGAAATTTTCGATAGTCAAAACGCTGCAGGCTATAGATGATTCAAACGTGGTGATTTTAATAATTGACGCGCAAGAGGGCCTTGTAGAGCAAGATATGCATCTGATAGGAACCATTTTGGACGCTGGGCGTGCACTGGTTGTTGCGGTTAATAAGTGGGATCATTTAGATCCAGGTATTCGCGAAAAAGTCCGCGGAACATTGAAGCGTCGACTTAGTTTTATTCCATGGGCAAAAGTCCATTATATCTCTGCACTGCATGGCACCGGTGTTGGTGATCTGTATGGTTCCATTAGAGAAGGATACGACGCGGCTACTATCAAATTCTCTACACATGCTCTTACCCAGATCCTTCAGGATGCGGTTACCGACCACCAACCTCCTCTAGTTAGGGGCCGTCGTATTAAGCTACGCTACGCGCATCAGGGAGGAATGAACCCGCCGCGAATAGTCATTCACGGTAACCAAACCAAGGAGGTACCGGAGGCCTATCGACGTTATCTTGAAAACATCTATCGCCGCGTTCTGAATATTTCCGGTTCCCCAATAAAAATCGAGTTCAAGTCGAGCGACAATCCATTTGCCAATCGGAAGAATAAGCTGACTCAGAGGCAGATACAGAGGAAGCGCCGCTTAATGAAGTTTGTGAAAAGAAAGAAATAGGTCAGGTTCGTCCCTAACGATCGTTAAATAAGCAGCTGGTGACTGCATTGACGACACCGACGCCGCCATCTGATCGACGTGCGCTCGCAAATGCGACAATGTCGGGATTGCCCTTAAGCCATCGATTAATGTAGGCCTTAAGCAGAGGACGACCGTGCTTACTGTGCCGACCGACACCATGAATTATCCGGATATGTGTTAATCGACGCTCATTCATGACTTGAAACAACATAGCTATCGCATTAGCAGCTTCATCAACAGTGTGGCCGTGAAGATCTACCTCATATTGGGCTGGAAATGGGGCCTCATCCAATAAAGCAAGCACACTGCGGTCGACCTTATAGGCAACATACTCCAGCGGCTTGTTTTTATCCATGGGCGCCGGTTCCTCAGTAGAAAGGCCATGACCGACGAAGGTTGTGACAGCGTCTCCAGCGCGAGCACGAGCACTTTCGATAGCTTCGGCTGACATTTTTTTGGGGGGGCGGATGCGAATATCACGATTGGTCCGTTCGACCCCGATTTCGAGCATCAGTGCTTTGAAAGAATCATCAGTCATATTTAAACCATAAGGGGAAACTTCAGAGTTTCAAAGTCTGCTTGCCCTCTGAACAGCATCTCTCTAGTCTTCTGGCATGACTGAACTTCTTACGATTCGTGACTTTCTCCGGTTCACTTTGTCTGAATTTGCAAGGTATCCGATTGAATTAGGCCATGGCAATGATTCACTTTGGGATGAGGCGCTCGCACTGGTCTTTGGTGCCCTAGCACTACCTCCGGACGGGGATGAACGCTTACTTGATGCAAGGCTTACCTCAGACGAAAGGCAACTTTTGTTGGGTCTCATTGATCAGCGTGTTCATTACCGTATTCCTGTACCCTATCTCACGAAAAAGGCTTGGTATGCAGGGTTACCGTTTATCATCGATGAGCGTGTTTTGATTCCCAGGAGCCCAATATTTGAACTCATTCAGGTCGACTTTAATCCGTGGTTCGAGGCGCCAGTGGACCGCCCTATTCGGTTTCTTGATCTTTGTACTGGCTCGGGTTGTCTTGGCATTACGACAGCGTTGAGTTTTGAAGAGAGTACGGGAATTCTTGTCGATCTTGACGATGGGGCCTGTGCCGTCGCTAGGGCTAATGTGGCGTTCCATCAACTTGGCCATCGTCTCGAAGTAATTCAATCAGATGGATTCGATGGGCTGTTAGATGTGGTGTTCGACATTATTTTATGTAACCCGCCGTACGTGGACTCAGAGGATATGGCCAGATTGCCACCGGAATATCAAAAAGAACCTGAGCTAGCGTTGAGATCAGGCGCAGACGGATTAGAACTCGTTAGACGCTTATTGAGTCAAGCTACAGATTGGCTTTCTGACGAGGGCATCATGATTCTCGAGGTTGGTAACACTTGGGGCCTGTTAGATCGAGAGGTCACCACTCGTACCGGTAAACCTATACAATGGCTGGATTTCGAGCACGGAGGGCATGGTATCTGTGTGCTCTCAAAGCACGAACTGAACACGTTATACTCGACGTTTTAATCGGAAAGTACTATGAGCGGAAATACCTTTGGAACCTTTTTTACAGTTTCAACAGCAGGTGAAAGTCATGGCCCTGGGCTCGTTGCTGTTGTTGACGGTTGTCCACCACAAATACCACTTTCCATTGAAGATTTGCAGATTGATTTGGATCGCCGTAGACCGGGTCAGAGTAAGCACACGACACAGCGGCGAGAAGAAGATGAGGTCGAAATTTTATCTGGAATTTTCGAAGGGATGACCACAGGTACGCCCATTGCTCTTTTGATTCGAAATACTGATCAGCGTTCTAAAGACTATTCACAAATCAAGGACGTATTTCGCCCAGCACATGCTGACTACACCTATGAGCACAAATATGGAATTCGTGACTATCGCGGTGGGGGTCGGAGCTCGGCGCGCGAGACAGCGATGCGAGTAGCTGCGGGCGCGATCGCAAAAAAAGTCCTCACTCATCTGTTTTCGGTCACAGTTCGAGGATGTTTGACTCAGTTGGGCCCGATTACCTGCAAGATCAGAGATTGGTCGATTGTTGACTCCAATCCGTTCTTCTGTCCTGATCCCGATCGTTTGGAGGAACTGGACGCGTTCATGACTCAATTGAGACGTGACGAGGACTCTATCGGTGCACGCTTGACTGTCGTGGCAGACGGTTTACCGCCGGGCTGGGGCGAGCCCGTGTTCGATCGTTTAGATGCGGATATTGCCCACTCATTGATGTCGATAAATGCAGTGAAGGGGGTTGAAATAGGTGAGGGTATGGCGGTTGTAGACCGTCGTGGTTCGGAACATCGCGATCTGATGACTCCCGACGGTTTCTTAACCAACAACGCTGGCGGCGTGTTAGGTGGCATCAGTACCGGACAGCCATTAGTTGCACATTTGGCTTTGAAGCCAACGAGTTCGATTACGACACCCGGTAAAACCATTAATAAGAAGGGCGAGTTGACCGAAGTTATCACCAAGGGTAGGCATGATCCCTGCGTCGGCATTCGTGCTACGCCAATTGCCGAGGCGATGGTTGCTTTGGTGCTAGTCGATCATGCACTCAGACATCGCGGTCAAAATGGTCATGTTGTAACTCAAACACCGGTTATCCCTGGGCTCGCTTCTACGTGACGATAGGGGTTCCAAGTGCAAGGCTTGGCGGTCTTTATGGTCTCTACTTTGCGATTGTTGCACTCAGCATAGGTTGGTTTGGTCCTTTTTTTCAGTCCCTAGGATTCAGTGCTTCTGAGATTGGTATTGCGATCGGTGTGCTAACAGGTTCTAAAACTGTTGCGCCCTATCTATGGGGCACACTGGGTGATCTTGTACCAAATCGTTTGCGTATTGTGCAGGTCGGAATTATCGGCTCAACATTTGCTGCCGGGCTACTGTTACTTGACGTCGACTTCCTCGGTTTGTGCTTGGTGCTGGCACTCTTCGGAGTATTCTGGAATGCCATCATCGCTCAGTTCGATACATTGACTCTTGAGTATTTGGGTTCTGATCACCATCGGTATTCATCGATCCGCGTGTGGGGCTCTGTCGGCTTTATACTGATGATGCTTTTCTCGGGTTGGCTTTTCTCTGATGTTGAGTATGGGATCCTTCCATGGCTGATCATTGTTGGGTTAGTT
>Ga0160422_10000818_pt1 | contig 19086 bp, 19 predicted proteins | sample Fk160mmetaG_FD_108192 | JGI IMG/M metagenome (GOLD analysis project Ga0160422, IMG submission 108192) | Marine microbial communities from the Central Pacific Ocean - Fk160115 60m metaG | ecosystem: Environmental > Aquatic > Marine > Oceanic > Photic zone | place: The Central Pacific Ocean... | reverse complement strand
TTTTCCAACAAGAATTAAATTTGGTTCATAACCTTGTTTAGCTAATTCCGCATATCTAGCTTCAACTTTTTTAATGATGTTAGTGTTGTATCCTCCACATAAACCTCTATCAGCTGTAATACAAACCAAATTTATTCTCTTTACATCTCTCCTTGATAATAATGGAGAGTCAGACGTTTCAAATTGCATCCTAGTCTGAATATTTTGGAGAACCCTAGCAAGTTTATCGGCAAATGGTCTGCTCTTAAGAACTTGGTCTTGAGCCCTCCTCACCTTTGCGGCTGCAACTAACCTCATCGCTTCCGTAATTTTTCTTGTATTTTTGACAGAAACAATTCGATCTCTGATTTCTTTAAGATTTGGCATATTAATTACCTTTAATAAAAATTAAACTTTAGCTAACATTGCTGATTTAACCTCAATAATAACTTCTTTTAAAGTAGCCTCTAAGGCATCATTGAGCTTCTTTTCTCGAAGAACTTCTTCAATAAATTCAGATTTGTTTAATTTTAGATATTCTCTTAGTTCAATTGCAAAACTAGTAACTTCCTCTACGGGGACTTCATCTATTAGACCTTTCACCCCAGCATAAACCACTGCAACTTGTTCAGCAAGATTTAAAGGTGAGAACTGAGCTTGTTTAAGTAATTCTCTGAGTCTTTTACCTCTCTCAAGTTGTTGCTGTGTAGCTTCATCAAGATCTGATGCGAACTGAGAGAAAGCAGCCAGTTCATCAAACTGGGCTAATTCTAATTTTAATGTTCCAGCTATTTTTTTAATTGCTTTAGTTTGAGCAGCTCCACCTACCCTACTTACAGAAATACCGACATTAATTGCAGGGCGCAAACCAGAGTTAAATAAATCTGCACTTAAGAAAATCTGTCCATCTGTAATTGAAATTACGTTTGTAGGTATGTAAGCAGAAACATCACCAGCTTGTGTTTCAATTATAGGCAAAGCAGTCATTGATCCACCACCCATATCGTCCGATAATTTTGCTGCTCTTTCCAATAATCTACTATGACAATAAAATACATCCCCAGGATACGCTTCTCTTCCAGGCGGTCTTCTTAGAAGCAGAGACATTTGCCTATATGCTTGAGCTTGCTTTGTTAAATCATCATATATAACTAATGTAGCTTTTCCCTGATACATAAAGTGCTCTGCTATTGCTGCTCCAGTGTAAGGAGCTAGATACTGTAGAGCAGCCGCTTCAGAAGCTCCAGCACTTACTACAACTGTGTAGTCTAAAGCTCCTTTTTCTCTAAGAACTTCTACGACATTAGCAACAGAGGCAGATTTCTGACCAACAGCTACATAAACACAAGTAACATCCTGACCTTTTTGATTAATAATTGTATCAATAGCAATAGCAGTCTTGCCTGTTTGCCTGTCTCCAATTATTAATTCTCTTTGACCTCTACCAACAGGAATCATTGCGTCAATAGATGTAATACCAGTCTGCATAGGTTCATACACTGATCTTCTTTTAATGATTCCTGGAGCTAATTCCTCTATTAAACGATTATCACTAGTAGGGATTTCACCTTTACCGTCTATTGGTTGTCCTAATGGGTTAACTACTCTTCCCTGCATAGCTTCACCTACTGGTACAGATGCAATTTTTCCCGTAGCTTTTACCGTACTACCCTCTTGAACGCCTAATGCATCTCCCATTAAAACAGCTCCCACGTTATCGTCTTCTAAATTAAGAGCAATTCCTTCCGTTCCATCTTCAAATTCAAGTAATTCTCCTGCCATTACTTTTTCTAGGCCGTAGATTCTGGCAATTCCATCTCCAATCTGAAGAACTGTTCCTACATTACTTACTGAAACGGATTGATCATAATCAGTTATTTGCTGTTTTAATATTGAACTGATTTCATCGGGACGTATAGATACCATGGTTTTAAATGATTAAGTTTGAATTTTAAGAATTACTTGGAAAGAGAAAGTCCAAGTTTTCTTATTTGAGAAGAAAGACTTGCATCTATGACTTTTGATCCTACACTCGCGACGAAACCGCCTATAAGTGATGAATCAATTTTTGTAACAAGTTCTAATTTTTCTGTACCGGCAATAGCACTGATTTTTTGTGTAATCAAATCCTTTTGCTCCTCTGTAAGTTCCACAGCAGAAGTAACAGTTGCTAGAGCAATATTACTACTTTCTCTGTAAAGCTCTAAGAACCTTTCAAGAATTGGAATTAGTATTCCAATTCTTTGCCTGTCAGCTAGTAATTTTAAGAGATTTAATAAAGATGAGTTAATTTTCTCAGAAAATAACTTTATTATTAAGGTCTTCTTTGAATCCTTTTCAAGAATTGGGGAAGATAAAGCCGTTTCAAGTTCAGGAGATTCCTTTATTAGAACAATAATATCCTTTACTTGAGAAACAATTTCATCAGTTTGATTTAAATCATTTGCAACTTGAAGAAATGCTTCAGCATATGGAGTTGTAACAGAATTTAAAAGAGGCATTAATTCATTTCAATTTTATTTATTGATTGAGTAACCAAATTTTCTTGTGCTAATTGATCAAGTCTATTTGGTAAAGAATCCAAGGCTTTTTGAATAGCGAGTTCAACAGCTTCTTTTCGAAGTTGAGAAATTGCTCTAGAAGCTTCAGAACTTTCATCAGAGATTGAACTCTGCTTAATTCTAGCCATCTCTTCAATAGCCTTTTTTTCACTCTCTAATCTGATTGATTCAGATCTTTTTATGGAATCGGCCTTGATTTGTTTAGCCTTTTCCTCTGCTAGCTGTAAATCAGCTTTTGCTTTTTCTAGAGATTTAGTTGCATTCTTAAGACGATCTTCCGCATCTTTTAATTCTAAAAGAATGCCCTCCCTTCTTTTTTGTAGAATTTTTCCAAGAAAACTAGGCAAAAATTTATAAAGTCCAAAAACGACTACAGCCCAATTTACAATATTAGTCTCGAATAAATTTAGATTCAGACCAAAACCAGACGTTGCTAAAAAAGAAAGATTCATTTTTTTTGAATTAATCTATTTACAATAAGTTCGCTTAAGTCATCAGCCTGCTTGTAAAGTTGTTCACGCGCTGAAGAAGTCTGATTTTCAATTTCTAATCTTGCCTTTTCTTTTGATGCATTCGCCTCATTTGTCGCAAGATCTATAGCTTCTTGATAAAGCTTATCAGAATCTTTTTCAGCCTCGTTTACAATTTTAAGAGCCTCAGAACGAGCTATTTGAAGTTGACTTAGTAAATCAGCTTCTAATTTTTCAACCTCCTGAAGTTTAATTTTTGCCTGAGATATATTACTTTTTACAAATTCTTCCCTTTTTTCAACAACCTTTCCAACGGGCTTAAAAAAAAGAGAGTTAAGTAAATATGTAAGAGCAACTATTTGAATTGCCATTAATGGCAGTGTGGCGTTTATATCAAATAATCCACCTTCAGTTGCGAATATAAAAGAGGCAAGCATATGCTTAATTGAAATTGAAATTGAAAATAATTATTACTTATGGATTAAAGCAAATTATTTATTAAGAGAAAGGATTGGCAAAAAGCAATACTAAAGCCACAACTAATCCATAGATTGTTAATGACTCCATGAATGCAAATGACAGGAGTAAGGTACCTCTAATTTTGCCTTCTGCCTCAGGTTGACGAGCAATACCTTCAACAGCTCCTTGAGCGGCGTTACCTTGACCTAAGCCAGGACCAATAGCACCAAGGCCTACTGCTAAACCAGCGGCTACAACTGATGCAGCGGAAGTAATGGAATCCATAATTTTGAAATAAAAGCTTTTGCTTGTGATAAATCTTTGTCGAACACGCTTGGACATTCTTTATTATTAAGTAAGAATGGGTCTGATTTTTTCAGACCTACGCGATTAGGTATTTTGGCAGATTATTTGCAGTTTGTAAAAGGGTAAGTATGTAATACAAGAAAGTTAGTGATGTTCTTCAACTGCCTCTCCAATGTAATAGGCTGCTAAAGTTGCAAAAATCAAAGCTTGTATAGCACTTGTAAATAATCCCAAGAACATTACTGGAATTGGTAAAACAAGAGGAACTAAAAAAACTAATACAGATACAACAAGTTCATCAGCTAAAATATTCCCAAATAGCCTAAAGGATAAAGAAAGAGGTTTTGTGAAGTCTTCCAAAATTTTAAAAGGCAGCATTATTGGTGTTGGATGTACATAATATTCAAAATATCTCCAACCCTTATTACTTAAACCAGCATAGAAATATGATAATGAGACCAAAAGAGCTAAGGCGATAGTAGTATTTATATCAGCTGTTGGGGCACCTAATTCTCCGCTTGGTAATTTAATCAACCTCCATGGGATTAATGCTCCTCCCCAATTACTCACAAAAACGAACAAAAATAGCGTACCAATAAAAGGCATCCAATCTCTATAAACTTTTTCTCCAATTTGAGTTCTTGCAAGATCTCTTATATAGTCCCAAAGAAACTCTAGTAAATTTTGTAAACCTTTTGGATCGTTTTCCATCTTTTTGGTGCCTAACGATATAAAAATCAAGAGCGCACCAAGTAGTATCCATGAAGTTAAAAATACCTGTCCATGGATGCTAACTTTACCTATTTGCCAATAAAGATGTTGCCCAACCTCTAGTTCTGCAAAATTAATGGGAAAGTAATTAAAAAAATTCATTTTAATTTAGGAGAATTCGATAAATTTTGGATTCCAAATTTATCTAAGAACGTGAAAAATAAAAAATTAGTGCAGGCTTATAAATAAAAAAGCCAATAATCGCAGGAAGTAACTCAATAAATTCATTCTTGGATGCAAAAACAAAAAGACATACAGGTATTAAAAGCTGTAGTTTTGAAATACTTGAGTTTGTTTTACCCAAATTTCCTATACTTTTAGCAAGTAAACGAAGGTAAAGTACTCCGGCAATAGAACCTAGAAATAAACTTAAGCCAAAAGAAAAACTTATAAAAAAACCAGTTAACAGTGAAGCAAAAATAGAAACTATTAAAGTTAAAGAAAAAATTGCCAACTGTAACTTAAAAAAGTTATCACTAAACGAAAAAAACTTAGTCAATTGATTTAATATTGAGAGTTTTTCGGTATTAGATGATTCTTGTATCGGAGATAAATTATCAGCATTCGAATTACTGGAATGCTTGAAATTTTTTCTTTTTGAGTTCACTGTTGTGAACATAATACGAGATCCCTTTTTAGATTTAAGTTAAGTATATAAACCCACGGAATCTATCATGCAAAGGTGACTTTTAGCTAGCCTAAATCAATTTAAAGTACCATTTCTTAAGATTTGAATAAAAAATTTTGAATAATTATAAATAATTATCTAGAAATTATTTGATAAAGAATTTTGAAAAAAGTTATAAATATCCTTAAAAAACTTGGCAAATTAACATTTAAACGTCTCAATAGAATAAATATAAATTTATTAAATTGCAAGGCAGAGATTCAGTTCAAAAACCTTTTATTAAGAAATCCAATTATGAATATCGAAATTTTGAAACGAATAATGATTACTTAAATACAAAATTCCTTCCATTAGATTGGCAAATATGGCCATATGAAGGAAAACTTTTATTTATATTACTTGTCATTTGGATTGTTTTTGGATTATTTATGTTGGGATCTGCAAGCTGGTGGGTCGCTGGGAAAGAGATGGGGGATTGGTCATATTTTTTAAAGAGGCAGATATACTGGTACATACCTAGTCTGACTGTTTTTTACTTAATTTTAAATACAAATATTAGGAATCTTTTAAAGATTTCAAAACCAATTTTTTATGTTTTAATTTTTCTAATTGCAACAACTATATTACTTAAAACTTCTATAAATGGTTCTACAAGATGGTTAATAATTGGTCCTTTGCAAATGCAGCCATCTGAATTAATTAAACCTTTTGCAATATTAGAAGCAGCAAATTTATTTGCACATTGGAATTTAGTTAATGATGGAAAAAAATTTTTATCAATTAGTTCTTTTGGTATTTTGTTAATTCTGATAATGAAACAACCCAATCTAAGTACCGCAGGATTAATAGGTATCTTTTTTTGGGCAATGGCATTATGTGGGGGAGTAAGAATCAAATCTCTCTTATCAATCGCGTTATTAGGAGGATGTAGTGCTTATCTAAGTTTATTAAGAAATAATTATCAAATGATTCGTGTTCAGTCTTTTATGAACCCTTGGCAAGATCCAGAAGGGACTGGTTACCAGCTAATACAAAGCCTACTAGCTATTGGATCGGGAGGAATACTAGGAAAAGGATTTGGCCTATCAATGCAAAAATTAAAATATTTACCCATTCAACATACAGACTTTATTTTTGCCATTTATGCTGAAGAATTTGGATTATTTGGTTCAATATTATTTCTCTTATTTTTAGCAATTTTTTCATATTTAAGTTTAAGAATTGCTATGAGATGCAGAAATAATTATACAAAATTAGTAGCTATTGGATGTGGAATTTTTTTGATCGGACAATCCTTAATTCATATTGCAGTTACGACTGGCTCAATGCCTACAACGGGCTTACCTTTGCCATTTGTAAGTTATGGCGGTAATTCTCTTATATCATCTTTATGTATCGCTGGACTATTAATAAGGTGCTCGTTAGAGTCAACTGGTTTAATAGGGTACCTCAATACAAGAAAGAAAATTTTTAGATAGAATTTAAAATAAATCTTAAGATTATTATCTCAGTCAATCTATTTATTTCTGAATTAGCCCAAAAAGGGACCCTCTTAATGGAACAGGGGATCCAACAGCCAGGGCCGATAACCATCTTTTTAATTTTCGCTGCAGGATTACTAACGAGCTTAGGCCCTTGTTCATTATCTCTGCTTCCAGTAACAATCGCCTATATAGGAGGTACCAATAATAATCGTAGTGTCATTAATGTTATATCCTTTTGTGGAGGCGTAATCTTATCATTAGTATTCTTGGGTGCTTTGAGCGGGCTTCTCGGGAAAATATATGGTCAACTACCTAATATCTTTAATTTAAGTATTTCAATAATTGCAATTTTGATGGGTCTAAATCTTTTAGGATTATTTCAATTTCAATTACCAAACGGTCCATCTTTTAATTTCCTCAAAGATAAGCTTCCAGCATTCTTAGCACCATTAATAACTGGCATTGCATTCGGACTGGCTTCTTCACCTTGCATAACACCGGTTTTAGCGACACTTTTAGCTTGGGTTTCTCAAACAAAGAATCCTCTATTATCAATTATTTTTCTATTCTTTTTTGGTTTAGGCCAAGTTACTCCTTTAGTAATCGTAGGATTTACAACTGAAAATATGAAAAAATTACTAGCATTTCGCAAATATAGCCAAGTAATTCCTATTTTTAGTGGAATAATACTTCTATCATTAGGACTTTTAAGTATTATTTCCAATTGGATTTAGATGTTTTTTTTAAGAAAATTAATTATAAAATTATCTAATTTAAAATTTGCAATTTTTCTAATGCTATCAATTGCTTTTGCAAGTGCACTAGGAACATTCATACCTCAGGATAGAATCTCAACTGATTACATTAATATTTATAATAAAGAACCATTTCTAAAAATACTTAATGGAGATAAAATTTTATTTTTGGAGTTAGATCATATATATACAAGTAGTTGGTTTTTAACCTTATTGATTCTTCTATGTATTTCTCTTGCAGCTTGCAGCTTTAGGACTCAAATACCATCTTTAAAAGCATCATTAAAATGGGTTGATTACGATAAAGAGAAAAAATTTATGAGACTGGAATTAGCTAATAATTGGCAAATTTCTAATAAAGAAGAACTAATCTCTCATTCAAGCAAAGTTTTGGAAAACAATGGTTGGGAAAGCCTTAATTATGGAAACAGAATATCTGCAAGAAAAGGTGTTGCAGGAAAACTAGGTCCTATAATAGTACATATTGGACTTCTTATATTGCTGATTGGTTCCGCATATGGAAATTTCACAAGACAATCAAAAGAACAATACCTAACGAATAATGAAGAATTAGATTTAATTAATGATAGCTCTAATGAAAAATTCACTATTAAATTAAAGGAATTCAGCATAGTTAGAGAAAATGACGGAAAGCCAAAACAATTTATTTCCACACTAGATTTCAAGACAAACAAGTCAGATATTATTGAAGAGAAAATTGCTAAAGTAAATCATCCTATTAGGTACCAAGGATTAACAATTTATCAAGCAGATTGGTCAATTCCTAATATTATTCTTGAGATAGATGACCTCAAATATCAGCTTCAATTGAAACCTATTCCTGAATTCGGAGAACAAATTTGGGGGATATTAATTGAAATAGGAGAAAAAAATAAAAGAAATTATCTCTTAACAATTGACAATGAAATTGGTCCCGTAAAGGTTTTCAACTCTACAACATTTGAGGAAGAAGATTTATACGTAGATGGGAAAGTTTCTTTCATAAATGAATCAAAATTAAAGTTATTAAAAATTAATACAAGCTCTGGTTTGATAATTAAAAATGATCCCTCCATCCCTTTTATCTATGCCTCTTTCGTTTTTATAATAATTGGAATAATTTTAAGTGTAGTTCCAACAAAGCAGTTATGGATACTTATAAATGAGAATACAGCTAAATTTTATATTGGTGGTTTAAGCAATAGAAATCTATCTGGTTTTAAAATAGAATTTGAAAGTTTGACCGAGCAAATTAAAAATTTTTAAGTTTTTTTCTCTCCAAAACTAACATCAAGTAGCATTTTTACATTACCTCTTGGATTAAAATCTGCATTTAAATGTATCCAGTGAGGTTCACCAAAATTTATTAGATCATCCATGATTTTATTTACAACCTCTTCGTGAGAAATTTTCTGATCTCTAAAATTATTTATATATAGTTTTAAAGATTTTAATTCATAAACTTTATTATTTGGCTGATAAAAAATCTTTAATTTTGCAAAATCAGGATAACCAGAGAAAGGACATTTACATGTAAATTCAGGGAGTTCAATTGTTATTTGATAAAATCTTCTCTTGTTCGGGTTGTCAAAACAAATAATTTTCGAATCAGAAATTATTCTCTCACCATAGAGAGGCTTTTTTGTATCATTTTGAAATTCTTCCATCATTTAAGTTTCATTATATATATTTTAAAATAAAGAAATAGTTATACTTCCGCAAAATATATTTGATAATCAATTATTACTTTTCAACAAACAAAATAATAAAAAATCTTATTTTGTATCAACAGGCACATTTTTTGTTTCCCTTAAAAGGCTTAATAGATACATATTAAATTTTTATTCTCAATGGATATTTCCTTGACTAACATTGACAACAAGGCAAACAAGGCATTAAGAGCTACGAGTATACATGGGATGTTATGGCTTCAAACCCATTTTGAAAATGATGAGTGGGAAGCACTTTCAAATAATAGTGTTATCATTTCTGATGCTGATGCCATTAGATTAAGCGAAGATGCAACATTGGCAGGTATAAAAATAGAATCATTGTCAGATATATCAATTTTGGATGTTTTATCAAAAACTAATTAAAATCAGTTTATTACCTTTTTAAAAATGAAAAAGATTGAGGCTATCATTCGTCCATTTAAATTGGAAGATGTAAAAGTAGCACTAGTAAATGCTGGGATTATAGGAATGACTGTTAGTGAGGTTAGAGGCTTTGGAAGGCAGAAGGGACAAGTTGAGAGATATAGAGGCTCAGAATTTACAGTTGAATTTCTCCAAAAATTAAAAGTTGAGGTTGTAGTTGACAATGAAAAAGTAAACTCTGTCATAGCTGCAATAGCAGAAGCTGCAAAAACAGGCGAGATTGGAGATGGAAAGATATTTATCTCACCAATAGAATCAGTTGTAAGAATTAGAACCGGCGAGATTGATCAACAAGCACTTTAAGAGAGAGTCCTTTTTACAAGATTTTTTATAAAATTCTTATCAATCTCTATATTTACTGATTTTTTATTACTTAGCCACAATAAATATTCATGATTACCTGCAGGGCCAACTAAGGGCGAAGATGTTAAACCATTAACATGCCATTTATTTATATTTGCAGCGTTGATTACCGACTCGATTGCACAAATATGATATTTATGCTCTTTGACTACTCCTCCTTTGCTTACAGCTTCTTTGCCCACTTCAAATTGAGGCTTTATCAAAAATATACCTTCAAAAGATCCTTTACTTAAAAGATTTCTTACTGGACGAAAAACCAACTTTAAAGATATGAATGAAAGATCAGCAACAACAAAATTTGGCAAAAAATCATTTTCACCATAGATATCTGATGGCTCTAAATATCTAATATTCGTTCTTTCAAGAAGGAAAACCTTAGGATTATTTCTTATTGTCCATGAAGTTTGACCATAGCCCACATCAATTCCATAAATTTTCCTAGCCCCATTTTGGAGTAAACAATCAGTAAAACCTCCTGTTGAAATACCAGCATCCAAACAAACTTTGTCTTTTACTGTTATTGGAAATTCTTGAAAAGCTTTAAATAATTTTTCACCACCTCTAGATACATACTTTGGTTCAGAAATAATAATTATCTCAGTCCCTATTGGTATTTGTTGCCCAGGTTTATCTAGCACCCTACCATTTTTATCTTTAACTTTGCCGGCCAAAATTATTCTCTGCGCTTTCTGTCTAGAGCTAACAAGAGCTTTTTCTAATAAGTAAATATCTAATCGAATTTTCTTAATCATTTTATATCACTAGCAAAAATAATAATCTCAACAAGATAATAATATTTTAATCATATGAATCAAATAACTTTAATGTAATTTAAATATCACTTAAACTCCTAGATGATGGACGAATTTTAAAATCCTTTTAAAATTTAAATTAAGAAATTATAATTATAGTTATTTCTTCAAAATAAGTTTAAATAAACTTCTAGTCTCGCAGAAATAAAGATAAATTAATACTTTGATCAAAAATAACGAAAACTCTATTAGGTTTATTCGATAAAATGAAGAGTTATATAAATTGCAAATCTCACACATGTATTTAGCAAGTATTTAAATTTGGTTATAAAGTTTAAATATATCTTGATTAAAAATAGTGATTGAACGCTACACTTTACCTGAAATGGGCCGAATTTGGACTGAATCAGCAAAATTCCAAAGCTGGCTCGATGTTGAGTTAGCCGCATGTGAAGCTAATTGTGAATTGGGGAGGATCTCAAATGAGGATTTATCTCAAATCAAATCAAAAGCTGATTTTAATGTCGAAAGAATTAAGGAAATTGAAAAAGAGGTTAAGCATGATGTAATTGCCTTTCTGACCAACCTCAACGAATATGTTGGTGATGCTGGAAGATTTATACATGTTGGTATGACAAGTAGTGATGTACTTGATACTGGATTATCCTTGCAACTTAGGGACTCATGCAAATTGCTCATTTCTGAAATATCAAAACTTGAAGAAGCATTGAGAGTAATGGCAAGTCAACATAAAAATACAATAATGATCGGCAGGTCGCATGCAATTCATGGTGAGCCCATTTCATTTGGTTTTAAATTAGCTGGTTGGTTGGCTGAAGTAAAAAGAAATCAAAAAAGATTATATGACCTAAAAGATTCAATTTCTATTGGGCAAATAAGTGGGGCCATGGGGACTTATGCTAATACAGACCCCAAAGTGGAGGAAATTACCTGTAAATTATTAGGTTTAAAGATAGATATTGCCAGTACTCAGGTTATTTCGAGAGATAGGCATGCAGAGTATGTTCAAGTCATAGCTCTCGTTGGAGCATCTCTAGATCGATTTGCTACAGAAATTAGAAATCTGCAAAGAACCGATGTACTTGAAGTTGAGGAGGGCTTCTCAAAAGGGCAAAAAGGCAGTTCAGCAATGCCTCATAAAAGAAATCCCATCAGAAGTGAGAGGATTAGTGGACTTTCAAGGGTTTTAAGGAGTTATGTAAATACAGCTCTTGAGAATGTTTCTTTATGGCATGAACGTGATATCAGTCATAGCTCTAATGAGAGGATTATGTTACCCGATATTTCAATATGCTTACACTTTATGCTTAGAGAAATGACCGAAATAATTAAAAACTTAAAAGTTTATTCAGAAAATATGCTTAAAAATATGAATATATATGGTGGGGTTATTTTCAGTCAGAAAGTATTACTTTTATTAATTGAAAAAGGTATGTCTAGAGAGGATGCATATAGTTTAGTACAGAAAAATGCTCATTTAGCTTGGAACAATCAAGCAGGTAATTTCAGAGAAAATATTGAAAATGATCAAAGCATTATGAAACTTATAGAAAAAAAAGATTTAGATATTTGTTTTAATCCTTCAAATCATTTAATAAATTTAAATGTAATATGGGAAAGATTAGATATTTAAATACCTAAAAAATAATAATGATTATTTTAAAAATTCCTTATAGATAATTCATGAAACAAATTTTCAGGATTGAGAAAGATAGTCTCGGAGAAATTGAAGTTCCCATGAATGCTTTATGGGGGGCACAAACACAAAGATCAATTGAAAATTTCTCAAATGGTAATGAACTTATTCCTATTGAACTCATATATGCGTTAACTTTAATAAAAAAAGCCTCTGCACAAGCTAACCATAATTTAGGTTTTTTGGAGAATGAAAAAAAAGATTTAATTTTAAAAAGTTGTTTAGAAATTCTTGATGGAATCCATGATTCTCAATTTCCATTAAAGATTTGGCAAACCGGTAGTGGGACTCAAACCAATATGAATGTAAATGAAGTTATCTCAAATATAGCTGCCTTAAAATGCGATTCTGAAATAGGAAGTTATAAACTTTTACATCCTAATGATGATGTAAATAAATCTCAGTCAACCAATGATACTTTTCCAGCAGCTATTCAAATCAGTGTAATAGATTTGATATCTAAAAAATTAATTCCTTCTATAGAAAAACTATATTCAGAATTAGATAATAAAGGTAAAAAATGGAATAAATTAATTAAAATTGGTAGAACACATTTTCAAGATGCAGTTCCAATTACCTTTGAGCAAGAAATATCAGCATGGTCTTCACAACTAAAAGATGCGAAGGATTCAATACTTAAATCTATTAATGATTTAGAAAGATTACCATTAGGCGGTACAGCTGTAGGAACAGGGATTAATTGTCCAAATAATTTCAGTGAAGAAGTTATTAAAATAATAAATAAAGAAACTCAATATAACTTTAAAAATGCAGGAAATAATTTCTCATTAATGGCTTCTCATGATCGTTTAGCGAATGTAATGAGTCAGCTTAAGAATCTAGCATGTTCTCTTTTTAAAATATCAAATGATATTAAAATTTTATCTTCAGGACCTAGAGCAGGAATTTATGAATTGATATTGCCTCAAAATGAACCAGGTAGTTCTATTATGCCGGGTAAAGTAAATCCAACCCAATGTGAAGCAATGTCGATGATATGCGCTCAAATAATGGGATTTGAATACTCAATATCAATTGCCAATTGTAGCGGCACTCTTCAGATGAATGAATATAAACCATTAATTGGCTTTAATCTTTTAACAAGTATTAAATTATTGTCTCAAGCTATGGATAATTTTAAAAATAAATTAGTTAAAGGAATGGAACCAAATCATAAATCTACTAAATTAAATTTAGAGAATTCTTTAATGCTAGTAACAGCATTAGTACCTGAGATAGGTTATGAAAAAGCCGCAAAAATTGCACAACTAGCTTTTAAAGAATCTATCTCCCTAAAAGAAGCAAATGCAAAATTAGGATTTTTAGATAAAAGTAAATTTGAAGAAATAATAGATATTAAAGATATGATTTAGATAATTTTTAAATAATTAATTATCAATTCTCTTAGTTGCAGGGTTTATGTCAAGATTATCTGCTTTACTTAAAAGTTCACTAGACTCTGATACTGGATATCTATTAATAGCTTTTAACGTTAATTTTGCACTTTTTTTAAGTTTTGTACTTACACCTAGGCAATACTTAATTTGATTCAATACATCAATTGTTCTTCTAATCATTCTTACAACATCTCCTTCATCTAGAGAAGTATTCAAAATAATTTCTTTCCATTTTTTCCCTTTAGCCCATGCAGAAATTATTCCAGATAAATTTCTTTCTAAATACATTGGCAAGTCGATAGCAAATTGATTTTGTTTCTCTGAAATTAACTTTCTTATGCCTTCAAGCTCATTTAATACCTCTTGAACTTTCGAGGAAGATTTATAATTACTCCATGAATCAGATCTTCTTACTTCTACAGAAATAGATTGAATAACCGCAGCCAAATCAGGTGGCTCTAAGTCATCTAAATAACCACTTAAAAGATTTAAACCAACCCACAATTCATTTTCTGTTCTTAAAGCACTTACTGATTTACCAATATCCGTTAGTTCCAAGTCATTTAAACAACCAAAATGATTTAAGATTTTTATTAGATTAGTAAATCTCATCCAATTATAATTTTCTTTATCTTTTAAGTATTTATTCTTTTCTAAAATTTCATTCTCAATTTCAAAAATCTTATTACGATTTTTCTTAAGTTTTTTAAAATCTCCAAATTTATCAGCAGGTAATTTACTGATTTCTTCTTCTAGACTATTTATTAATTGATTTTGCGTTACTACTTCGTTAGCTAAATCATATTGAGGAGTGATAAGGTCATGTCTATTTGAAAGACTTAAAATCTGATTAACAATCAAATAAGATTCATCATCACCCTTCAAGACTTCTCCAGAAAAATACATCTCAGGAATGTCAAGGTTAGATAGATTCAATTCTTGAATTTCAGGAAAAATATTAACAACTATATTTGGCTTTATAAGTATAAAAAAATTATTTGATGTTAAACATAGTAAATTAAGCATTCTCTTCGAATCATATATTTTATGGCAAATTACAGCAGGTAATATTTTTCTATTTAGCTGCGGGGCTTTAATAGAAATTAAACTACCAATCTTTAGGAATTTTATGGCTTTTGTGATTTCCTCTGTCAATTTTTTAGAGGCTTGCTTTTCTAAAATTTTTAATAATCTTCTTTCTTCTTTTAATCGGCCTTTTAACTTTTCATAAATATCAAAATCTTGCCAAGAAATATTAGAAGTAATTTTCTTTAAATTTTGCAATTCCTTTTTCAATTTATCTAAATTATTGTCTTCTTTAGAAGATTCTTCAATATGAATGAAACTACCAAAACTTCTTTTGATGAGTTCTCTCGATTTTTCTAAACTATAGTTTTGTAGAAGATTTAATACCATTCCATAACTTGGAGTGAAATGACTAACTAATTCATTAGGCTTACTTATTGCAAGAATGCTTGCTTCTTTAGCTCCCTCAAATCGATTCTGAACGGCTACCACATATCCAATATTGTCTTTGCCTCTTCTTCCTGCTCTACCAGACATTTGGAGAAATTCACTACTAAACAATAATCTATGCCCATCTTCAGTTCTCTTTGATAGAGATGAAATAACAGTTGTCCTTGCAGGCATATTGATACCAGCAGCAAGAGTTTCAGTTGCAAAAACAACTTTTATTAAACCTTTTTGAAATAATTCCTCTACTAATTCTTTCCAAGCAGGAAGCAATCCAGCATGATGAGAAGCAATTCCTCTTTTGAGGGCTTTGAAATATAAATTATCTTTTATTCCGTCTTCATTATTTCTAATATATTCATTTAATTTTTGAGAAATTAAATTAGCTTCTGAATAGTTTACTAATGATAAATCTTTTATACTCTCAAGAGCTTTGTCACAACCTTTGCGACTAAAAATAAAATAGATCGCTGGTAACATTTTTTGATCAGATAGTTTTGTTACGACAAATCCTACAGAAGGGGATTTAGGTTGAGAAATTCTTCCAATTTTACTTTTTCTTTTTTGCCCTTTTGGTGCTCTCCAAACTTTACAATTTGGATGAATCCCATTCCCTTTTTTATTTAAAAGAGGATGAAGACCTTTTGAACTACAGAAAATAAATTCAAGTGGCACCGGCCTAAAATCACTATTAATTAAAGTAGTGGGACCATGTATTTTATTAATCCAATTAGCTAACTGATAGGCATTAGATATTGTTGCCGACAAAGCTATTATTTGCGTTCTACTAGGACAATGAATTATTGTTTCTTCCCAAACTGTTCCTCTCTGAGGATCATTCATAAAATGACATTCATCAAGAATTACAGATTCAAGATTCAAAAGGGGATCATCATACTCTTCAAATTCGCCATAAAGCATATTCCTAAAAATCTCAGTAGTCATAACCAATACAGGAGCATCTCTATTAATACTGATATCTCCCGTCAGCAAACCGACTTTTTCAGATCCAAATTGCAGAGAGAAATCTCTATATTTTTGATTTGATAAAGCTTTTAAAGGGGTAGTATAAAAAACTGTATTCTGATTTGATAAGGCCTTATAAATAGAAAATTCCCCTAATAAAGTTTTTCCTGCACCTGTAGGTGCTGTTAATACAATAGAATTCCCACTATAAATTTCTCTTATTGCATCTAATTGAAATTGATCTAAAGGAAAAGGGAATATCTCCTCTAGATAAAGTAATAATTCAGGATTTGAAATAGATGAGTTGACTTCTTGATATATGATCTATTTAGATATTAATAAATTCAATAATTATCTTGCAAACATTAATGATAAATCAATATTTTTTGTATAAAAAACTTTTCTAAATTACTATGCTTAAAAAACTAAATATTCCACAAAGTAGATTAAGGCAGTTGAGAGCTTTTAAGCTTGGAAAAAAATCATATGAATTCCAAGACAATAAAAATAATAAGACTCTCATTGACTTGTGTAGTAATGATTATTTCGGGTTAAGTAGAGATAAAGAAGTTATAAATGCCTCTTATCAAACTGCATTGAGAGAGGGATTAGGTTCCGGAGGCTCTAGATTTATTAGCGGCACTAGAACAATACATAAAATACTTGAAGAAAAACTAGCTAAATGGCTTAATCAAGAAAGAGTTCTTTTATTCCCAAGTGGTTTTCAAGCAAACATAGCAGCCATCCAAGTCCTTGCAGATAAAGATACTATTGTGATTGCAGATAAATTTATCCATAATTCTCTTATCGTGGGTATTCAGGCAGCAAATGCAAAATTAGTAAGGTTTCTGCATAATAATCCAAATGATCTTGAAAGGAAAATACATAAATATTTAGATAAACAAAATATCTTGGTAGTCATAGAATCTCTTTATAGTATGGAAGGCACTACTGCTCCCCTTAAAGAGATAACTAGAATTTGCAAAAAAAATAATATAAATTTATTAGTTGACGAAGCGCATGCATTGGGCATCCTTGGACCTAAAGGTAAAGGGTTAAGTATCAACTTCCCTGGAGATGTTGATATTATTAGCGGTACTTTTGGTAAATCGTTTGGGAGCGGTGGAGCTTTTCTAGCTTGTAATGAGAAAATTGCTGAACGAATCATACAAACTAGTGGAGCATTCAGATACACTACAGCACTATCTCCAACCCTGGCAGCAGGCGCGTTAAGATCTCTTGAAAAAATTATTAATAATGATTGCTGGGGTAAGGACTTATTAAACTTATCGAAAGTATGGAAAAATGAAATTAATAACTTGAATTATTCTGTTCAGGGAGATTGTCATATTTTATCTATAATCATTGGTGAAGAAAAAGAAACTTTAAAGATTCAGAAATTTCTAGAAGATAATGGTTTTTTAGCCGTGGGCATTAGACCTCCAACAGTGCCGGTCGGAAAATCAAGAATAAGAATTACTATCAGAAAGGGGCTCAATAAAGAACTTTTGAAAAGTTTTATTCATACTTTAAAATCTTATAAATGAATCAAATTATTTCACAACATGGCTGGTGTCTTAGTAGTCGTTTATGGAAAACATTAAAAGATAAATTTGTTTGTCGTAAATGGATTTGGCAAGATAATGAAAGAGGGTATTTTTCTGAGAAATCAAGAAGCACAAATTGGATTAAAAATAATTGTAAGAATCCAATAAAAATGGCAATATGTCACTCATTAGGAACTCATTTAATTGAGCCAAATATTCTTTATGAGGCTACTCATATTGTCTTAATAAATTCATTTGAAAGTTTTATCCCAACTAATAATGAGAAGAAATCTACCATTAGGGCGCTAAATAGAATGGAAAATAAATTTAATACTGTTGATCAAGATAAAATGTTTATTGAATTTTCAAAAAGATCATTTTACCCAAATCCTGTAGATAAAGATTTCGATATCTTCTTTAGAAAAAACCATCAAATAACAAACATTAACCTCTTAAAAAATGATTTTAAAAAATTATATACAGAAAATAAATTCAGTAATATTATCAGTAAAAATTCCAATATATTGGTTTTAAAATCCAAACAAGATTTGATTTTACGAGAAAGTTCATGTGATAGTGGTGTAGTGAACTTAAAAAAACAACAAATACAAACTCCACAAGTAATAGAACTTTTAGATCAAGGACACATTCCAAATAATTCAATAATATTTGATTTTATCAATCAATGGATACATAAAAAATATGATTAGAAATGATTGGCCGAAGCAAATCAAAAATAACTTCAATAATGCAGCACTTCGTTATTCTAACTATTCATTTATTCAAAAGTACTTTTCGAAAAAAATTGTTTTTGCTCTAGATAATTTAAATATCCCTTCTGGAGAATGGTTTGATCTTGGAGCTGGAACAGGTTTTTTATCAGATCTAATAGAAAGCAAATTTTTAAATAAAAAAATAACAAGAGTTGATTTTAGTGAAAAAATGCTGCTAGAGAACAAATTAAATAGCCAAAATATTTTATGGGATCTAAATCTTGGTTTTCCTCCTTGTGAGGAAAAAGTATCACTCATAGTATCTAATTTTTGCTTACATTGGTTAAACCAACCTTATTTGCAAGTCAGGAATTGGTTTGACCAATTAACACCAGGTGGTTTTCTTATAGTTTCATACCCAACTAATAATTGCTTTCCAGAATGGAGAGAAACCTGCAGAATTAATAAAATAACTTATAGTGGTTTAACTTTCCCAAAAGTCAATATATATAAAAATACATTCTCAATTAATCATATTCATTCAAATAATTTTTACTCTTATGAAGAAAGTTTTCAGAATATTTTTTCA
>Ga0160422_10000817_pt1 | contig 19113 bp, 12 predicted proteins | sample Fk160mmetaG_FD_108192 | JGI IMG/M metagenome (GOLD analysis project Ga0160422, IMG submission 108192) | Marine microbial communities from the Central Pacific Ocean - Fk160115 60m metaG | ecosystem: Environmental > Aquatic > Marine > Oceanic > Photic zone | place: The Central Pacific Ocean... | reverse complement strand
GTTCAAGTTTTTCGATTGTTGGCAATAATGAAACCGTCAACAGTAAAACGGAGTTTAGCCAACAAACAATACGATTTACCGAACACGAGCAAAACTATACTTGGCCTATGCAAACTGGTGAGTTTTTCAGTATTCATACCAACTGCCAAACCTGCACATCGGAACTGTTGTTTGACGGTGATGTAGTGGGCGCTAACCAGCAAAACTACACTGGAACGGTATATAGTGCTGGAGAATTGCTGTTAGTTATTAGTAATCCGCAAGATGAGGAGTACGATATATCGCCATTGACAGGTGTTACTGACAACTATCCTGCCACGAGGCCAGCCCCGAGCACCAGTGCTGACCTAGCGGATGTATACACTTGTCAAACAGAATACCTTTGTATTGATGAATTCTCTTCATCATTGGCAAGCAAAAGGATATTACCGGAGACTGGTGATTCGAGATTCTTCTCAGGAGTTCTAAATAATCAGCAGGGCGAATACCTCGGATTTAATGTGAGTTCTGACACTTCGGTGGAGATAAGTCTAGAGCACACCAGTGCCAATATTTTGATGGAGGCTTATTTCCAAAATTCAACCGATGAAGTAGCAATCGGCGAAATTATCACAACAAATGAATCGATGAACTATGCAACTAATTCCAATCATTATTTTCTAGACATTGTAGAAGATGGAAGACTTTTCATAAAACTCTCCTCGGCCACACAAAACACAATATGGTCAGTTGGTGTTGTTGCTCATCAACTGATACCATCAAGCATGATTAATCTAAATGATTCGATACCAATAACCGGTCATTCAACCAGGACCATAATTTTCGATTTAGTTGATACCACTGCACCGGTACTAACTGCGGTTGCAACGTCAGTTGAATACCGATATTACTCGTTGATTGGGGTTAACTGGATTTTCTCCGGCAATGGAAGCATGGAGCCTAATATTGCACAACGAATCTTTCCTCTACCGACAAGCAATGCGGTAAAACTGCAATTAAGCGCTGATGTATTCTATTTGACATTGGCTGCCGAAAGTTTTGCCGATGGTGGAAGTCAATTTGAGGCACCATCATTACCACCTATGCAAAGCACAACTGAAAACTCGACCTGGCCATTGCTGGATATATTTGGCGAAAGCACTCAAGGTGAATTTACTAATTCAATTCGAGATTCATCAGACGTCTATCGTATTGAGATAGAAGCATGGGAAGATTCCATACATTTTGTAATGGTCGAAATTATTGGTGATATCAATCAGTTTGAAATTGAGATGGTGGAAAAGGATCAAGAAGATTGGTCTGAGGTCGATGCAAAGGTGAAAACAACCACTCTTGGCAAGTTGAGCGTCGCTATGGAAGTTTCCAGAGGAACACATTTTTTTAGAATCTCACTCCTAAATTCTACCATTGAGACAGAATGGGGTAATTACACACCCCCAACAGAATACACACTTCTAACTACATATGAATTAGTTGATGAAGGGGAGGAACCGTGGTTCCCTCCTGATGAAAATGCCGAGAAGTGGGGGAGTGTGGCCCGGTGGTTTATGGGTTTTTTACTACTTCTACCAGCATTATATTTGGGTCTTATTCAAGTCCGTAAGCAGCAATTTGCCAAACAAATGCTGAGCAGACAACAACGACTCGAGTGGCTTACTGCTAGATTGGATAGTGGCATAAGCCCCAAAAGGAATCGTCGAGATTTAGCCAAGTCATTAGATGCAGTCGCAACACTTGATTGGGATGATGCATGTGGTGTATGGGGTGATGCCAGCATTGTATATCGAACTGATGAATTAGCAATCGCTTGTTGGAAGGTCGACCGAAGAATCAGTAAAAATCCAGACGCTTGGCCAATAATTATTGGAATTTATGTGATTTCAGGAATTTGCGAAATAGCTGCATTACGCCTTGATTCTCCAACGGGGGAACCTTGGAACATAAAATCAGTTACGCCAAGATTTTTGCATAGCAATTACGAGATATTTCTCGATACCATGAACGAGGGAAACAAAACCTTCCTCTCGATCGAGTTGGCTGGCTCAGCCAATGCGGTTGATATTGAGCTAAATGGTCGAATGAATGGTGTTCCATTTGCTTGTCGACCCACTAAAACTCTGATTAGAGATGAAGAGGAATAATTACTGGCGACGCTTTTTCGCATCCTGTTTGATACGAGTTTCTAGTTCCTCATCGGAATATTTTGGTTTATTCAACTCGAGATGTTTTGCCTGAGATTTGCTGACTTTTTCCGGTAACTGTAACTTGACTAGAACGACTACATCACCCCGACCAGAGCCTCTTAATCGTGGCAAACCTTTGCCTCTAATTTCAATTGTTTCACCTGAATTCGTCATTTTTGGGATGACTATTTTCAAATCGGTGCCATCTATATGTGGTAAAGTAATCGTCACCCCTAGAACCAATTCTTCGTAAGGCAATGGTAGTGACATAATCAAATCTGCACCAGATCTTTCAAACCAATCATGCTGCTCAACTTCTAATTCTATGAATAAATCACCATTTTCACCTCGTCCCCTCAATGCAGGTTCACCTTTACCACGCATTCGTAATCGAGTTCCATCATCAGCACCTTTTGGAATGTTAAACCGCAACTTAGTCTCTTCCATCTGTTGCCCATCGCCATTGCAAGATTTGCATTTAGTCTTAATCAATTGACCCATACCTGAGCATTTTGGACAATCTCTGATCACATCTTGAACAAATGGCCCAACTTGCTGCCTAGCACGGATTTTACCCTGTCCACCACAATTACTACAAGAGATAATGTCACCATTCTCTGCACCCGAACCATTACAATCTACACAAGAAGTTGGCAACTCGACGGTTAATTCCTCCGATGCGCCTTGGTATACCGACTCCAAATTGACACTATATCTGATAATTATGTCATTGCCGCGGTTACGTGTTCGCCTTGAATTGCCGCCAAAGAAGCTTGAAAAAAAGTCACCGCCAAGTATATCCTCTAGGTTGATATTAAACGACCCGCCGCCAAAACCACCGAATGGTGAACCGCCCGGTGCGTTGTGCCCATAACGATCATACATCTGTCGTTTTTCATCATCAGAAAGTACTGCATATGCTTCCTGGATTTCTTTGAATTTATCTTCAGCATCTGGCTCCGAACTCCGGTCGGGGTGATATTTGCGAGCCAAACTACGGAATGCGTTTTTTAGTTCTTTTTCACCTGCTGATTTGTCAACCCCGAGGACCTCATAGTAATCACGCTTATCAGCCATCGACGGACCTCCGTTAAATGCCTCCGGTAGATTAACATCTTTCAATTTCACGGAATTAATTACAACTCAGACCCACAATTATCACAAAATCTGTCCCCGGCTCTGAATCGATAACCGCATTTTTTACAAACATAGGATTGCGTGTTACTTGATTTAGTGAATGATTTTTTATTATTAGTCGACAACATCGCCATTGATTCCAAACTTTGTGCGACGTTATTCTGATTATTTGGTGGTGCGAATGCAGAATGTGTTTGCTTTTGTTGGTTGGGCAGGTCATTATTTTTGTCAAACTCGTTTTCTTTCGTTTCATTAAAATTATCAATGTAATCAGAATCTGGCCCAATCTTAACCTCGGTTCGTTCATATTGGATAGGTGCCTGTGGTCTACTAGCCTTTACAGGTGAGGCCTGTGATGCAGCTTGCAACGCCGCAATTCGCCGTGATTCTCTGTCACCCTTTGCAGATTGCTTATTGAACAGCGACGCAATGAAATCCAATAGTCTGTCCATAGGGCTAGCCCTCCGATTAGCGCCTATGGTTGATATAACCTCATCATCATCAAAGTTGGATTGACCGGACATCCTGCGTGTAGCCTCGACAACTGTTTTGGACTCATTTAGCATTGATACCTCTACTTTTTGCTCATCGCCTAACTCTAGCTCTGGGGCCTCAAGCGAAATTGCTGATACCTCCGCAGATAAATCTGATTCCTTGCTTAACTCGGTTGGAATCGCAACATTACTTTGCCATACCCCCGCTTCCTCTGCTGCATAGACACTTTTCATCTTCTTCATCACCTTCGAGCGACGATATTCAAAATCTTTTACCGTCACCGATTTTCGATGAATAAATATTCCAAGTAATAAGCCAAACAAGTAATATGGCACCATCAATAATGGTTCAACAGAAAATATTTCTCGCAGTGGAGTCACAATTACGTGAATAAAACCTAATAACAGGATTGGCATTACAGAGACACTTTTCGCACTTAGTGACTGATTGGCCATATTATTCACCTGATTGTCTAAATGATCACTAATTTAACTTGCCATTAATTGACTCTCGGTCGTTAAATGAGCGTGGTTTTCCAAACAATCCATAGAGTAAGCCTATTGAAAATGTCATATGGAGGGTTATGATGCTAATTGGCAGCCCGATTATCGAAGTCAATTGACGTTTGTGTAACGAAATTCGCAAACCCTCTGCAGCTAAAACAATAATGTATATCATCGCTGGAATCGACCAATATGACGTTCCAGATAGGAGCAAAATAATGGTCAAGATCAAGCCAAACCAAGGAAGAAACTCCCTGAGTCGTAACCGTCTCGGATGAATTTTAACCAATCTAGTTCGCCAAAATCCATACCTGAAGCCCATTTTACCCCAACTTACAATCGAGGTTCGCTTCGCCATCCTGACTGTGACTACATCCGTCTTGAACAACTGATAGCCGCGATATTTCAAACGCATTGAAAGGTCACTATCTTGGCTGGTAATAAATTCATTATTCCAACCATCCACTTCATCTAACGCAACTCGATAATGCAAGCAGAAGGCTGGAACGGAGGTTTCCACTGTGCCAGTGAAATTTTCAAATTGTCCGTTACCACTAGCAAGTGGTGACGACAAAGCTGCTTCAATCCATGATTCCTGCACCCCAAGTTTACCATCTCTTGCAGTTACCTTGCATCCCAGTGCGCCAACATTGTTGTTAGTTTTTCTTTGCAATTCGCCCATTTTTGTGACCAACTCGCTGATATGTTCGTCAGCAATCGTGCAGTGACCTATAATTTCCAGCATATACTCCACAGATTCAGGTATGACTTTAAGCGCTAAATTTCTTGCTTCCGCCACATGTTTGCCTAAATTTTGATGTAAAAAGATACGAGGATGTCGTTCACCACGACTTTCAACATATTCCATCGCTACACGCCATGTAGCATCTGATGAGCCACCATCAAATATGTGTATTTGATGTAATTTACCGGGATATGATTGGCGGCATAATGACTCTAGGCAAGGCACAATCGTAAACTCTTCATTTAGGACAGGAACGACAGACGCAACCATTGGAGCAAATTTGTCTGCCATGTTCTACCATAGCGATTGCAGTTTTCATACTTACTGACCCTGCTTAGGAAATAAACAGTTTGAATAGGAAATCTTCCCTAGCCATTGCATGCCTGAACATCAGATATTGCTCAATGGAGCAGATGAGGGAATAAATGTAATCGTAACATCAAGTGTAAAAGGTGCAGAATCCCCGAATTTAGTCTTGAAGAGTATTCAGACCATTTTTCCAGAATTTGACTGCGAAATACCCCTCACTGAGCCAAGTTTTGGCAAGCCATCACAGATGATTTTTCAAGCAGAGAACCTTTCAATTAATTATTTTCTAAACCTAGTTCACAAACAATCGATTCTCGACACTACCCTTGATGTAATCACTGCCAATCTTGATAACAATTACACTTTTTTTGAGATTTTGCGACAAGCCTCAATCGTGGGTAAAGTAGCATATAACATACCGGGTAATTTGGCACTTGGCGGTGTGATTAAGGTGGAATTAGTGGGAGAGGATTTGGCTGCATGGATTGAAGCTGCTACATGGCATAAAGGAAGAGATTCTATTCCCAGGAGAGTACACGATGATTGGACAATGAACGATGACGGTGATGCTGTTACTTGGCATTAAGTTCAGCTAATATTCTGTCCACAATCCCGGAATCAGCTGGAGCGATGTTAGCATTACCAGATTCACTGACCCAGTTTACATCATCATGGGATGTCCATAACTCAGCTGTATCCAGCATACTACCTGTTTCTAATATAACTTCAACAATGTGCAGGTTTATAGCAAAATCTTGGTATTCATGGTATTCAGTATGATATTTCCTAACCGGTGTCACTTCCCATGTGAATTCTTCTTTCATCTCCCGTTTAATTGCATCAAAATAACTCTCCCCATGTTCGACCTTGCCGCCGGGAAATTCCCACATCCCAGACAATTCTAGGCCTGCTTTCCTTCTGGCCAAAAGTATCTGATTATTTTTCTTAATTAAGGCCCCAACAACTTCGATCACCGGTTTGAATACTAACCTCGAAACCACCTCGGACAAAGTATCAACCGACCTCTGTAGTGCGACTTTAGACTCGTCTGGGAAGTGTATGAAACAGGTTGGTATAGCAGTTAATCTATTTGTTTTAGCGAGGGACTCTAGCGTTCTGTAGTATGTTTCGTTGCAAAGGTAAGTGCCTGCATCATTAGAAATTTCAACATTTGCAACCATTGGATACTTTATTGCGTTTATTACTGATTTGCTACACATGAGGTTTCTATCGCCTATTACCTGATTAACAATTTGTCGACCATCATTGTCTGGCATACGCATGTGAAGAAGGTTTTTTGCAGTTGTCTCAAACTTTATTGTGTCACATGTTTCACACAACCCAGTATGCACAATAGCATCCCATTGGTTACCTTGCATAATTAGCTCACTGACCATCAAAGACCCAGATTCATCGACTGGTAGTATTAATTTTGTAAATTTAACTTCATTCGGTTGCTGACTATAACCTCTTAGGCTAGCCCATGGGTCTCTAAGAATCAACTCTGCATCAATGGCATCAAGAATTTTGCTTGATACATTTTCTGTGTTATCACCGAACGGCTCAAACCCTGTAAGCAAAACTCGCATCATGGTTACGCTAGACTGCTCGAACATTTGACCTGTTTGTATGCATTTATGGGTTATATTGACAAGTTAAGCCGGCTTCGAATGACTGATTGGTTATGACTGAATCACAATTCCACGTTTCAGAAAATGAGCCGAATAAAGTGTTCACTGGATGGCGAGTTTTCAAGCAGATTTGGAAGGAGATAACCCTTGGCGTCGGTTTTTGGGGCGCTATGAGGCCGCTGGTTGCTGCTCTTTTAGCCGCTGTTCCGTTTGTATTCTTAGGCCACCATTTTAACAGAAAACATCAGAAAGGCTTTGATTTGGCCCTGTTACAAATCCCACTAGCGCTGACTGTAGTGTTGTGGTTTGTTTTGTGGGCCTACTCAATATTTGAGGCATGGCGTGATGCCACAAGATTTGTTGCCGAACTTAACGCCTAAGGGAGCCATAACTGATCTGTAACCGGTATGTCGCCGCTTAGCATGCCGCTCAAATCATTCAAATCATCGTTGTCAAATTGATCTGGCAATTGACCGGTGATTATATTCCCAATATCAGCTGATTCAATTGCCCAGTACATTACTGAATCCTCATTATTTGAGTGACCTGGATGATCTTTATCCTCGTGGTCAACCGGAGATTTGTACACTAAATTTACTAAACCCAACAGGTGACCAAACTCGTGAACTAGTACGCTGTTTTCTATTTCCTCTGCAGATGGTCTGCTAAAGAATGGCCCTTCTGCTTCTTCAACAGAATCTTTGAAGATAGCCACCGTTGAAGCATCGACTGCGACCCCGAGAACATCGTTATTGCTGTATCCACCTGATGGAAATAAGGCTTGCCAATAGAGCACAGAACCTGATTGCGGGTCTTGCGACTTATGTTCCCATGCATAATCTCTAACATCGTCCGCGGTCCAGGAGCCTGAATGTTGAAAATTAGTTTCGGTTAGCAGAATTGTGATACCGCTAGGTTTGTTGCAAACTTCTTGAAGTCGAGTTTTAAGTAGGTTCACTGAACTTTGCTCAGGTGCATAACCTGAATCATAGTCAATTTCAACTATCATAGACGTATATTTCTCGTCACTTAAACAAGCCAAGGTTAAGCCACCTGGAATGCCTTTTTTATCCCCATCAGTGAAAATTTCTCCCCCAAGACATCCCGACAATGTCGATAATAACATCAGCATGGAGAGAAGTAAAGGAACCTGCCTCCGCTTTCCCATGTCTTACCCGAAATGTTCTGTGTTGAAAATGTTGTTACCAGTCTTCTGGGATATCTAACGGAGAAAAGAGTTGCCCTGGTGACTTGATACTAGCGAGTTGGGTCCTAGCAAGATGCTCCCACATCCTCAACGCAAGTATACCGTCAACTAGTATCATCTCTGTTTCAACCATGGTAACCCTCACTAGGGTCTCGAGAATGTCCATCCTGTCTTCGTCAATAACTGACAATATTTTTTCTACTGCTAATGAGGCACTGACTTCTTCATGAATCGGCTCATCGATAGGCCACTGTTGCATTATTTCGTCTGGCAAATCGATTGAGTTTTCAGCCGTGTGCTGATTTAGTGATTCAAGCATTGGGCTGATCATATTTTGAATCACCATGCTTACCTCGACAAGCGGCATATTCAATTGTTTGATAAGATTGACCATCCGTTCTTGCAAAGTGACTAGGCCATCTACTGAATCATCTGACAAGTAAACACCACATGAAGCTTAACCGGTTTGCCGAGAGTCATAACGAAGCGGCGAGGAATCCCCGCGCAGACCATCCTCTTCGTCGTCATTTACTTCGAACCAGTCGACAATCCAATCGCCGTCTGTATCCCAATTAATAGGGCTACTACCCTCGGCAATGTGATCGTCGTCCAAATCCATCAAATACCAACCAAGTTCGTGTTCTCCCACCGCCCTTACTGGAGCAGTTTGCGGCGAATTTGCGTAGTATATTTCCCATTGGTCGGTTCTTGCACCGGATACTAATAATTCATCGTCAGAAACATCTAGAGTCAGGAAATCATCGTCGTTATCATTAATGATTAGGACATATCTGAAATCTGTTTGCGATTGCTTATCCATCTTGAGATAATTAGTTGAGCTTTCAGATGGTTCACCTAACCCCAATGTATAACCCCTAAATTGCCACCATTCTTCTACTGGATTACCTTGGTAAATCAGTGGTGCTAATCTTACTGCATTTGGTGAAGTCAAGTCTTCATCCGTCAAAACGTAGAATTCTTGAAAATTAGTATATGGTTCATAACTGCATCCAGCACCTGAACAATCGTAATTTCCGTCGTTATCTGGGTCATAATTCGCATCAACAGGATCCGCAGGGTCAAGAGTAAACCATGTGAATTCTAACTCAGGTCGCGATAGCTGCCCTGAATCCGATGAGAGCGGCAGGCAAGACACAGTGTTTGTATCACATTCACCTCCGGTAAGTGAATCTATCCAGACAACCTTTATTTGCAAGTAAGATGAGAAGTTATCATTAGATTCATTCCACGCCATTTTGTATTCGTACCAATCTGGCAGCATATCGCCATCAGTGTCATTATCCGTTGGATTGATACCATACTTGAACACCTCCCTGCCATCACTTAAGTTGTAGTCAATTTCATGAGATACGACCAAACCATTTGAAATTTGGGTGATGAAAGTTACTGAGTCACCGTCAGTGTCGTTTAAATCGGGCCTAGTATTATTATTCCATTCCATCAAATTCGTAAACGGCAACGACCCGGGTCCGGGTTGAATGATAACACTACTTTCAGTGAAGTCTCGATCATCCCATTCACCTTGAGATGCAGGTATATCAAGCGCATTTCTATCATACCAGCCGTCGCTATCACCATCGTAATTAATGTCGTGTGGATTGATTGGATTGCTGGCCCAGTGATTTTGTGTAGTAACATCCGGCATACCATATATTGCGTAACAATATTCCCATCCATCGGGTATTGAATCACCGTCAGAATCCGTGCTCGTAGGGTCAGCAATACCTAATAACGTTCTGTTGAAGTTGTTGTAATCATAGGAATTTATCTTATTCATACGATTGGCACTGTCGATGCTCTTTGATGTAAAATCATCATACAAAGCACTTGTTGCTTGTGAATAGGTGTAGCCTAACTCTTCCATGTAAGCATTTATTGCATCATCTCCGAAACTCAAAATCCCAACTTCCTGAGGTACATTATTTCGTTCCGTGTATTTGCCCCATGTCCTCGATTCCCACTCCCGGAGATTGGAAAATCTCTCGTCAATTGATATATTTCCATCACCATCGCAATCGAAACTATCTCCGTCTGTATCCAATAAAACATCGCCATCAATTAAGGGATTGATACTCCAAAGATTATTTTCTAAATCCCACTCGGCAAACCAATACTCAAACCCGTCATACATTCCGTCACCGTCTGTATCTGGGTTGGTTGGATCTGTAATGCCCATCAGTATTGAGATGAAGGCATTTGCTGGCTCACCATTCTGCCAATCGTTGAAATCATTCAACAATCGTTTACCACGAGTTTCCTTAGAAATTAGGATGTTGAACATGCGTTGCGCTTTTTCTGTCGGTTGAAGGAAATCACCGTCGATGTGTAATAGAGGAGCATCTGACGGGTGTTCAATTCCATTGTCGGGGTTGGATGTAACCAGTGCGAACTCCTGCAGATCAACAAGGCCATCATTATCTGAATCAAATCTGCCGTCACCGGGCATCAGGGGGTTTAGCGTCCATGTTTCTGCTGAGGAATTCCAAGTTGTGAATAATAACTCTACCCCGTCTATAATGCCATCACCATCGGTATCAACATTGTTGGGGTCTCCTGTCAATCCAGTTAGATTACGCTGGGTAGAGTTAACAAATGAGCCAAACGAAAGGTCGGTTTGTATCCCAGCCCATGCCTGGAAGGTATAAGCACTACCGACGGTTGTAACAAACCATTTTGGCGACGTTCGATTTGAGTCCGTTTCTGACAACAAAGGATTGATTGCATTATACTCCTCCCAGTTAGTCATTCCATCATCATCTGCATCTTGCCATCGGTCAGCAGGTTGTAACGGATTTAGAGTCCACTCATCTTGTAAAACATCCCATCGAGAAAACCAAATTTCCCAACCATCTGGCATTCCATCCTCGTCTGAGTCTGCATGCAACGGGTCTGACGCCCCGGAATCTAGAGCATTTTGCGACGCTAAGTATGACCCAGATGCTCGTTCGGGATAGGATGCTTCTGGGTAACCGTTGAGTCCTACATTGTCGAAAAGGTCTGTGGCAAGGCCAAACGGCAAATTGTCAAAGTCTACCGGATTGTCATTGTCGAATAAGTCATCCCTCAGATGATACTCGAGATAGTTAACGAATGCTTCGTTAAGTTGCAAAACTCCATCGTTGTTAATGTCAAAGCCGTCATTGTCAGGGTTGTTGAGAGCATCTGAGCCATTTAGCGGGTTAATACCTGCTCTGCCGGGATTCCATGAACACGAATATGCTGCTTCCCAGCCATCAGGCAGAGTATCACCATCTGAATCGACATTGTTGGGGTCTGATTCTGTCCAGTTTTCTGCAAAGGTTGTGTTTTCACCATGCGATTCTAACAATGAACCCGCCATTGCCTCATACTTTAGTTGACTCCACTGGTATTCACACAGATTCTGTAGTCCGTCACCATCTGCATCCCAAGTTGCGTCCTCAGGGCGATTAGGGTCTAGTGACCAATTATTTCCACCGGTAAACGATGAGCCAACCCACCGGCGGTTTTCAATTTCCCAACCATCCGGCATACCATCCCCATCGCTGTCATGATTTGTCGGATCTGTGCCGCTATCAGCGGTTAATGATTGTAAATATGTTTGATTGGCATCCATACCGATTTGGCTATCGCAGATGTATTCAAGCTGGACATTATAATAACACCACAGATTTGTATTATCGAAAAAGAAGCCGAAATACTCTTGCCCATCGGATAACCCGTCACCATCGGTATCGCCAACATTGGGATTGGTTGAATTGTAGCCTTCTTCGGTTGTTGGTGTATATCTGAACTCATCTAAATTAGTCCACAATCGCTCAAATATGCCATCACCAGACTGGTCAAGATCGAGGCCGTCGAAATCGAAGTCTAGCTGAGCATCCCATGGGTCTGTGGGGTCTAATCCATTACCGATTTCCCATCCATCGGGGATGCCGTCACTGTCTGAATCGTTTGACTTGGGATTAATTAATTCAAGATTGGCGAATTTACCTGGCGAAGCAGCACCGAAAATTGTCATATTTTCTCCAACGCCGCTAACTGTAAGTTCAGTAACATATCCTGGTATTATCTCCTGTAAATCTATTTCATAGACATTAGAATAGTCTCCAGCAACAACCCATGTCCCGGCATTCGAACCGACGATTACCTGTTGCCCGGTTGTGTAGATTGCTTGGACACTGTTAGCATCTCGAGTACTGATTTCATCTGAGCCGGGGTTTTCTAGTTGTCCACTGTGAGTTATGGCATTGTCGATTAGACGCATTTGATGTAACCCGGATGGAGTGCCAAACCAGAGGACTTGGGGGCTATCTCTTGAGGGGCCGTCAAGGTGGATATCTCTAATTTCAGCAATATTCTCGTCACTGCCGGCCGGTAGAGTTCTTAATTCATTTACTGAGGCAAAAATCCCGGTATCTTCCCTAGTGTAGTAGAACCGCCACTCCGCATCATCACCATCCCTACCTGAGTTAGTTTCAGAGATCAAGAGGCCACGGTCGGTTCCGATAAACATAGTCAAATTACCATTTGCTAAACCGTGTTCAATATCAGTTACAGTAGCGTTACCAGCAATTAACTGGCTACTTATTGGATTACTTACCGAGTGAATTTCTTCAATCAAACCAAAGCTACTGATTTCGAAAACGTTACCTGAACCATTGCTGCCCAGTCCTATAATCTGATTGTTGGGGCTGTTGATTTGTAATTGGGCAATCTCAAGGATTGCTGAGGTTTGTGACCAATCCCAATCGGTGACATCGTCTAGAAAACCGTCAGTTTGGATTCTTGCTACGCCTAATCCAATGTTTGAGGCTATTGCAAGTGCGTATAAATCCTCATTTTCGTCAAAGAGCAATTCAGAATCTTGCAGATATACCCCTTGAGGAATCCAATAGTCATTGCTAGATTGAGCAGCGATGTCGATAACAGAAACACCATATTTTGTTGTGATATAGATTTTGTCGTCGGCGATTTCTAGGTTACGTATGTCATGATGCATGACGCTTGGGACATCGCTTGTGGTAGCAAAAGAGATCGGATAGTTAAACAGAGTTGATTCAACAGCATCAAATTCTATGGATTTTAGACCTGCAATAACATTGTTTCCATTGTCAAAATAAATGTTATATTCTTCAATGTTAGATAATTGCTCACCCAAGGACAAGGCAGTGTCGGTTCGACTTAGGTCCGGGGAAAGAACCCCATCGCGATTCGCATCCCAGCCATCAGAATCCTCGTCTGATAATGCACTACTCCTATTTAGTGGATCTAAACCAAAATGCACCTCCCAACCGTCGGGAATTCCATCCCCAAATGAGGGAAATAAATTTCTAATTGAGAATCCGTCCCAATTATACCGGTCTGAATCCTTGAGAAGAGGGTCAGTACCAAGCCACAAGTCTTCACCAACTGGTGATTCAGAATTAGTACAAGCAGCCAGTAGATTCTGGAATGTTGCGTTAACGCCAGTTGGTATGTATGGCCAATTGGTGAGTAATGATCCCTCTGGTAACGTTGCTGTGCACCAAAGACCATCTAATTCGGTAGTATGGTTTGATGGTGCGCCAAAAATATATTCCTCGCTCGAAGTATACCATTCATTCTGATTCATAATTCCGTCTCGATTAACATCAAAGCCATCCATGTCGGGATCCTTGGTGGCATCACTAGCGTTTAATGGGTCAAAATCATCACATTGAAATCGCTGAGCGAGAACATCGAAACCACCAATTCGCAAGCACATGTATGCCTCATATCCATCCGGCATCCCGTCACCATCTGTATCAGATTTTCTAGGATCTAAGTAAGACCTAATTCCTTCACCATCTACAACACCTGTCAAGCCACGCAAAAAACCAGGTTCAACACATTCTGCTGGGTATGGCCAGCAATACTCTTCTGTAGAGTTTAGCCCGTCACGGTCGATGTCGAGCTTGGCATCATCACCATCATTGGCATCTAACCCTTCCATAGAAAATCCTCTACCGTCTACTGCGGTACTGTTTATCCACTCACTGAACAGATTTTCGTGAACATCGGGAATTCCGTCTTTATCCGAATCAGTGGATTCAGGCTTACTGCCATCAGTGACATCGGGATGTATATTTGCGACGGGTGATATTGTCGGAAATTGTGACATAAAAAGTAAACTTATGACCACAGCAATGGAAGTTAGCAGTGTTGTTTGACTCCTCCGCATGTTGTCACCTCAGCCTTATATGATGCTTCGCACGCTGAGTGTCGCAGATTACACTTAAGAGTATGATGGAGTGATGTTCCGACAAAGTGTCAAAATTTTAATGCCTGAAGTCAGTAAACTGACTTGCAAAACCTAGGAAAAATTCCATTCCCAAGCGATTATTTCAATACCTTTACGCGTCAGCATTCTGTTGTTAGCATGAGTTTGAGAATCACTCATTTGGGGACTGGAAGTCGAGGCAATTCGACATTACTAGAAACTGATGCAGTAAAAGTTCTGATTGACCTTGGATTTAGCGGTGCACAATTAGAAAAACGTCTTGCGATGTTAGCTATCGAACCATCAGAAATTGATTGTGCGTTGATAACTCACCACCATGGCGACCATGCCGGTGGAGCGACTCTTTGTCAGAAAAAGTGGGGAATGGAGATTTTGGCAAATGAAACAACCGCTCACGAATTGAATCTCGATCCGAAAATGACATCTTATTTTGGGTCGCTAGACCTAATTCGAATTGGTGATGAACTAACAATACTGCCGGTGCCTGTTCCTCACTCAGGGTCGGATAATGTGGCCTTCGTGGCGAGTTATCGAGGGGAAAGAGCGGCGATTATTACCGATTTAGGTTCTTGGACTGATGAACTGATTAAACATGTCCATGGATGTGAGCACATCTCTGTAGAAGCCAACTATGATGAACGACGTCTTGAGGCTGGACCGTATCCATATTCTCTAAAAGAGCGCATCAGGGGAAGAGAAGGCCACTTATCAAACAATCAAACAGGAAGATTTCTGTCAGAGGTGTGCACAGATTCAACACGAACCATCGTTTTGACCCACTTGTCTGAGAAAAATAACTCACCTCACCTTGCCGAATCAACGGTACTTTACTACATATCAGATATTTTCCAAGGAGACATTTACATTTCGCAGCAAAATGGACCCGAAAAAACGCACTACATCGGTAAATACTCGCAGAGAACAATCGCTGACCAAGTTAGTAAAAGAGTGAGCGAATAGTCGATTTTTTTGAATTTTTTAGGTCAATACCTAAATGATACCAAAGATTGAGCAAACCATGTCACCCCACCAGCAACGTGTCGTTAGGCGATACGAAAGGGATGATACAGCAGTAAGTGAGGTGCTGGGCGTAATTATGATGCTAGCGATGGTTGTTTCGATTATGGGCGGTGTATGGGTGTTTCTTAACCCGTATATTTCCGACTTTGAAGATAACACCAATTGGAATGCTGCCAACGGCATAGCAGACCGTATGGAAGATCGAATAGATGTGGCTGCTGACTCACCAGAAGGAACCGGCATCCGTCACAGCATCGCAATGCGAACATCGTTAATTCAAGGTGTGAGCAACCTAGAGGTATGGTCTATTAGCGCCGATTTGACGTCGAGTGATATAATCAAGATTACCGACCACACTTCGACGAGTTTTACTGTTCAGAGTGTCAACGAAACTGCAACCTCAGTTACCATCTACAACGAAAATGGGGTTAGTCAATTCGGAATTGATGTCAATACTGGAGTCGTAGATCACAACATGCAACTTACTGATTGGTATATAATTACAGTATTGAATGATAATGACGAAGCACTACATAAAACGGTAAAATATACTATTTCTGGCTTAAGAATAATAACTAGTCTCGGCAACGGTGAGCACGAAATCTATCTTGTTAATAACGCAAGAATTGAACATTTTGCAGACTCTGCATGGGAAATTAGTCAATTTCCAAGAGTTGAATTTGATGAATTAGCAACGGGTGGAGTCAGGTTGTCCATAATACTCACCAACATCAAGGTGAACGGAAGCCTCGGCAGTTCGAATCAGCTCGGAATGGATATCATATCGGCAGGGTCACTGACACCCTTCGCAGGTCAGTGCTTCAACATCCGATTCGCACTAACCAACTCTGTTGCACAGGTAATCACTCCACAATACGATGAGCAATGGCTAACTGAATACACGTTGAATAGAGCGTCAGGCACACTTGATTCGTTTATCGGACTAGCACCTTTTGAGAGGGCTAGTGGAGCTGATGGAGTTACAGTAAACTCATTGGGCCATCCAATTTACTTTGACGTTACAGTAAATGAGGTTGTGGTGGAGCGATGAAACATAACATTACTCGTGATGAAGATGCTGTTTCTGCGGCAGTTGCAACAGTACTATTATTCGGGGGTGTTGTATCGATAATCGGCTTAATGTTAGTTTCAATGCTGCCAATAATCGAAGAGTTGGAGGGGTCAATCGAACGTGATGACATGTCCGCTCAGATGATGGTATTAGCCCAGCAAACAGAAGTATTGAGTGAACACGGTATGCCCGGAGATTCGACTGAGGTAACATTAATTCCGCTAGACGGCAGTTTGTCTTGGGACAACACCAGAGGAGGAATGTGGTATTCATCGACTTGGTTAGATGACACGACCTTTCGAATGAAAGGCATTTTAGATTTTGACGATGTTGTTGAAGTTAAGCATCCCGAGAGTAAAACCACCGCTATTTGTTATGATGACCTAAGGCTAGGTCCTACGCGGCCTTTTTATTACTCAATACCTGAATGGGTAGACACACTTTCCATATCCGCTCAACAAGGCTTGGCGGCGCCTCTTGGGCCGATAAAAATCAAATTAGTTGCTGCTCAATCCACTGTTGAAATTATTGAGTTACCAATTGGCGAATCACACATTGTAGATTCAACAACGCACACGGATCTAAAATTGGAGTCTACCCATGAACTGAAGATACTCGCTTATTCAGGTCAAGGTGGAGCCATTATGGCCACACCAGATAAGCCCAACAAGCTAGATCATACCGGGCGTTCTTGGAACATACCATTACCCTCAGGCGATGCTATCATACAGGTAGTCAGTAAAGAGGCAAATCAAATAACATCAAGCGTCAATGGAGTTGAGACCCGTCACATCGTGAGCGATAATGGTGACTCACGGGTAGGAACTCATTGGACTACAACCCTATCCAGCATCGAACCAACAATCTTGGCTATCTCATCTAGCGCACCATCAAGAGTCATGGTAATTACCGAAACTTCGGCAAATAGTGGCATCGTTAACTTACGCTCTGACTCTGGTTCATTCATCGGAACTGAGTTCCTAGCCCCGCAGTTACCCGGCTATCTAGAACTTACCAATCCTACAGAATCAACAGCCACGGCAACATGGAAGGGTGGAGGAATCTCCGTTGATGGGCTATCAACTGAATTAATAGCGTGGCCACCTGTTGGAGTTTCTGGAGCACCATTAATAGATATCGATATTGATATTATGATAAACTGGTATAATAACGATTCAAACACCGTTGGTCTTGGTGCAAGCCTAGTCCCAGCCGCCGACACAGGATTTTCCTCAGGTAAGGAGCATATGTTTACAACTCATAATTCTAATCTGTTGGACAAAATTTCAACACAAATCGCAGGCTATAGTTCTACTTGGAACTACACAGGTAGCACAACTTTCAACCACTCATCAAGTTATGCAAACCAATTCTATCAGTTCCCTGCAGATGCAGGAGTTCACCAAATCAAGGTGATTGATGACCATCCGCTGAGAGTTTTTCGTGTTAGCGGCAATTCAGGTCTGGTAGAGATTATTCATGATGGTGCAGAGAGATGTTTAGGCATTGATACAACTGCAAGCGGATGGATAACTACAGAATTGCCATGGGAATCCATGTCGGGACGCAGTGAACTACAGATTCTCACGTCATGGAGTGCGGGAACCCATCCATCCAGTTATTCGGCCAACCTGATTGCTAGCAACGGCCGAACAGATTACACCACGGTTGCTTCGGCATGGATATTCCACATTTCTCGATTAACTTATGAATTCACATCATCGATTACTGGAATGGAGGTGGCTTACTCAAGCGGTGCTGTATTAACTAACCACCCAGAATTTTTGCCTACAGTGCTAAAACAACCAAATGACCGCTCAGGCCCAGGGCCGCGATTTGCATCCACAATACCGGCATTAAATCCTACTTCTGATAGTACAGTTGGTGCTGGAGTCATGGAACTAGATATTGAATTAGCATATCGTGAATCATTGGCCTCTGAGATTGCCTATGAGGTAAGAAGAGGGTGGTATAGCCCATATGGTGCCGCTATTGCAAATTCTGGTGCCAGTGGTCTGGATGAAAGCCTAGACTGGACGGTATATCCGGGGAACTTAAATTTGCTAACAGATTATGTTGGCTGGGTGCCCGACCCTAGCATCGGAACATCAGAGGCAGTTTGGCATACCAACGGAGATCCTATACAGTTCAGTCTACAACTATCCTCGCTAGATGTGACTATGACGGAGGCGGTAGAGTGACAAACCGAACCAAGCAAGTTACCGATACCAACGGTGCAGCAACAGAACTCGGTTACATTTTCACTTTTCTGCTTGGAGTATTACTACTATCAATTTTCAGTATATGGACATATGATATTGAAACCGCAACCCGTGAAAGGTGGAATAAGGAAGCTATAGAAATGAACCTAGATGATTTAGCAGCGGCAGTGGAAAGGGCAGATGAAGCAAGCCGATTAGGTAATGTTGAGTATACAGAATGTATTTGGTGGCGAGCAACAGAAGCAAATGACAACCTTATGACCATAACGCTGAATGATAATTCCATTATACTCATCGACGAAGGCGGTAGCCTAGACACGGAAGTGT